>OKVF01001730.1_pt1 | contig 15057 bp, 15 predicted proteins | sample 1604831 | NCBI WGS metagenome assembly OKVF01 (sample SAMN01760980, study PRJEB22395) | human gut metagenome
TGCGGAGTTATGACAGCCGCGCCAGCGGAGACCAGGAATGTCCCTATCGTCAGGGGCGCGTGGCAAATGTGACGAAAGTAACGGATATTATCTGAAAGGCTGCGTCCATTTGCTGTTAGCAACAACAAGGCATCATTTGGGTGCAGTCCTTTCTTTTCAAAGTCAGATACCATGAGCTGGCAGCTCCGGTTGCCAGCTCATTCATGTGATTTTGAAACCGACTTCAAAGAAAGGAGAACACTTATGAGCCAGCTAACACAAACATCAACCGATGAATTGGTTGACATCCGTGAAGTCACGGTAGATAAAGACCTCCCCAAAGAGGAACGGATCGCGGCCTTTCTTCATCAGATCAAAAACCCCTATCGCTTTCGCTGCGGCGATTTTGTGGTAAACGCTGCATTTTCCAGCAACGGGGTCACATTGGAGGAATGCCTGCAAGGGATTTTAAGGTAATCGACATCCTCGCTCTTTTTCCAAAAGCGTGCTACGATGTGTATGGAAAAGGATGAAAACTGAAAACCTCGAAATCCACTCTTTTCTTGCGGGAGCTTCCGGGAGGAAAGGAGTGCTTTTTCATGCCAAAATATCAGGCAACAGCTTACATTCGTCTGTCTTACACAGATGATCGCTCCAGCGAGAGCGACAGCGTTACCAACCAGCGGAAGCTGATTGAGAACTTCATTGAACGAAACCCGGACATCCAAATCGTATCCGAAAAAATCGACGATGGTTACAGCGGTATCATTTTTGACCGTCCGGCGTTTAAGGAAATGATGCAGGACATCACCGATGGCAGGATCAACTGTGTCATTGTAAAGGATCTCTCCCGCCTGGGACGAGAGTACATTGAAACCGGACGCTACCTGCGCCGGGTATTCCCAACTTATGGGGTCCGCTTTATTGCCATCACGGATAACATCGACACCGCCCATGAAGGCAGCGGTGACGATCTGACCGTATCCGTCAAAAACATTATGAACGAAGCCTACTGCCGGGATATTTCCATCAAGACCCGTACCTCTTTGGATATAAAGCGCCGTAACGGAGATTTTGTTGGAGCCTTTCCCGTTTACGGCTATATGAAGTCTGAGGAAAACAAAAACCTGCTTGTACCTGACCCGTATGCTTCCCGCGTTGTCCAGGACATCTTCCGTATGCGCCTGGATGGGACGAGCGCCCTGCGAATCGCCACCGTGCTGAACGAAATGGGTATCCTCTCCCCCCTGGCTTATAAGAAAAACAATGGTTTTCCTTATGCCAAACACGGCTATGCCGACAAAGAGGATTGCAAGTGGCCTGCTACAACAATCATCCGCATTTTGCAGGATGAAACCTATATCGGCACATTGGTACAGGGGAAGCAAGGCACCCCACACTACAAAATCAAGCAAATGGAGCAGCGGCCATCCTCTGAATGGATTCGCGTCCCTGACGCCCATGAACCGCTGATTGCCAAGCAGGATTTTGAACTTGTCCAGCGTATCCGCAGACTGGATACCCGGACTTCTCCCAAGCAGGATACGGTGTATCTGTTTTCCGGTGTCTTAATCTGCGGGTGCTGTGGGAGCCGCATGACGCGGAAAACGAACCAGGTCAAGGGCAAGGAATATCACTATTATTATTGCCCCACCGGGAAAAAGCATGGCTGCACCAACCCGGTAATGCTCAAGGAAAGCGATCTTGTCGAGTGCGTCAAGGACAGTCTGAAAGGCTACATTGACAATGTGAGCTGCCTGCAAGCCATCCTGGACGGTATCGACCAGAGCAGTATCAATCAGGCGCTTGCCAATGAATACGCCTCCCACATCGCCGCCAATGAGCAGCAGGTGGAACAGGCGCTTGAATTTAAGGCTCGCCTGTATGAAAGCCTGATTACCGGCACCATCAGCAAAGAGGAATATACCGACTATAAGGCCAAATACACGAGGATTGCGGAAAATGCAAAAGAGAGTATTCGGGTCTTAAAGGAAAAGCTGGCTGATGTTCTGGAGAACCGGAGTGAACGGAACCGCTGGATTTCCCACTTCACACAGTTCTCTACGATGGAGGCCTTGGACCGCAAAGCTGTGGTTCACATGATACAGAGTATCAAGGTGATTGGGAAAAAGGAATTGGAGATTACCTTTACATACCAGGATGAATACCAGAAAGCGATCCAGCTGATTCAGCTGGCAGAGCAAACAAGTCAAAGAAAGGTGGGATGATTTGTGGCAAGAAAAAGCAGAAAGGAAACTGTGGTACTTCCCGCACCGGAGATAGATGCTACTTGCCGCGCCGGAATTTATGTGCGGCTTTCCGTTGAGGATAAGCATACTCACACCGCCTCTATCGAAACCCAGCAGCTGATTATCGCCCGGTATCTGGAGCAGAACCCGGAGATTATTGTGGTACAGACCTACATTGACAATGGCGCAACGGGTACGAACTTCCACCGTCCCGGCTTCCAGCAAATGCTCTCCGATATTGAAGCGGGTCTTATCAACTGTGTCATTGTAAAAGATTTGTCCCGGCTGGGGCGAAATGTCATAGACACCGGCTACTACATTGAGCGTTACTTTCCCATGCAGAAAGTCCGCTTTATTGCCGTGAATGATCGCTACGATTCTTCTTCCCCGGATAACGCCCACGATGGTATCATCATTCCGCTGCGGAACATGATTAACGAAGCCTATGCGATGGATATTGCCAGAAAAATCAAAGCCCAGCAGCGGCAGGCCATGAAAGACGGCAAGTATGTTGGCGGGCGCACACCCTATGGTTATTTGAAAGCTCCTGATAACTGCCACCAGCTGATTGTTGACCCGGTAGCTGCCGAAGTAGTCGAAACCATGTTTCAATGGGCCGCCGAGGGCGCAGGATTAAATACTATCGCGGTACGCTTGAACGAGGCCGGGTATCTCTCTCCCAGCCATTACAAGAGAACCTTGGGAGAGATCACCCATGAGAATCTGGTGGGCAATGGGCATTGGCAAACCCGCACCGTTGCCAAAATTCTCCGTGCAGAAGTTTATACCGGCGATCTGGTGCAAGGGGTATCTAAAATCATTGACCACAAGCAGGTCAGAGCCAGCGCCGATGAATGGACAACGGTACGCGGCACCCATGAAGCCATCATCAGCCGGGAGCTGTTTGCCGCTGTTCAGAAAGCATTGGACCAGGCTGCACAGCAGGCCAAAGACAGGGAAATACATTCCTGGTCCCCTAATCTTTTGAGAGGAAAAATCTTCTGCGCCCACTGTGGACACAGCCTTCACCGGCAAAAATGCGTCCGAAGAAAGTCTCAGGAGGTATATGTCTATCACTGTATCAGCAATAACCGTATCAAAAAGGGTGTTTGTCCTGGTGCGTTTATCTTTGAAAAAGAGCTGCTGGACGCCCTGGCCGATATGATACAGGAACAGCTTGATACCACGCTGGGGCAATACTCTCTCGGTCTGGAAAACCTCACCAAAGAAGCCGAGGAACAGAAAAACATACAAGCTAAAATCGCCAGCCGTAAACAGGAAATCCAGCAGCTGCGAACCTATCAGCGCGGATTGTATGAGGGCCTGATCCAGAACCATCTGTCAAAAGACGAGTATTTTACCTTCAAGGAGAAGTACGAAGCCAAAATCGAGGCCATCAGCGAGGAAATCGAGCAACTGAAAGCAGGGCTTGCAATTATCACCAAACAGCTGGAACAGTATAAAATGCTGTCCCAGGATGCACAGCATATCAAGGAAGATTGCCAGTTGACGGCAGCCCTAATTGACCGACTGATTGACCGTGTAGAGGTCTCAAGAGAGAAACGGATTACGGTTCGTTTCCGTTTCCAGAGTGAATTTGAGCATTGTGAGGAGGTGCTGAGCCAGTGCAGAAATATGTGATTGCCCTTTATATCCGCCTTTCCCTGGAGGATTACAAATACGACAGTATGAGCATTGAAAACCAGCACCTTGCGCTGAACGAATTTGTTTCTTCCATGCCGGAGTCCGCCCATGCAGAAATCCTTGAATTTATCGACAACGGGTATAGCGGGACAAACTTTGAGCGTCCCAAAGTCCAGGAGCTGATTGAGATGGTGCGGGCCAATAAGATCGACTGCATCATCGTAAAAGACTTTTCCCGGTTTGGGCGAAACAGCATTGAGACTGGCTATTTCATTGAGCGTGTGTTCCCTCTGTTTCACACCCGGTTCATTTCCATCAACGATAATTTTGACAGCGATCAGCACAAGGGCGATACCGGAGGTATGGATGTGGCTTTCAAGTATCTGATCAGCGAGTATTACAGCCGGGATATGTCCATCAAGACCAAAAGCGCCAAGTACGCCAAAATGCAGCGCGGCGAATACCAGAGCAAAGTTTGCCCTTACGGGTATCGCAAAAGCGCCAATGGCAGAATGGAACCGAACCCGGAAACCGCTGCTGTGGTACAGCTCATTTTCCAACTTGCCGCAACCGGAATTGGAGCAGCAGCCGTTACCAGGGAACTCTTTAAGCGAGGCATCCCGACCCCCGGAGAACACAAAGCAGCTCATGGACAGCAGTACCACGATGTCTCACGCTCCCGTGGACGCTGGAGCAGTTCTACGGTTCTCCGTATTCTGGAGGACGAACGCTATATCGGCTCCTATGTCATCGGGCGTCGTGCAGTCATTGAAGTAGGCGGCACACGGAGCCGCAGGAAGAACCGGGACAAATGGTTCATTATTCCCGACCATCATCCGGCAATCGTTGATAAAGAACTATTTGAAAAGGTGCAGGCTGTGCAGCGCCGGTTTTCCTTGCCGACCAGGAAAACCAGGGATTACCCACTGAAAGGCAAGGTCTATTGTGGCTGCTGTGACCATGCACTCTCCCGCATCACCCAAAAGAAACCGTTTTATATGTGCCGCCATTCCACAGCCGATTTGAACAGCCGCTGCCGCGATGTCCGGGCAGATGCTGCTGGTCTGGAAGAAGCAGTCCTCCTCACTTTGAAAAAGCAGCTGGAAGTCCTGCTGCCCGTACATGAGGACGGCACCATTCACCTGGAGGACACCGCTGCTAAATGCTCCGAGTACGAGAAACAGATGGAGGCTCTGAAGGATCAGAAGCAAGCTCTCTTTGAACGGTATCTCCTGGGGCAGATCGAGCTGGACACATATAAATCGGAGAAGGCAGTTTATGACGCAGAAATACTGAAAGTCAAAAATGCCTATGCTGCTGTCACCGCCCAGGCAAAGCTGAAGCGGGAAGAACAAGCCCGCCAAAGCAGCCGACAGGAGATTGCTCACTCGATTGCCGAAGCAGATGTGCTAACCTCGGAGTTGACCGATCTGCTGATTGAAAAGGTGTATGTATTCCCCGACAACCGCATTGAGATTGTTTACAAAGTCCATGACCTCTTTGAATAATTGAAGATACAAAAACGGAAAACCCAGGCTATCAAATCTATCTTGGTAGCTTGGGTTTTCTGCTTTTCAGAATTATATTTTTTTGTCGTGTGCTTGACATACGGGTGTCTGAGGTCATGAATGCGGATACGCTTTACACCTGATTCTTTCGCTCCTCTGTCCATTTCGTGATGAAGATAGCTCTTGGTTATCATGAACATACGGTCATGTTCTCCGATACTATAAAGCTGACCAATGAAGTCCTGTATCTCCTGAGAAAGAAAATCAGGAATCTTCACAATACGGTTGCTCTTTGCTGTTTTTGGATCAGTAATAATATCCTGTCCCTTGATACGCTGATAGGACTTTGTGATCGAGACCGTCTGCTTCTCAAAGTCGAAATCGGCAGGCGTGAGGGCGAGAAGTTCACCCTCACGGATACCGCACCAGTACAGCATTTCAAAGGCATAGAAAGAAACAGGCTTGTCCATCATCACTTCTGCGAACTGCTTGTATTCCTCCTGCGTCCAGAACAGCATCTCCCGGTTCTTCGCTTTTCCCATATTGCCTGCCTTGGCTGCGGGATTGCTCGGAAGCCCGTAGAACTTTACTGCATAGTTAAACACAGCACTGAGCTGATTGTGTAGCATTTTCAGGTACACAGGCGAGTATGGCTTGCCTGTCTTGGTCGAACCTTCGAGCATTTCATTCTGCCACGCTATCACATCTTTGGGCTGAATGTCGCACATCTTTCTTTTCCCGAAGAATGGGATCAGCTTTGTGCGGAGGATATGCTCTTTTGTGTGCCATGTGTTGTCCTTCAGACGCTTCTTCATGTCCTCGAAGTATATCTCCGAAAAGCTCTCAAAGGTCATATCAAGGCTGGATTCCGTCTTGTTCATCTGCTCACGCTCCCACGCCTGAGCTTCTTTCTTTGTGGAGAAACCACGCTTTTGTGTCTGTTTGCGTTCTCCACGGCTGTCGGTGTAGCGGTAGATCACACGCCACTTGCTGCCGTCCTTATAGACTGACATCGTATCACTTCCTTTCGCTGTCCTCGGCAGAACCGCCGTAGCAAGTCCTTTCGAGGAAGTATTGTTTGTTCACTCTGCCTGAGGTCGTGATATATCCCTTGGCTTCAAGCTCCTTGTTGAGCTTCTGTACTATCTTATAAGCATAGGACTTAGATACATCAAGCTCCCTGGCAACATCTTCTACTCTCATAAAATTTTTATCTGTCATTAAGAGTATCTCCTTTCTCTAACCTAACTCTAAATCGTTAAGTTCTGATTTTATTATACTAAACATATATCGTTATGTCAGGTATAAAATCACTAAACATTTTTATTTCTACTATCTTGACAAACACTAAGCATATATGTTATAATTAATTTGTGAAATATGGCGGCGCAAATCGTCAGCCGATTGAAAATGGAGGGCAACATCATGGCAATAGGTGAAAGAATCAGGTTTATCAGAAACCTCAGAGGTATGACACAGAAGTTCTTAGGTTTGCAGGTCGGCTTCTCGGAACGGACAGCCGATATTCGTATGGCACAGTATGAATCGGGTTCGAGAACACCCAAGGCTGACCTTGTGGAGCTGCTTGCCGATGCACTGGACGTATCTACTGAGGCTCTGAATGTTCCGAATATCGACAGTTACATCGGGCTTATGCACACACTCTTTGCTTTAGAGGACTTATATGGCTTCAAGATCGACCGTCTGGACGGTGAAATCTGTATCCGCATCAACAGGCAAAACGGCTCGACATTTTCCAAAATGACAGGTCTGCTCGAACCCTGGGAGGAAATGGCTCAGAAGTACCGCAATGGGGAGATTAGTCGTGAGGAATATGACCAGTGGAGATATAGGTATCCGAGGTCAGAGGCGGAGCGAAATGAAGCTGCTCGTAAGGTATTGAAAGAGGATAATGATAAATGAGAAAAACAATATTTGAACAAATAAAAGAACGCATATCATTTGCGTCAGAAATTAATCGTCTTGATTTACTTATTCACGACAAAAAAGGAATAAAAATAGAAATCCCTAACGGAAAAATTAATATATATGGTCCTGGTTATGATATACAATACTTATCTTTAGAAGAATTTTTTGACGCATTTATGTTCAAAACATGGAAAGCCAGAGGGACTTGTATAAGCTGCGAAGATATGAGAGAAACGCTTGATCTTGATGAAATATTGGATTCAGATGATCCTTCATTTGAAGAAACGATTTCGTTTTGTGAATATGTTGCAAATCTAATAAAACTTCACGATAAAGTGGAATTAAAGGAAGGTGTTCACTTGTACAAAACAAGTGTTGCTGTAGCTATAATAACAAACCTTAATTCGATAATGGATTGGCTCAATCAGGAAATGGTTTTCTTTGAAAAGGAAGAGCGTGTTTTAATTACCGAGAAAAACGCTGCTGTTACTGCTGTTGCAGAGTGCGTAGATGAAGAACTTGCATATCAAATAGTCAAATATAACCACTATACATTAAAAGGAGACATTTCAAAGAAAAAAGAAATACTCCTAAAACTTGGCAGTGAATTAGAACCAAAGCGTAAGCAGCTATCATCATTAAACGGTCAATTAGAAACCAATATCTTCTTTATGCTCAATAGTCTTAACATACGTCACAATAACAGAAGCAAGAAAGATAAAAACTATAAAGAATACGTTGCTAAGATGAAGAAAAACAAACTTGAAGAATGGTATGATGAGCTTTATCAGATGATGCTGCTTGCAATGCTTGAATTAGAACAACTCGAAAGAAATCAAAAGATAAACGAGTTAAAAACTCATTTCTAAAACAAAAAGAGCTATCCGATTCAAAATGGAATCAGATAGCTCTTATCTTTTCAGACAGAATATTTATAACTGTTGCCGATAATCGAGAAATGTTGCCAAATCGTTGCCACTGTTATCATGATAACAGTAAAAACAACGTATTTACGCCGTTTCTGAGGTCTTGTTTTTTATTCCCACTCGATCGTAGCCGGCGGCTTTGTGGTGATATCATACACCACGCGATTGATGTTCTTTACCTCATTGACGATACGTGCCGAGATGACTTCCAGCACCTCGTACGGAATCCGTGCGAAGTCGGCGGTCATGAAGTCGGTGGTGGTAACGCCACGCAGTGCCAGCGTATAGTCATAGGTTCTGCCGTCGCCCATAACGCCAACGGAACGCATGTTGGTCAGAACGGCGAAGTACTGGTGGATGCTCCGGTCCAGTCCGGCCTTGGCGATCTCCTCCCGGAAGATCCAGTCCGCATCCTGCAGGATGGACAGCTTTTCGTCTGTGATCTCGCCGATGATGCGGATTGCCAGACCCGGTCCCGGGAACGGCTGACGCCATACCAGATTTTCCGGCAGTCCCAGTTCGATACCCAGCTGACGCACCTCGTCCTTGAACAGCAGGCGCAGGGGTTCGATGATTTCCTTGAAGTCCACATAGTCCGGCAGACCGCCCACGTTGTGGTGGGACTTGATGACAGCTGCATCGCCGGTGCCGCTTTCGATGACGTCCGGATAGATGGTGCCCTGTGCCAGAAAGTCTACGGTGCCCAGCTTCTTGGACTCCCGCTCAAAGGCACGGATGAACTCCTCGCCAATGGTCTTGCGCTTGGTCTCCGGATCAGAAACGCCGCTGAGCTTTTCCATAAAGGCAGCCTTGGCATTGACACGGATGAAGTTGATGTCCTTATCTGCAAATGCAGCCTCGACCTCGTCGCCCTCGTTTTTCCGCAGGAATCCGTGGTCTACGAAGATACAGGTCAGCTTCTTGCCCACGGCACGGGAGAGCAGCGCGGCACAGACAGAGCTGTCCACACCGCCGGAGAGTGCCAGCAGGACTCTGCCGTCGCCGACCTTTTTCCGGATGTCTGCAATGGCAGTCTTGGCATAATTTCCCATAGTCCAGTCGCCGGTGCAGCCGCAGACCTTTTTCAGGAAGCCGTCCAGCATGGTCAGACCGTACTGGGTGTGGTTGACTTCCGGATGGAACTGTACGGCGTACAGCTTGCGCTCCGGACATTCCATGGCAGCAACGGGGCAGTTCTCGGTGTGCGCTGTAACGGTGAAGCCCTCCGGTGCCTGCGAGATGTAGTCGGTGTGGCTCATCCAGGAGATTGCCTGCGCCGGCAGCTCCTCGTTCTGGAACAGTGCGCTGGATTTGTCGTAGATAGTCTCGGTCTTGCCGTACTCCGATGTGGTGCAGGTGGTGACCGTTCCGCCGAGGGTGTATGCCATCAGCTGACAGCCGTAGCAGATGCCGAGGATCGGGATGCCCATCTCAAAGATTTCCTTGGAAATGTGGGGGGATTTTTCGTCATAGACGCTGTTCGGACCGCCGGTGAAGATGATGCCCGCCGGTTTCCGTGCGGCGATTTCTTTCAGGGGTGTGGTATAGCGGATGACTTCGCAGTAGACACCGCATTCCCGCACACGCCGTGCGATAAGCTGATTGTACTGACCGCCGAAGTCCAATACCAGAACCAGTTGATTTTTCATAGATTTCGTATCCTTTCTGTGCAGGGTGCACGCTTTCTCTTATTATGCCATTTTTTTTCGAAAAAAGCAAGTACATTTTATGAATCCACGAAAAAAGCAGGGACTCACAGCCGCTGGACAGCCGTTTCCGCAATATATGCGGTTTTCAGCTGCTGTAAGCGTGCCATGTGGGGCTGCCGGAGGTGGATCTCCTGCTGTTCCGGCGATGCCCACTGTTCTGCCAGCAGGATTTCATCCGGACGCTCTGCCGAGAGAAAATAGTCGTACCGCAGGCAGCCGTCCTCCTGCCGGATGCGCTCCGGCAGACCGCTTTGCAGCACTGCCTGTAAAAACGCATCCCGCTGTCCGGCTTTTGCGGTGTAGGTCACCAAAAGTGTCAGCATGATGCATCCTCCTCCCGTTTGGAAAGTACGGACACAAAGCGAAAGTGCCTGTCCAGCAGTGTGCCCACGATGCCTACGCCTTTGCCCATGGTGAAGGCTGCCAGAATGGTGCCAATGCCCAGCCCCTCCAGATGTCCCAGACAGAAGAAGGTCAATGCAGCCGTGACAGCAAGACAGGCAACGTCGAAGCCGATCTTGATCTTGGGATAGCCCGCTTTTGTGATGTCGGCAAGCTCCCGCGGGAACAGGTCGGTGGGGATAATGGGGAGCTTGCAGCGGTTGGAGATGGCGATGCCGACGCAGATGAGCACGTAGCTGATGACGAAGTACAGGAAGCGGAAAGGCAGCGCCGTGGGGAGAACGGAGATTCACAGTTCGTGGACATCCAGCAGTTCGCCAAAGACGAAGCCCACCACAAAGCTGAACAGGTACGACGGCACGAATTTTTTTCGCATGATCATCAGACTGAGCACCAGCAGCCCCTGAAACAGATAGGTCCACGTGCCGAGAGAGATTTTGGGAAACACCTCGGAAAAGGCAAAGGGCACGCTGGAGATGGCGGAGATGCCGGCACCGGAGTAGAGCATGAGCACCACGCCGAAGCTGTTGATGCAGACGGCGACGAGCAGTGCCAGTTCTCCCCGCATGGTGTGGAAAGCAGCGGATGGGTGGTCTTTGGGTTTGGACGGTTTCATATGACTTACCTCTTTATAGGATGGGATTTGATGTTCTGTCATTTCTAAAACGGTCACCAAAAGATATCGTGTCACGCAAAAATACGCTGAAAGAGAACCTTTCAACGTATGATGTCAATATGATGTCAGTGGAATGGCTGCATTACCGGTGCCGGTTTTTTCGCTTGCTCTGGCTGTAGATGCTTACCACAAGCCCCAGCGCCACATACATGCTCACAGTCGCTGTACCGCCGGCGCTGATAAAGGGGAGGGGAACACCGATGACCGGCGCAACCTTCAGCACCATGCCGATGTTCATGACACAGTGGATGAACAGCATGGCGAAAACGCCGGCGCACAGGAACAAGCCCAGCGAGTCCTTGGCACGGTAGCCGTCGTAGAGCACTTTCAGGCACAGAAACGCCAGCACCAGCACCACGGCAATAGCACCGACAAATCCCAGCGCCTGTCCCACCTGTGCGAACATAAAGTCGTTGTGGATTTCCGGCACGGAAACATAGGCATCCTCGCCGGAGAACAGCCCGACGCCGAAAATCTTGCCGTTGGACAGCGCCTCCAGACCACGGTCCTGCTGGTACTCCAGATTTTCCGGATCCGTTCCGGGGTGGAGCAGGACGAGAATTCGCTGTTTGTGGGTGTCCCCGAGGATGAAGTTCCAGGCAGCGAAGAGCGCCGCCGGAATGGCGATGAGAATCGCCAGCACATACTTCCATGAGATGCGTGCCGTGAAGAGCATGCCAAGAAAGATGACGGCAAAGACAATGGCAGTACCGTAGTCCCCCTGCAGGGCGATCAGTCCCGTGGGAATCATGCCGTGGACAATGAGCAGCAGCATGTGCAGGGGCTTGTTCATGTTCTCCTCATCTTTTGACAGATGGGTGGCAAAGGTAAGGATGAAGGCGAGCTTCAGCACCTCGGAGGGCTGGAACTGGAACGAGCCGATTTTCAGCCACGCCTGGTCGTCTGCGCCCTCACGCCGCTGTCCCAGCGCCGTAAAGCAAAGACAGGTCAGCACCAGCGCAATGGGCGCATAGATGAACCAGAGTTTGGCGATTTTGTGGTAGTCGATAAGGGAGAGCGCACCAACACAGACGATTCCCAGCAGACAGGAGAAGAACTGTGTGCGGTAGTAGCTGGCGCCCACAGCATCGGAGATGCCGTTTTGCCAGATGGAGAAGAGCAGGAGAATGCTGCATCCGGAGCAGAGAATGGCGGCAAAGATCAGGGATTTGTCCAGCCGCCGCCAGTACTGGTGCAGCCAGCTCTCCGGCTTTTCCCGGCGGGAGGGCGTGTATTTTCGAATCATGGTATATCCTTTCATTGTGCCCAGTATTTTCGGTCCAGACTGCGGAACTGTGCGGCAGAGGCGATGTGCTTCTTTCCGATGACGTCGCACTGATCCAGATCGGCGATGGTGCGGGCAACCTTGAGAATCCGGTCATAGGCACGTGCGCTCAGCCCCAGCTTGTCGAAAACGGCGTGGAGCAGAGTCAGGGCATCGCTGTCCAGCATGCAGTAGTCCTGTAGCTTTCCGGCGGGAATCGCCGCATTGCAGAAGATATTGGTGCCGGCGAAGCGCCGGGTCTGGCGCTCCCGTGCCGCCTGTACCCGCTTTCGAATCTCTGCCGAGGACTCCGATTTTGTCTTTGCCGAGAGATCGTCGAAAGAGACCGGCTCCACCTCAATGTGCAGGTCGAACCGATCCAGCAGCGGGCCGGAGATGCGGTTGAGATACTGGCGCACCTGCCGGTCGCTGCACGTGCACTTGCGGTGCGGATGGCCGAAATAGCCGCAGGGGCAGGGGTTCATGGCGCCCACCAGCATGAAAGAACAGGGCAGATCCCGATCCAGAATATAGCCCACCTTTCCGGTGTACAGTCCGTACCGGAACTGCACAATGCAGAACAGCCCCAGCGAGAATAAAAATGCCCCCAGATACCGGTTGTCACAGGACAGACTGACAGTCCCGCCTGTGCCGATCATCAGACCGGACAGCACGCCGTCTACGAAAAAAGAGAGCCACCGGTTTTTCTTTTTTGCTGTTTCCATACCAAACTTCCTTCCATATATATTTAATCCGCAAAATACTTTAATCCGCAAAATACGCTGCCGGATCCCCGTCGTTTACCGAGAGGATGTCCAGCTTGTCCTGCAAGTCCGGCAGAAGAAATCCGCCCTCGATGCAGGCGCAGCTGCAAAAAGCAAACATGGACGGATAGGTATCCTCATCCATATAAAACGGTTCTCTTGCGTTGCCGGGATCTACGCCGACCTTATAGAGTCCCTGCGCATAGTGAAACAAAATCGAAACGCCGTCATTCCGGTGCTTCCGCATCAGGGCGATCACTGCCGATGCCGGCACGTGCACGCTCGCCCAATCAAAGCAATACTCTGGCTGCATGTTTTTTCCTCCTGTATGCACACAAAAACAGCACACCCCCAAGGCGGGCATGTGCTGCTGCTATGCTCTTGTGATTAGTCCTCCAGCTTTGCGCCGCACTGGCCGCAGAATGCGAAGGCATACTTTTCGTCAAACCGTGCACCGCACTTGCTGCAGACCCGAACGCCCTTCATGGAGGTGAGGTCGCTGCGCATGCTCTCGATCCGGCGCTTTCTGTCGTCGATGTCTGCGCAAACTTCCAGCTCTGCCTTGTGGTCGCCGTCCGGATTCTCGTAGAACAGACGGCCGATTTCCTGCAGCTGCTCCTGAATCCGCTCCTGCTCGTAGGCGATCTTCTTCTTCAGGTTGCTGGTTTCTGCTGCATTCTTGGAGCTCTCAGACACGCTGCGGCTCATCTGGTTGACTTTGTCGAATAATCCCATTTCTATGATTCTCCTGTTTCCGGGCTGCTGATATCGTCATCATAACAAGCCCTTGATAATCTCGTTATTTAAATTATACAGGATGAATTAATTTTTGTCAAGGGAATTTTTCTCAAAAATTTCCGCCGGATTATTTTTCCACCGGTTCGAACCGGATGCGCACCTTGGGCAGGCTGGTGAGGGTGGTGTCGCAGTGGAACATGCCGTCCTCCTGCGAGAGGTCGTTCTCCCCCGTTGCCGGCGGTGCGAAGATCTTCAGTGTCAGGTCTGTCTCACCCTGCAGCGGCTTCTCAAAGAACGCAGCCATCATATCCACAGTTCTGGTGCCCGGCGCCTTATAGAACCACTTGCCGTTCAGCTCCAGCATCAGGTTGCTCTCGTCCTCAAAGACCGCCTCGCAGAAGGTAGGGTTCTTTTCGAAGTGCAGCGGAATTGCCACGCCCTCGGCATCCTCGGAATTGCTCCAGCGCAGGGTCAGCGGCAGTGCAGCTTCGCCTTCCTGACGGGTGATCTGCGGGCTGAACCAATCCCGGTGGATGATCTCCTTATAGGTTTCCAGCACCGGCTGCGCAATGCCCACCTCGGCATTGTTGGGGTCTTCGATCTCCAGTCCCAGTCTGCCACGGTCACGGAACTGGTAGAACGTAAAGGCGCTGAACCAGTCCGCCTGCTCTGTCTCCAGCTTATCGCAGAATTCCCGCACCATGTCTGCCTGCTCATAAGGGCCGGTGACATCGCCGTCTGCGTTGAACTCCGCCATGGTCATGGGCTTTGCCGCACCGCCGTTCAGGTGGCGGAAGCGCTCGAAGCTGCGCTTGGTCTTTTCGTAGGTGTCAGCAACGGTGCTGCGACTGTGGGAGTTTCCGCCGTGTTCTGCCACATCATACGGCCAGCCCCAGTGGAGCGCCATGTACTTGTCCACCGACCAGATGTCCGCTGCCGGAATGGTCTGGGCGAACTCCTGCTCCTTCTCCATCTCCTCCTTGGCGAGATCTTCGATGCCGCCGATACAGATGATGGTCTGGACGTTGGGCGCATGCTCCTTGATGATACGGCTGGCACGGACAAAGAAATCCGCCACTTCCTGATAGGTGCAGCGCTTGTTGAACGAGAACCAGTTGCCGGTCGCCTCGTGGTTGATGCGCAGGAACACCCGTCCGAACGGGCGCAGATCCTCTCCGATGGCAGCGAGGTGCTCGTCGGACACGTGGGGGTCGATGGTCAGCGTCAGGCTGACATCCTGTCCGTGGCGGCGGCTCTCCCGAATGTACT
>OKVF01001738.1_pt1 | contig 15023 bp, 14 predicted proteins | sample 1604831 | NCBI WGS metagenome assembly OKVF01 (sample SAMN01760980, study PRJEB22395) | human gut metagenome
TTTGATCGCTACAAACAGGTTGCCTGCTTCCACTTTACGGCTGTCTATGACAACTCCCGTCACTTCAAAACCTTGCTGTTCCTCTGTCCCGATATAAGTTCCATGGCAACAGTCCGTGATATGTTCTAATGTCAGATTCTTCATTTTGATCTCTGTCCTCGTTTCCTAACATTTTTCTGATTTTTGTGCCTGCTTTTCCTGCCAATAAATGTTATGCATATTTTTTTAATGATAACTTGATCAGTTTCTCACAAAGCTGCTCAAAGCTGACTCCTACTGCCTGTGCCTCCTGTGGCAGCAGACTGGTCGGTGTCATACCGGGAAGGGTATTTGCCTCTAAACAATACATTTTTTCATCGCTGTCTAACAGGAAATCCATTCTGGAATACGCGCCCAGTCCCAATGCTTTTGTAACCTCTACGGCATACTGCTGCATCTGTTTTGTAACAGCTTCTGACAACTGTGCCGGACAAGTCTCTACCGCACTGCCTGCTTTATATTTATTTTTATAATCATAAAATCCTTCTACCGGAGCAATCTCGATAATCGGAAGTGCCTTTCCTTCTAACACTCCAACGGAGAACTCTCTGCCCTCGATATAATCTTCTATTAAAATCTCTTCTTCCCAGCGGAATGCCTCTTCTAAGGCTTCTTCATATTCTTCCACTGTCCGCACAATAGAGACGCCGATACTTGAACCACCACAGCATGGTTTTACAACACAAGGAAGGTTCAGTCCTGTTTTTGAAAACTCGCGAATCTGCTCTCCACGTTTCATACGAATCCCACCCGGAGTCGGAATACCATTTGCCACAAAGAACTGCTTTGCAATATTTTTATCCATCGCTAATGCACTTCCTAAATATCCGGTTCCTGTATAGCGGATTCCAAACAAATCAAAGGCCGCCTGGATTTTACCGTTTTCTCCATTCTCTCCATGAAGTGCCATGAATACGACGTCTGCCTTCTGACAGATTTCAATGACATTCGGTCCGAAAAAATTGTCAGACTGATCTGCTCTGGATGCCTTTACTGCCGCTAAATCCGGTGCCACGGTCGGTATTTCTTCTACCTGAACGCTGACCTCTTCGGTATGTTCAAAAATATCACTGATATCTTCTTTCTTATCACTATATCCCATAAACACATCTAAAAGAATGACACGATGACCATTCTTTCTCAATGCCTTGCTTACCATATTTCCTGTCACAAAAGATACATCACGCTCTGTACTGAGTCCACCTGCTAATACTACAATGTCCATGTTCCTGTCTCCTTTTCCTATCTTATAACCTATTGTTTTTTTATCATACAAATACTTATTAATAGTAAAACATTTTCATGTCTATGACAAGCGGTCTGTGGAGAAGAAACACTTTTTTCCATGAATGAGCAGTATTTTCAAGGTAGGGGTGTTGACCACCTGCCCCTCCATTATTCCAGTTTCCTTGTGCAGAACATTCCGATGAGCCTCTAAGACGGCAATTGTGTCACCAGTGGGTTCCACAATCGCCAGAGTCTCATCTCCATTGCACAAAAGGAAACCTTCCATAATGGAGGGGGCAGGCGGATCACACTCTTTGGGTAACCTTGTAAAAGTTTCGGAAGACATCTACCCAATAGGCAAAAAGAAAGGACAGGCGTTGTACTTTTTTGTAGTACACTACCTATCCTATCACTTCTTTATAACGTTTTAAGTATTCTGATTCTGTTCTGAGAACCTTGTTGGCGCCTGCACAAATGAGATATGAAAAGTTTCTTTTTGTGCAATGGAAATGAAACTCAAGGAATCGTGAAGCCCTCTGGCGCACACGATTTCTGCTTTCAGAGGTTCATTGGAATGGTCTGCACAAGGAAACTTGGAATGTCTCATTTGTGCACCCCTTGCCAACTACTTTCTAACAAATTCCCACCTAGCTCATAATATCCTGACCTTTTAGAACTCCGGCTCAATCAATCCGTAAGTATTACCCTTTCTCTTATATACCACATTGACCTCTTCCGTCTCCGCATTACGGAATACGAAGAAATTATGTCCTAACAATTCCATCTGTACACAGGCATCTTCCGGATACATCGGTTTCATGCCGAAACGTTTGGTACGGATAATCTGGATCTCATCGTCTGTGCTGACTTCTTTCTCTATAAATTCTTTACGGAAGCTTGCAGCATTCTGTTGTTTGGAAACCAATTTATTTTTGTACTTTTTAAGCTGACGCTCGATGACCTCTTCTACCAGATCGATGGAAACATACATATCGTTGCTAACCTGCTCTGAACGGATGATATTTCCTTTTACCGGTATGGTGACCTCGATTTTCTGTCTCTCTTTTTCTACACTTAAGGTTACAAAAACATCGGTGTCGGGAGTAAAATACTTTTCGAGTTTTGATAACTTGTCCTCTACTGCTGATCTTAATCCATCTGTAATGTCAATATTTCTGCCCGTAATTGTGATACGCATATTGCCCAACCCCTTTGCTAGTTATTTGATATCGTTCTTTGATATCTAAATCTATTATACCACATTTCACCTTTATCTCAAGTAATATTCAGAATATTTTTAAATTTTTACGTTCAAGTTGACATTTTTCCGGTGACATGATACATATAGAAGAAAAACGGAGGATTTCCTATGAATCAGCGTGTTCTTATTACCGGTGCATCCCACGGGATTGGAAAAGCCGCTGCCGAACGGTTCGCAAAAGAAGGCTGCACTTTAATACTCAATTGCCGACAGTCCGTAGAAGAATTGTCTGCATTAGAATTTTATTTGAAAAAAAATTATTCCGTTGACTGCATCTCATTAATCGGCGATGTCAGCTCGCCGGACTTTGTAAAAGAAATGTTTGAAAAAACAATGGAGCGTTTCGGTGGCATCGACATTTTGATCAACAATGCCGGCATTTCGCACATCGGATTGCTTGGCGATATGAGCAACGAAGAGTGGCACCGTGTGATGGGTATCAATCTGGACTCTGTCTTTTACTGCTGCCGGGAGGCAATTCCTTATATGTTATCAAAAAAATCCGGCAGCATCGTCAATGTCTCTTCTGTCTGGGGGAACATCGGTGCTTCAATGGAAGTTGCCTATTCCGCTTCCAAAGGGGCTGTGAATTCTTTCACAAAAGCACTGGCAAAAGAACTTGCCCCAAGCAATATCCGGGTAAATGCCGCTGCATTTGGTACGATCGACACCCGTATGAATTCCTGTTTTTCTGCGGAAGAACGGACTGCTTTAGAAGAAGAAATCCCGATCGGACGTTACGGCACAACCGAAGAAGCTGCCGAATGTATTTACCGCCTTGCAACTGCCCCGGCATATCTGACCGGACAGATCCTAACCATGGATGGCGGCTGGTGCTAAAAACATCTCATTTTTTAAGTCTGAGAATAAGCGAAAAAGGAAGCCGCTGACTTACCCCTGTCAACGGCTTCCTTCTTTATTTGTACCCTCTTGCTTCTCTGCACTTTTTTCGTTCTAAAACATTCTACAAGTTATTTTACCCTATTGTGCAGATGAAGTGTTATGTTCTTGTTCTTTCCTAAAATCTTAGCTCCATGGGCTCATGTCGATTTTTGGAAGGTCTTTTAATAATGGAATGATGTATGCGCCATAAGACTCAATATCATTTTCATCGATGATAAGTTTTGCACTTCCACCTTTGAATCCAAGTACATCGTAGTCACCCCATACATCTGTACGAAGGTAGCTTCTCATGTGTGCTTCTGCGAAATCTTTCTTTGCATATCCACCGTCTTCTCTGTTCAGTCCTGCGATCTGATGTACCGGACGAACGAATGACTGTGCACTCATGTATGGTACGATATCGGATGTATCACCAAGACGCTGTACTTTTCCTTCTCTTCCAATCGGGTTGATCAGTGGTGAACCAAAGGAAATTGTGTTGATGATGTTATAGCGAAGTTTTAATGTTCTATCGCCTGCTGCCTGCTGTGCAACCATTCCGCCTAAGCTGTGTCCTGTGAAGATTACGTTTGCTCCTTTTGGAACTACTTTGCAAACAACTTTTCTGATCTCTCTGATATAGAAGTTATCCTGCTCGAAGCCTACCTGTAAGTCTGTGATGACTCCGCGTGGCTCGTTGAACATGAACTCTGTTCCTGCAAGACCTACAACATAAACATCTTTCTGAACTTCTTTTCCGAAAACATTTTTGTTTACCAGTTTTGCTTTAGAAATAGCAATTGGTCCGTTTGTGTTAGGATTTACACCTGTATCACAGTGGTAATATCCCTGATAGATGAACTTTGCCATATCACAAGATGTTGTGTATACCTTTTCTGTTCCCTCTGCCTCTGCTGCGTTAGCTGTCATTGCCGGTAAAAATGTTGTTCCAGCAACTGCTACCGTCAGTGCTAAGCTAGCAACCCATTTCAAAATTCTTTTCATTTTTGCTTCTCCTCCTTAAATCTCTTTCCTGCATCCTTACGGCTTGTAGATTGTTTTTCTTTACAACTATAATTTATCATCCTGCAACTATTTCGTCAATAGCATTTTTTAAACACTTTGTTGCATTTGTATAATTTTTTTGCATTTTGTTACTATTTTTCATCGCATTGTATATTATCGTTTCAAGTTTTTTCGTTTTTATTCGTAAATATCACGAATAACAGCGTCAGAATCGCCTGAGTTGTGCTATTTTTCACTTATTTTTAGAATATTTGCTCTATTGATACTTTTTCACAATTTCTTCCCTTGGCTGCCTTTCCACTGACGGTTCCCATCTTTGCGGGTTTCTGGTTTTTAGGATTGACTTATGGGATTTATATGAATGTTTCCGGTTTCAGTTTCTGGTATCCGATGCTTATGAGCATCACCATTTTTGCCGGATCCATGGAATTTGTTACAGTGAATCTTCTGCTTGGAGCATTTAACCCGCTGCAGGCATTCGTAATGGCACTGATGATCAATGCCAGACATCTGTTCTATGGTATTTCCATGTTAGATAAATATCGTGGCACCGGATGGAAACAGTAGTATCTGATCTTTGGCATGTGCGACGAGAGTTTTTCCATTAACTATACAGCGGACATTCCCGAGAGCGTGGACAAGGGTTGGTTTATGTTCTTTGTAACGCTTTTGAATCAGTTCTACTGGTTCTTCGGTTCTACCTTGGGTGGTGTCTTAGGCTCGTTTATTCATTTTAATACAGAAGGTCTGGATTTTGTTCTGACTGCCCTGTTCGTTGTGATCTTTTTAGAACAATGGCTGAAAGATAAGGATCATACCAGTTCTATTCTTGGCATTGTGCTTTCGCTGCTCTGCCTGATCGCCTTTGGCGCAGATGACTTTATGATCCCTTCCATGATCGTAATCGCAGGAGTGCTGACACTCTTACGAAAACCTTTAGAGAAAGGCGGTGAGACCGCATGATGACGTTGACACAACAAATAATTACCATCGCAGCGGTTGTTCTTGCCACGATGGTAACACGTTTTCTTCCATTTTTAGTTTTTCCATCGGGAAAACCGACCCCAAAGTATATCCGGTATCTTGGAAAAGTTCTCCCTGCTGCAGTGTTTGGACTGCCGATCGCTTACTGCTTAAAAAATGCAAGTATTTTTTCCAGCAGCCACGGAATCCCTGAAGCGATCGCCATTGCGGTAGTTGTTCTTCTGCACCCGTGGAAACGCCAGATGCTTTTATCTATCGCCGGCGGCACGATCTGCTATATACTTCTCGTTCAATTAGTATTTTAAGTTCCAGAATACCCTTATCTTTCCTCACGGAAATAGGATTCTCCAAGGCTTGCCGGTGGCTGGTTCTCGCGTTTCTTTCTGAAACTTGTAATGATCAGCACGACGATCGTTACCACATATGGAAGCATCTTGAATATCTCCTGGGAACTTCTCGTCAATCCCGGAATGTAAAGGTAGAGAATATAAAGTGCTCCAAATAAGAAGGAACCCCAGATAGCATTGACCGGTTTCCACAATGCGAAGATAACCAGTGCGATCGCTAACCATCCTCTGTCACCAAATCCATTGTTTGTCCATGTTCCTCCAAGGTATTCCATAACAAAGTAAAGACCGCCTAAACCTGCAATGCCTCCACCGATACAGGTAGCAAGGTATTTGTATCTTGTAACATTGATTCCTGCTGCATCTGCGGTTGCCGGACTTTCACCGACCGCTCTTAAGTTCAGACCCTGTCTGGTCTTATTCAGATACCAGGAAGCTAAGATCGCAAGGATAACAGAAAGATAGGTTAAAAATCCATAGGAGAATAATATCTTTCCAACTACCGGAATCTCACTTAACACCGGAATGCTCTTGCGATAAGCATCTGCAGTTGTTGCTACGGATATCTGACCAACACCGCCTGCCAGTTTTGAAATAGAACCTCCGAAGAAGTTACCAAAACCTACACCAAAGGTTGTCAGTGCCAGACCTGCTACATTTTGGTTTGCCCGCAGGGTAATGGTCAGTACACTGTAGATCAGTCCACCGAAAGCTGCACAGAGAACTGCACATACAAAAGAGATCAGCAGTCCTACCAGACCATTCGGATTCTGTGCCGTTTTTTCATAGAAGAAGGCTCCCATCAGACCTGCAATTCCTCCCATATACATCATACCCGGAATTCCAAGATTCAGGTTTCCGGACTTCTCAGTGATAATCTCTCCGGTTGCTCCAAAGAGCATTCCCACTGCCTGTCCGATCGCTTTTTGAATAAAGGTAATCAGCACTGTCATTTATTTTGCCTCCTTTCTGTTTTTACGGAACTCTACTTTATAATTGATAAAAAATTCACATCCGATCAGGAAGAATAAAATAATTCCGGTGATAACTTCCGATGCATTCTCGTTCAGATTGAACTGGGATGCGATCTGGATCGCTCCTTTTTCCATAAATACCAAGAAGAAGGATACTAAGATCATTGCAAAGGTATTGAATTTTGACATCCATGCAACGATGATCGCCGTAAATCCTCTTCCCCCTGCCGTACTGGTAGAAATCGTATGGCTTGCACCGCTGACCAATACGAAACCTGCAATTCCGCAGATTGCTCCGGAAATCGCCATCGTACGCATGATGACTTTTTTTACGCTGATTCCTGCGTAGAGTGCGGTGTTCTCGCTTTCTCCAACGACTGCGATCTCATATCCCTGCTTACTGTATTTCAAATAGAAATACATCAAAAGCGTGATCGCCATAATGATGATCACATTCCAGCCGTAAGTCCATTCGCCCAGTGCCGGAAGCCATCCAGCCTGTGTCGGCGCATTGATAATACCGACGGTATTAGAACCTTCCGGGTTCTCCCAGAATACGATGCAGAAGGTTACAATCTGCATTGCCACATAGTTCATCATCAGGGTAAACAGTGTCTCATTCGTATTTAAAAATGCTTTAAATACTGCCGGGATCAGACCCCAGACTAAACCTGCGGCAAGTCCTGCTAAAAACATCACAACCAGTAACACACCATTGCTCATCGAATCTCCGCCATAGATCATAACGGCTGCAGCTGCGGCTGCTCCCGCTAAGATCTGACCTTCGGCTCCGATATTCCAAAACCGCATTTTAAATGCCGGTGTCAGTCCGACTGCGATACACAGTAGGATCATCGTATCACGGATCGTCACCCACAAACGTCTTTCCGTTCCGACTGCTCCATCCGCGATCGAACGATATACTTCTAAAGGATTTAACTTTGTCAGTGCAACGATGACCAATGCACATACTACTAAAGAAATTAATACTGCAATAATTCGGATTCCCCATGCTTTTCCAAAAGAGATCCTGTCTCTTTTCGAGATATGAACCAACGGTTCTTTTTTTGAAACTGAATGTTCACTTGTCATGCCTCGGATTCCTCCTCTTCCTTCGTCATCAACAGACCAATTTCTTCTTTTGTGGTCTTTCTTGCATCTACAACACCGGTAATCTTTCCACCACAAAGCACTAATATCTTATCACAAAGCTCTAATAATACATCCAGATCTTCGCCGACACAGATTACGGCAACACCGCGTTTTTTCTGCTCATTTAACAGATCATAAATCGTCAGTGATGAGTTGATGTCCAGTCCACGGACCGGATATGCCACCATCAATACCGTAGGATCTGCGGAAATCTCGCGTCCTACCAGTACTTTCTGCACATTACCGCCGGAAAGACGGCTGACCGGGGTGTTGACGCTCGGTGTGGATACCTGCAGCTGGTCTACGATCTTTTCTGCCAATTCTTTTGGTTCTTTGCGGTTTGCAAAAATTCCACGTCCTTCATTATAACCACGGAGCATCATGTTGCCTGTCATTCCCATGGAACCAACCAGTCCCATTCCCAGACGATCCTCCGGTACAAAGGATAATGCAACTCCCAGTTTTTTAATATCTGCCGGTTTCATGCTCAGCAGTTCTTTTTCTTCACCATCTTCTGTAATATAACGTACACTTCCCGATTCCGTCATCTGAAGTCCCGCAACTGCCTCAAGCAATTCTTTCTGTCCGCTTCCGGCAATTCCCGCAATACCGAGGATCTCTCCTCCATAAGCTTCCATCGACGCATTCTTTAATGTCTTTACGCCCTCCTTGTTCACACAGGAAAGATTCTCGATCACCAGACGTTTTACAGGATTCACCGGATCCGGGCGTTCTATATTCAGATCTATTTTTTCACCGACCATCATCTCTGTTAAAGATTCTGCCGTTGCATTTTTCGTTTCTACCGTACCGATATATTTTCCTTTTCTTAAAACCGATACACGGTCAGACAGTGCAAGCACCTCATTCAGCTTATGCGTAATGATGATAATGGATTTTCCCTGATCTCTCATGTTACGCAGTACGGTAAATAATTTTTCTGTCTCCTGCGGTGTTAAAACTGCCGTAGGCTCATCCAGTATCAGAATATTTGCACCACGGTAAAGCATTTTTACAATCTCTACGGTCTGCTTCTGGGAAACTGACATATCATAAATCTTCTGATTCGGATCCAGTTCAAAACCGTAACGTTCGGTCACTTCCTGAATGTCCTGAACTACCTTTTTCATATCCAGAACACTTTTTCCTTCTAAACCAAGGATGATATTCTCTGCTGCCGTCAGAACATCTACCAGCTTAAAATGCTGATGGATCATTCCGATCCCCAATGCAAAAGAATCCTTTGGTGAACAGATAGACACCTCTTCGCCGTCCACAAAAATCTGTCCCTCATCCGGGAAATAAATGCCTGATATCATATTCATCAGTGTTGTCTTACCACTTCCGTTTTCGCCAAGGACGGATAAAATCTCTCCATGCTTTACGGATAAGTCCACACTGTCGTTTGCAACAACCTCCCCGAAGCGTTTCGTAATATTTTTTAACTCGATCGCATTCGCCTGTTCCAAAACCAAACCTCCTTAACCTTGAAAGGGATTGCTGCAAAATATCATTTCGCAGCAACCCCTTTGATGCTTTCAAATAGATTGCACTCTATTTATTTCTCTACGCTCTCAATACCATCAATGTTGATAGCAAATGCAGGTGCAGAGTGTAACTCTGACTCGTGGAAGTAACCATCTTTGATGTACTCGTTTCCGTTGTCATCTTTCCATGAATCAAGCTCTTTTCCATCTACTGTAAATGTAGAAGTATCAAATACATGTAAAGAACCATCTTTGATCGCGTCCTCTACTTCTTTTACTTTTTCTTTTGTTCCCTTTGCAATTGCTTTGTCGTTCAGCTCTGTGATCTTATCAGCGCCATCGTCATAGCCTTTGCACCAGTCTGTATCGATCTTTGTACCATCAATTACGCTCTTTACTGCATATGTGTAGTATGGGCCCCAGTCGATGGATGCAGATGTTAATGCCTGTGTTGGAGCAGTTGCGATCATAGATACGTTGTATCCTACGATCGGAACACCTGCTTTTTCACAAGCGGTAGAAGCTCCTGTTGTATCTGCATGCTGAGAAATTAATACGCATCCGTCTGCGATTAAGGACTCTGCTGCTTCTTTCTCAAGGTCAATGCTTGCCCAGCTGTTTGTGTAGATAACTTTCATGGTTGCGGATGGGCATACGCTTCTTACTCCTAAGAAGAATGCTGTATAACCGGATTTTACCTCTGCGTATGGGTAAGCTCCAACATAACCGATCTTTGTCTGATCTTCTTTGATATCACCATTTTCGATCATCTCGTTTAATTTTAAACCAGCTACAACACCGGATACATAACGAGATTCATAAACTGCTGTAAAGTAGTTGTGCATATTGTCAAGTCCGCTGCTTGCTGCCTGATATCCTGTTGCGTGACAGAACTGTACATCCGGATATTCTGCTGCTGCCTGAAGCAGATAGGACTCATGTCCAAAACTTGTTCCAAAGATAATGTTGCATCCCTGCTCAGCTAAATCCACTGCTGCATCATAGCATGTCTCATCTTCAGGGATCAGAGTCTTCTCGATGATCTGATCATCAGATAATCCTAACTCTTTTTTCATCTCTTGGATACCCTTCATGTGTGCCTCTGTGTAACCTTCGTTCTCATCGCCGATGTAAATTACTCCGACTTTGATATCTGACGCTGACGTGCTCTTTGCAGACTCTGTCTTTTTGCTGTCAGATGATTTGTCGTCTGCTTTCTTGTCACTGCTGCTTCCGCATGCCATCATGGAAAATGCCATAGCCCCTGCAAGCAGTAATGCTGCAAATTTCTTCATTTCTTTCCCTCCATGTTTTGAGTAAGCAAAAGGCATAGCTTTGCTCTATGCCTCTTTGCATCACCGGTACTTCCGGCTAAGTTTCGTTTATAACACATTGTCTAGTATATCATTAATTTGAAGGTTGTCAATGCTTACGTTCACACTTTTTTTACATTTTTCTACATTCTCTGTCTTTTCCATATTAATATGGCGACGATTGCCGTCAGCGTTTCGGCGATCACGAATGCACTCCAGACTCCCGTTACTCCTAAGAAATGACTTCCGATATAGGCTGCTGGTAATATGATCACTACATATCTCAGAAGTGTAATGACTAACGAGGACATTCCTTTTCCAAGTGCCTCTAATGCTCCCGCGCAGACTACCGATACTGCTGAGATCACAAATCCAAGGCTGATGATGCGTAGTGCTTTTGCACCTTCTGCAATGGTCTGGCTGTTGTTTGTAAACATTCCCATCAATCCCTGCGGCAGGCACAGGCATAACAACATTCCGATGCACATGATTCCTGCGATCAGCTCCAGACAGATCCTGAAAATTTTCCGTACACGCTCTTTTTCCCCTGCTCCATAGTTATAGCTTAACAGCGGACGCATGCCCTGTACAATTCCGTTTGCCGGAAGATAGATAAAACTTTGCAGTTTAAAATAGATACCAAGGATGACTACATACATCTGGGAATATACGGCTAACATTCCGTTCAATGCAGAAATCAGCAGGGATGGCAGTGCCATATTTAAGGTTGCCGGGATTCCCACCTGATACATTCTGACGCTGATCTCTTTTGTCGGCAGCATCTCTTTCATGCGTATCTTTAACGTTACCCTGCCGCTGAAGTAATACCACAGATAATAACCCAGTGTCACGACCCAGCCGAGTCCGGTTGCGACAGCTGCTCCCTGCACACCCATCTTCGGGAAGAATCCGATCCCAAAGATCATCAACGGATCTAAGATAATGTTGGCAATGCAGCCCGCCATCATGCCGGTCATGGTCGTAACCATTTTTCCTTCTGCCTGATACACTTTTTCAAATGTTACACCGACAACTAGAAGTGCCGACATTCCAAAGATGATATTAGCATACGCAATACTCCATGAAAGTACACGCTCATCCTGTGTATACATTCTTAAATATACCGGTGCAAAGAAAAGTCCCGCGATCGTGACTAATATTCCATGCACGGTTCCTAAGAAAATTCCCTGCGAAGTTGCCGTATCTGCTTTTTCTTTTTCTCCCGCTCCTAAATAAAATGCAATCCTTGCATTCATTCCTACGCCAAATCCTACCGTCAGTGCCGTGATCAAATTTTGAAGCGGATAAACTAACGATACTGCCGCTAAGGCATCTTCTCCGATCTTTGCCACAAAGATACTGTCAATAATATTATAAAGTGACTGTACGAGCATAGACAGCATCATCGGTGTTGACATGGAGAGGATCAATGGCAACACCGGTTTCTCTTTCATGTATTCCTGATTCATGTTTCCTCCTGATCTTTTTTCCTCATGTGATCCGGGTGTCAAAACTGTATTTTATGAGATCGTTACCTCAAGCTGCACAAGTGAAGTATGGAAGGTTTCTTTTTGTGCAATGGAAATGAAACTCAAGAAATCATGGAGCCCTCTGGCGAACATGATTTCTGCTTTCGGAGGTTCATTGGAATGTTCTGCACAAGGAAACCTGAAATATTTCACTTGTGCAGCTTGTTCGACCAATCTATCTCGAAAATACAATTTTGGCAGCCGGAACGTAATAGGAAATAATATCAATCTCCCGTTACATAAAAAGGACTATAAATCTACTGTTTGATATCAGAAACAGCAAAATCTATAGTCCTCTTTTTGAGACAAGTTTATTCCGATGTCTATTCTAAGACATTTTCACGTTTTTAGCAAGCCTCTATTTCTTTTATATTGCACCCGTTCCCCTCTAGGAGATATGTGTCATAGCTTTCACAATGCGGGCACTGTTTTCCGTATTTTACGGTTTGATAGGTTTTTCCACAGTTCTCACAAATGGTTATCGCCGGTGTAATCTCTATCTTCAGTTCCGAATTCTTCATGATATCTTCTTTTTTCCGGTAATATGCCCAACAGTCGGTCATATATTCCGGCACGATACCACTGACCTCACCGACTTCGAGGGTGATCCCCCCGATTTCGGTAAGCTGATTCTCTTCTGCAAGAGATTTCAAGGTCTTTGCCATATGAACTAAAATTCCAAGTTCGTGCATACTGTACCTCTATTTCTTCTTGTTACCACTGAAAGTAATTTTGATCTTACGTTTCAGAGCATATGGAAGAACCGCTTTCATCTTATCTTCGGATTTCCACATGTTGCTGCACTCCGGTAATTCACGATTTAAGTGGATTGCATCAAATTCACACTGTACGGTACACAGACCACATCCGATACACTTATTCGGATCTACTACAGATGCTCCACAGCCTAAACAACGTGCTGCCTCTGTCTTGATCTGCTCCTCAGTAAAGGTGCTTCTGAGGTCACGGAAGGTGTCTTTAGATACTCCTGATTTCTTGCCCGGTACCTGACGTTTTGCATTGTCGAAAGTCTCAACTTTGATGTTATCTTTGTCAAGTTCGATGAACTGACGTCTGTCACGGGAAAGTGTCAGGCTGTGTCCTTTATGTACGAAACGATGCATGGACACACTTGCTTCTTTTCCTGCTGCGATTGCATCAATAGCAAAACGAGGTCCTGTGTATACATCTCCACCTACGAAGATATCCTCTTCGCCGGTCTGTAAAGTTACGGCATCTGCAACGGCTGTATTGTTTCTGTTTAACTCTACCTTGCTACCTTCTAATAATCCGCCCCACTCGATAGACTGTCCGATGGAAAGGATCACGTTCTCACACTCTACAGTGATTGTATCGTTCTCATCGTACTGTGGGTTGAAACGGTGTTCTTCATCAAATACGGAGAGACATTTCTTGAATACAACTGCTTTTACTTTTCCGTTCTCGGTTAAGATCTCTTTTGGACCCCAGCCGCATCCGATCGTGATTCCTTCTTCTTCTGCCTCTTCTACCTCGTCTGCTGCTGCCGGCATGATATCGCGGGACTCTAAGCAGTACTGGGATACTTTTGTGGAACCGGAACGAAGTGCCATTCTGGATACGTCGATTGCTACGTTTCCACCACCGATTACTACCGTATCTCCGGAAAGTGCATGTGCATCTTCACTGATATTTGCTTTTCTTAAGAATTCTACTCCGGTTACAACACCTTCTGCATCTTCACCCGGAACTCCTGTCTTACGTCCGCCCTGTGCTCCGATTGCAACATAGAATGCTTTATATCCCTGCTCGCGTAACTGCTGGATTGTAACATCTTTTCCAACTTCCACGCCAAACTTGAACTCTACGCCCATCTGACGTAATACATCAATTTCTGCTTCAATGACACTCTTCTCAAGACGGAAAGATGGGATTCCGTTCATCAGCATACCGCCGGCTCTCTGCTCTTTTTCAAAGATCGTTACCGGATATCCTTTTTCTCTTAAATAGTAAGCTGCTGACATACCGGAAGGACCTGCTCCGATGATTGCCATCTTCTCTGTAAATTCTTTTCCTTCATGGTTCTCAACCTTTGGTACGAATCTGTTCGCACTGTTGATTTCCTGCTCTGCAATGAACTTCTTGATTTCATCGATTGCAACTGCCTGGTCGATCGTTCCACGAGTACATGCGTCCTCACAACGTCTGTTACAGATTGCTCCGCAGACTGCCGGGAATGGATTCTCATGTTTGATGAGTTTTAATGCATCCATGTATCTTCCCTGTGCTGCCATCTTCACATATCCCTGAACCGGAACGTGTGCCGGACATGCTGTCTTACATGGTGCTGTACCTGTATCATAGCAGTTGATACGGATATTATCTCTATAGTTCTTATCCCATTTTTCCGGTCCCCATTTGGTGTTGTCCGGAAGTTCGTGTTTCGGGTATTCGATCTTTCCACCGTCTTTTGTGCAGAGCTTCTGTCCAAGTTTTGCTGCACCTGCCGGACAGACTTCTACACAACGTCCACATGCTACACAATCCTGAGGATTTACGCTTGCGCGGTAAGCGGAACGTGACATATTCGGTGTGTTAAATAACTGGGAAGTACGAAGTGCGTTACATACGCCAACTGCACAGTTACAGATAGCAAAAATCTTGTTCTGTCCATCGATGTTTGTAATCTGATGTACATAACCGTTCTTCTCTGCACGCTCTAAAATCTCCATTACTTCATCATATGTAATGTAACGACCTCTGTTGGTCTCTACTAAGTAATCTGCCATATCGCCGACACCGATACAAAGTTCTCCTTCGATA
>OKVF01001741.1_pt1 | contig 14947 bp, 13 predicted proteins | sample 1604831 | NCBI WGS metagenome assembly OKVF01 (sample SAMN01760980, study PRJEB22395) | human gut metagenome
TTCTGGCCACGGTAGCGAATTTATATTACAATTCAGAAATGACACAAAACGAAATCGCAGACAGAATGTATACGTCCAGATCAAAAATCTCCAGAATGTTGAAAGAAGCAAGAGAACTCGGCATTGTAGAGATATCCATCAAAGAACCCTGGGAACGCGATCTGGATCTGGAACACAGAATCCAGCAGACCTACGGTGTCAAAACCAAAGAACTCAAAGAAAGTCTGATCCAGGATGACACTATCAAAACTGCTCTTAATCTGGCACAGAATGCTGACGTGATTCTTACCAGCGTCGGTTCCATAGAATATAAAACCTGGGAGAACTATCTTGGTGAAAGCACATTCCAACTGTTAGGAAGTAAAGGTGCCATCTGCTACATTGGAGGGCATTTCTATGACATCAACGGAAAAGAACTCAACACTTCCTTAACCGACAGAATGATAGGAATCACCTACAATGACCTGGAAAAATGCAAAAATGTGGTCTGCGTAGCCTACGGCGAGGCCAAAGCAAAACCAATTGCCGGAGCTCTTCGCGGAGGCTTTATCAACACTCTCATCATCGACTCTGCCTGCGGAGAAAAACTGCTGGAACAATAAAAAAATTCATGTTAAGATAGGAAAAATGAATCAAAAAATGAGGAGAAGACAAACATGGAGAATATTTTTCACAGAGTAAGTATCAGAAAATACCAGGACAAATCAGTTGAGAAAGAAAAGATCATGCAGATCCTGAAAGCGGGCATGCAGGCACCGAGTGCATGCAATCAGCAGCCGTGGGAGTTTTATGTAGTGACTGATAAAGAGAAAATCGAAGAGCTATCAAAAGCAACTCCATATTCCAAATGTGCAGCAGGAGCTCCGGTTGTGATCGTTCCAGTGTATCGCACCAAAGGTCTGGTAGTGCAGGATATGGCTCAGATCGATATGTCTATTGCACAGCAGAATATCTGGCTTGAGACAGATGCCCTGGGACTTGGCGGTGTCTGGATCGGAATCGCACCAATGCAGGACCGCATGGATCTGGTTCACGATATGCTGCATCTTCCTGCAGATGTAGAAGTCTTTTCTCTCTTTGCGCTGGGATATCCTGCAGAAGAAAGAGAACAGCAGAACCGCTTTGACGAGACACGAATCCACTTTATCGAAAAATAGAATGTTATGGAATAAAAAGTGAGTATCTGCAAAAAGCAGATAAAATTATTACAATAAAAAATAAGTAGAAAAATCAGCATTTTCTGGTTACAATGTATGGGATATGTAATTCTGGAAACTGCTGATTTTTTATGGCTTTTCGAGAAGAATAGATTATATGAAGAATATAAAAGGAGTAATCCATGAGCAATTTATCAGAACAGATAAAACAAAACAACGCTACAGCGTTCACACACAGTGGAAAATTTCACGCGGATGACGTATTTTCATCAGCATTGCTGTTATATTTAAACCCGGAAATCCGCATTATCCGGGGAAATAAAGTTCCGGAAGATTTTGACGGAATCGTATTTGATATCGGCAGAGGCAAATACGACCATCATCAGAAAGATAGCCGCATCCGTGAAAACGGCATCCCATATGCAGCCTTCGGACTTCTCTGGGAGGAGCTTGGTGCAGAGATTCTTGGTGAAGAACTTGCGCAGAAGTTTGACGAGTCTTTTGTACAGCCGCTAGATAACAATGACAACACTGGAGAGAAAAATGAGCTTGCAACCCTGATCGGAAACTTCAATCCAACCTGGGATGCCCAGGGCGGCAATGATGAAGCGTTCTTCCAGGCGGTCAGTGTAGCAGGAATGATCCTTGAGAACAAATTTGAACGTTATCTGGGAAATGAACGTGCGGATAAACGTGTAGAAGAAATCCTGGAGGCACATCAGAAAGCAGTTTATTCGGGAGAGAAATCAAAAGAAGAAGCAAGAATTCTGGTTCTGCCAGAGTTTGTTCCATGTCAGAAACGATTGTCAGAAACAGACATTGCATTTGTTATTTTTCCATCTAACAGAGGTGGCTATTGTATCCAGCCTCAGAAGAAAGAATATTCTCTGAACTATAAATGTAGCTTCCCGATAGAATGGCTTGGCCTGGAAAATGAGGAACTAATCTCAGCAACTGGCCTGTCAAGTGCAGGATTCTGTCATAAAGGCGGTTTCCTTATGACAACAGGAACATTAGAGGACGCTGTAAAAGCCTGTGAGATCAGTCTTGCAGATTTCCATGAGAAACCTGTAATTGTAAATTTCGGCGGTGACGAGATGGTAGATGAACTTCTTAGCCAGATGCCAAAGTTACAGTCTGCAAAAATCGTTCATATTGATTTTCCATCGGTCCCGGAATTGGAAATTCAGGGGATTTACGGTGAAGTATCTATGGAAAAACAGGAATGGAAAGCAGCAGTGAAAGAGCAGGTTAAAAAGATACTTAAATACAAACCGGAAGCAGTATATGTAGGAAATAACACGTTTGCAGCATATCCGGTCGTTCATATGCTGCGAAAGAAACACATCCCGGTTTTAACTATGGCAGAAAAAGATGGAATGAAATTATTGGTAAGAATTCCATCTGGTTCTTAAAGAGTAAAAAGAACAGGAACAAACAAAATGACACAAGACAAAAAACAAATCCTGGGACATGTCCTTGCATGCGGCACTCAGATTATGTGGGGCGCAACTTTTGTATCTACAAAAGTCCTGCTGAACTACTTTCAGCCTGTAGAAGTTCTCTTTACCAGAGCAGTACTTGCATTCATTGCATTGTTAATTTTTTTTCCACATCATTTGAAACTGAAGAATCCGAAGCAGGAATTTGCATTTGCAGGCGCCGGACTATTCGGAATTGTTCTCTATTTCATGCTGGAAAATACAGCCCTGACCATGACCTATGCGTCCAACGTAGGCATCATCGTAGCATGCGCACCTTTTTTCGTAGCAGTGACAGTTGGGATTTTCTTTAAAAATGAAAAATCCGGAAAGTTTTTCTACATAGGCTTCGTGATCGCAATGACAGGAGTCATTCTGATCAGTATGAACGGTCAGAAAAGCTTCAACCTGAACCCGGCAGGAGATGGTCTTGCATTTCTGGCGATGATCTCATGGGGAGCATATTCCGCTCTTGTCAAAAAGATCGGAGAATGGGATTACCCAACTATCGCAGTGACCCGTCGAATCTACTTTTATGCAATACTTTTCCTGATTCCGGTATTGATCAAGCAGAAAGCATCCTGGGATATCAGCCTGATTCATAACCCGCAAGTAGTTTCCAACTTCCTATTCCTTGGAATTGGTGCCAGCGCCATGGGCTTTATGCTCTGGAATCTTTCTACCAAATGGATAGGAGCTGTAAAGACCAGTGTATACATTTATGTATCACCGGTAGTGACAGTCGTTCTGTCCATGCTGATCCTGCATGAAAAAATGACAGTTATCTCTGTGTTTGGTTCTTTACTGATCTTTGTCGGACTTATAATTTCACAGAAGAAAGCACAGTAAAAGAGGGGACTGCCGCAGGCATATAATTGATATTTGTATTACAGGATAGGTATTGCGCAGCACTTTCAGGAATTGTATAATGAACAGGTAAACGTAGCATTATCACAGTAACAGACAAGGTATAGTAAGAGGCAGCCGTAAAGGAGAAGGCAGGGTGTGGGAAAGCTGAATACAAATAAAGAGATCAATACTTTAAACAGGAAGATAGAACTTCTTGAACATGCAGTTGGAGCAAATGCAGAAGTATATTATAATATTAATTTAACCAGAGATTTGGTTCCGGGAAGAATCTACCGTATGACCGGTGATGAGAAACAGGATATCAATAAGCAGATGGGACTTCCGGAAAATGCAGCATTCTCACAGATAGTATCCTACTGGGGTGACAGAATGCCGGAAGAAGAGAAGAATGCATATTTTGATTTTTTGAGCATTTCCAGACTGCTGAAACGATTTGAGAACGGAGAGTACCATGTTACGCATAAGTACTGGACCGGCAATGCGCTATCAGATTCTATTCTTGCGGAGCAGCATATCATTATGTATGCAGATGAAGAAAACGGGGATGTTCTTGGTTTCAGTTATGTTCATAACCTTACAGAACAGTATCGTAAGGAAAAAGAGATTAAGAAAGAACTGGAAAAAAACTACAAAGAGCTGGAGAAGGCACTTCTTACAGCACAACGCGCAAATCATGCCAAGACTACATTCCTTAACAATATGTCCCACGACATCCGTACTCCGATGAATGCAATTATAGGTTTTACATCTCTGGCCGCGTCTCACATTGATAATAAAAAGAAAGTAAAGGAATACCTGGGAAAAATTTCCACTTCCAGTGAACACTTGCTGTCCTTGATCAATGATGTTCTTGATATGAGCAGAATTGAGAGTGGAAAAGTGAAAATCGAAGAAAAACCGCTGCATCTGCCAGATTTGATGCATGATATCCGCACGATCATACAGCCGAATATCGCTTCCAAGCAACTTGATTTTCTGATTGATATGATCGATGTCAAAGACGAGGACATCATTGCGGATAAGCTTAGACTGAATCAGATTTTATTGAATATTTTGAATAATGGAATTAAATTTAATAAAACAGGCGGGACTGTCAGCCTTCGGATCAAACAGACAAAACAGGCACCATATGGTTATGCCAATTATCAGTTTATTATCCGTGACACTGGAATAGGGATGAGTGAAGAGTTCCGGGAGCATATTTTCGAGGCCTTTACAAGAGAAGAGACATCTACGGTAAGCGGAGTTCAGGGAACAGGGCTTGGAATGGCTATTACCAAGAATATTGTGGATATGATGGGCGGAACCATCACTGTAAACAGTGAAGAAGGAAAAGGTTCTGAGTTTATTGTATCACTCACATTTAAAATCAGCGGAGATCCGGTTGTTTATGAAAAAATCGAGCAGCTGCAGGGTTTACGTGCTCTGGTGGCAGATGATGATACAGACACCTGCCTGAACATTTCAAATATGCTCACAGAGATCGGAATGCGTCCGGAATGGACAGTTTCCGGAAAAGAGGCTGTGATCCGTGCCAAGCAGGCAGTGGAGATTGGCGATGAATTCTCGGCATATATTATTGACTGGCTTATGCCGGATATGAACGGAATTGAAACAGTACGCCGCATCAGAAGAGTGATCGGAAACGATAAGCCAATTATTATTCTTACTGCCTATGACTGGACAGATATTGAGGCGGAGGCAAGAGAAGCGGGAGTAACCGCATTCTGTGAAAAGCCGCTGTTCATGTCTGAACTGAGAGATATTCTTTCAAGACCTTTCCGTGTATCCGGGGAGAATTATAAGAAAGAACAGGAAATACAGTTTGAGGGTAAGAAGATTCTTCTTGTTGAAGACAATGCGCTGAATCAGGAAATTGCAGTAACAATCCTGGAAGAGGCCGGTTTTGTGGTTGAAGTTGCAGAGGATGGGACCATTGCTGTAGAAAAGATGAAACAGGCAGTTCCAGGGCAGTATGATCTGATATTAATGGACATTCAAATGCCCAAAATGGACGGATATGAAGCAACCCGACAGATTCGAGTGCTTGACAAACCATATGCAGCGCAGATCCCGATCGTTGCAATGACTGCTAATGCATTTGAAGAGGACAAAGAGAAAGCATTTGAGTCCGGAATGAATGGACATCTTGCCAAACCGATCAAAATTCCTGAACTTCTTAAAACATTGAATCAGGTTTTGCGAAAAGAAAAATAAAAACCCCTGTCTGCGAGAATGAAATCTGTAAACAAGGGAATGTTGCAAAATACTATGAATATTCAGAAACAGCTGCCAGAGAAAGTCAGGCAGCTGTTTTGGTCTTAAGTGCTAAATGGGGATCAGCAGAAACTGAAACGTCAGAAAGTGCTGAAGGAGCAGAATGATGACGGGATTCTACTTTATACAGATATAAAATACCGCCAAAGAATCCAAAGATCAGTCCGACATATCCTCCGGAACAAAGGATAACGGTTGCTTTCATAGTTGCAGACATACCTCCGATCAGACAGATCAGAAAGCCCGCCAGAAGACCGATCGTTGTCCACTCAATAAGTGAACCTGCCAGAAATGCGGCAGCAGTATGTGTTTCCTTAACCTGTTTATTGACTGAATTCCATAATGTTTGATACATAATGATCCCTCTTTCCTTTATCTATAAAATACACTGTACTGTGTTGGATATAGTAATCCACTGCAGTTTGAGAATCCTGTTGAAGGACTTTTTCTTATTTCGTTGTTATTATTATAGAAAAATGTTTGTTAAATGCGCATGCATGGTAATGCAAAATTTATGTAAAATTTTTTATTATAATTGTGTTGATTTCTGGAACTTCTATGGTATGTATGCAGAAATGCCGTATATAATAAAGTAAGTATTATCTGGAAGTGAGATCAATATGGCAGATCAGAAAATAGATAATCTTTTGAATCTTGCAATGGATGCTACTCCAGAGGAGCGGAGAAAATCGGAGAATCTGAATGTAGGATATGATTCAGCTACGAGATTGTGGGACGTGATCGTGAAATACAGTGGACCAGAGAGTGGACTGGCGGGAACTGGCATTCAGGTAGTCTCTTTACTGGGCGGCTATGCAGTAGTGACTTTGCCGGAAGATGAGATAGATGCTTATTCTGACAGAGTGCAGGTGGAATTTATGGAGAAGCCAAAACGCCTGTATTTTGAGCTGTTTCAGGCAAAAGGAGCAAGCTGCATCCGGACAGTGCAGACCGGCAGAAATGGATTGACAGGAGAAGGAGTTCTGGTAGGGGTTGTGGATTCGGGTGTAGATTATTTTCATCCCGACTTCCGAAATGCAGACGGAAGCAGCAGGATTTTGCGTTTATGGGATCAGAATATACAGGGAAATCCACCGCAGGGATATGTGACGGGAACTGAATATACGAAAGAAGAAATTGATGAGGCGCTTGCACTTGGAGAAAATCAGGGCAGGCGCCTTGTTCCGTCCACAGATTACAGTGGGCATGGAACTTCTGTACTTGGCATTGCAGCATGGAACGGGCGGGCATCTGATGGGGTAAATCAGGGAGTGGCTTATGAAAGTGATTTGCTAGTTGTGAAGATGGGGATTCCCAGAGAGAATTCTTTTCTCAGGACTACGGAACTGATACAGGGGATTGATTATCTGGTGCGCCAGGCATTGGCTATGGGACGGCCGATGGTGATCAATCTCAGTTTTGGAAACAATTATGGATCACATGAACCGTATAATTAAGGGAAAACATAAGAAAACACTGATATTTCCTGTGCTTTCAGGAGAATTAGTGTTTTACTTGGATTATTCTATAGCAATTCCAGAAAATAATGCAAGCAATCCAGCCTATCAGAGCGTGAAGTCCTGCGTCAGATATCTTTGCCGTGCGTCAGCACGCCTGCTGATACCTTCTTTGTCCTTCGCACTCTGCTGAACTGTCTTGATTGCATTATTTTCTGGAATTGCTATAAGTGAAATTATATATGTTAAATATCTTTCTGACAAAATCTTTATATAATCTTAATATAGAATCAGAGACTCTTATACTATCTTTGAAGGCAATTAGATATAATAAAATGCATCATAAAAGCAGTGCTATTAGAATCAATAATAAGGAGTTCTGATTATTTATGCCGGAAAAATTAAGTAAGAAAAAACATCTGACATCTTTTCAATTAATTATTCTGGGATTTGCAGGCGTGATCCTTTTTGGAACCGTTCTGCTGATGCTTCCAGTTTCCTCATCGGAGAAAGTGTTGACTCCATTTCATGAGGCACTTTTTACAGCCACTTCCGCGGTATGTGTGACAGGGCTTGTGATAAAAGACACCGGAAGCTACTGGTCTCTGGCAGGGCAGACGATTATTCTTGTACTTATACAAATTGGCGGACTTGGAGTGGTAACTGTGGCGGCATCTGTTTCTCTTCTTTCCGGGAAAAAAATATCTCTTATGCAAAGAAGCACCATGCAGGATGCGATTTCAGCACCTAAAGTTGGGGGAATCGTCAGACTGACAAGGTTTATTTTAAAGGGGACATTTTTGATCGAAGCTGCAGGGGCATTGTTATTGCTGCCAGTTTTTTTATCGGATTATGGGTTAAAGGGGATCTGGCTGTCAGTTTTTCACTCTGTTTCTGCTTTTTGCAATGCCGGATTTGATATACTGGGAACAGCAGTTCATGCTTTTCCATCTCTGACAGGGTATTCTGGAAACGCCCTTATAAATATGGTAATTATGATGTTGATCATTATAGGGGGAATCGGTTTCCTTACCTGGGATGACATTTATACGAACAAGTTGAATTTTAAACGTTACCGTATGCAAAGTAAGATTATTCTTATGACTACTACATGTCTGATTTTGTTTCCGGCAGTTTTTTTCTTTACCTGTGATCTGAAAAACTTGTCCATAGGGAAGCGACTGCTGGCAGCTGTGTTTCAATCCGTAACTACAAGAACTGCCGGATTTAATACTATAAACATTTCAGAGATGAGCGAGGCATCAAAGGCGGTTATGATACTGTTAATGCTGATCGGTGGATCGCCGGGTTCTACAGCAGGTGGAATGAAAACAACAACTTTTACGGTACTTATTTTAAACGCTATTGCAACATTTCGAAGCCAGGAAAATGCAGGGGCTTTTGGGCGAAGACTGGAATACCATGTGATAAAAAATGCAGCGACAATAGCTATGCTTTATTTTACATTGTTCTTTTGCGGTGGGGTTGCTATCAGTGTATGCGAAGGGATTCCTCTTTTGGACTGCCTGTATGAAGCTGCCTCGGCTGTTGGTACGGTAGGCCTGACACTGGGAATTACACCGGGGCTTCATGTTTTTTCACAGGTCGTGCTGATCATACTGATGTATTTGGGACGTGTAGGTGGTCTGACCCTGATTTATGCGGTATTTTCCGGAAGAAACAAGGGAAATGCAAAGCTTCCTCTGGAGAAAATTACAGTTGGATGAGAAGGAGAAAGAAAATATTATGAAAAATGTATTGATTATCGGGCTTGGAAGATTTGGAAGACATGTTGCCATGCAGCTTAATCAGTTGGGACATGAAATTATGGCGGTTGACTGGAATGAAGAAAGAGTGGACAAAGTACTGCCATTTGTGACCAATGCCCAGATTGGTGACAGTACCAATCCTGAATTTTTACAATCCCTTGGGATTGGAAATTACGATATCTGTTTTGTGACCATTGGAGGAAGTTTTCAAAATTCTCTTGAAACAACTTCCCTTTTGAAAGAATTGGGAGCAAAACTGGTGATATCCAGAGCTGAGCGTGATGTCCAGGAAAAATTTCTTTTACGCAACGGTGCAGATAAGGTGGTGTATCCGGAAAAGCAGGTCGCAAAATGGGCCTCTATCCGTTACACGGATGATCATATTCTGGACTATATGGAAGTGGATGCTTCCCATGCAATCTTTGAGGTGGAAGTACCAGATGAATGGGCTGGAAAAACAGTTGGCGAACTGGATATCAGAAAACGCTACAACATTAATATTCTGGCAGTAAAAAATGAGGGAGAATTCAATATTGCAATTTCTCCGGACACATATTTTGCAGAGAATAATAAATTACTGGTGTTAGGAGAATACAGAGCTCTTCAGAAGTGTTTCCGCATATAGCTCATTTACGGTGAAGAGGCTGGTAAAGAGGTGAAGGTAATGACAGAAGGTATGCTGGCAGTTACTGTATTTTGTATGTTTGGACTGGGTTTTTATATTGCAAATAAAGCAGATAAGTTTTTGGACGAAATTCAGGAAAATGTTGAAGAGAAACAGCATTCATCGAAGATATTCTTACTGGATACGCTTTCGGATGAAGAATTGTTAAGAGAGATTCATGAGTATAAAAGCCAATATAAGAAAGCTGAAATTATAATTTTTGATGGACAGACTGGGGATGAAAAAAAGATTTTTGACCATAATACAGTCTCATGATATAATTTCAAAAACAACAGAAAAAGGTGGCAGGCAGGATGAGTCTGAGAATTGTAGAGGATAATAAAAAAACAGATGAACATATCCTTGTTTGTCTGTCTGCAGCACCCTCTAATCAGAAAATAGTAGATACAGCGGCGAAAATGGCAAATGCGCTGCAGGCACGTTTTACAGCTCTGTATGTGCAGACAGGTACAAAATCAGAAGCCTTAGATAAAGAAAAGCTGGAAGAACATATCCGATACGCAGAAATGCTTGGGGCAGAAATTGTGATGACTCACGGGGAAAACATACCGGTACAGATCGCAGAGTATGCCAGGTTATCCAATGTTACCAAAATTGTGATCGGACAAAGCAATGCCAGACGAAATCATTTTTTCAGCAAGTCAACTCTGACGGAAAAACTGATTGAAATTGTACCGGATATCGATATCCATATTATCCCGGACGCGGTAAAAACCAGGAGTTATCAAAAACGGCCATTTACATGGTATGTAGAAAAACCGTCTGCAAAAGATTATTTTCTGACAGTTTTTATATTTGCGGTATGCACTTTCATTGGTCTGTTGTTTCAGAAGCTGAATTTCACGGATACGAATATTGTAACGATATACATTCTGGGAGTTTTGGTTACTTCAATTGTGACAGATGGTTATCTTTGCAGTGTAGCTGGTTCGTTCTTAAGTGTAGTTTTATTTTGTTTTTTTCTGACAGAACCAAGGATGTCTTTTCAGACATATGCGGTGGGTTATCCGGTGACATTTCTTATAATGCTTATTTCATCTGTACTTACGGGAGCACTTGCGGCAAAGCTGAAGACACATGCAAAGCTGTCCGCACAGCTTGCCTTTCGTACACAGGTGCTGTTTGATACAGATCGTCTGATGCAAAAGGCCAAAGGAGAAACGGAGATCCTTGATGTTACCTGCACGCAGTTGATCCGCTTACTAAATCGCAATATTACAGCGTATGTTGTGGAAAATGGAACTTTATCAGGAGGAAAACTTTTCTCAGGGGAAAAAGAGAATACAGAAGATTTCTTAACACCAGAAGAACAGCAGACAGCCAGGTGGGTCTATGAAAACAGACAGCGTGCCGGTGCATCCACGCAACATTTTCCACAGGCTAAATGTCTATATCTGGCGATCCGAAGCGGGAATAATGTTTACGGTGTAATTGGGATACCACTGCAAAAAGAAGCGTTGGATTCTTTTGAATACAGTATCCTGTTGTCTGTAATAAATGAATGTGCGCTTGCAATGGAGAACGCGCAAAATGCCATGGAAAAAGAGAAAAATGCGGTTTTGGCTAAAAACGAGCAGCTGCGGGCAGATCTTCTTCGGGCAATTTCCCATGATCTTCGAACTCCGCTTTGCTCTATTTCCGGCAATGCGGATATGTTGCTCAGCAACAGCGAACGCCTGGACGAAGCTACAAAGTATCAGATTTACACTGACATTTATGACGATTCTGAATGGCTGATCGGAGTTGTGGAGAATCTGCTTTCCATTACCAGGCTGAATGATGGAAGATTGAAATTCAAATTTACGGATCAGCTTTTAGATGAAGTGATTGCAGAGTCGTTGCGACATATTAGTCGGAAACATGATGATTATAAAATTGTGGCAGACTGTGAAGAACTTGTTCTTGTACGTATGGATGTACGCCTTATTATACAGGTTCTGGTAAATTTAATTGATAATGCAATAAAATATACGCCGCCAGGTTCGGTAATCAGCATTCGGGGAAAGAAAACAGATGGGAAAGCGCGGATAAGTGTGGAAGATAATGGTCCTGGAATTCCAGAAGAAATGAAGCCGCATATTTTTGAAATGTTTTATACAGGGAAAACAACAGTTGCGGATAGTCATCGGAGTCTGGGACTTGGCCTGGCACTTTGTCATTCTATCATAGAAGTCCATGACGGTACCCTGATTCTGACGGATCATGATCCGCATGGATGCAATTTTACTTTTACTTTACCCTTAAGCGAGGTGACATTAAATGAATAAGACATTAATTCTGGTGGTTGAAGATGACAGGCCCATACGCAACCTGATCATTACTACATTAAAAACACATGACTATAAATATCTGGCAGCTGAAAACGGATCTTCGGCTATTCTGGAGGCTTCGTCCCACAATCCGGATATCGTTCTTCTGGATCTGGGTCTTCCTGATATGGAAGGCGTAGAGGTGATAAAAAAAATTCGAACCTGGTCAAATATGCCGATTATTGTGATCAGTGCCAGAAGTGAGGATGCGGATAAAATAGAGGCACTGGATGCAGGAGCGGATGATTATATTACAAAACCATTTTCCGTAGAGGAATTACTTGCCCGTATCCGTGTCACTCAAAGGAGGCTTGCTATAACGCAGACAGGAGAACAACTGGAAACCTCTGTTTTTGAAAATGGTGAATTGAAGATAGATTATACAGCCGGCTGCACATATCTGAAGGAAGAAGAATTGCATCTGACGCCCATTGAGTATAAGCTGCTCTGCCTTCTATCCCGCAATGTGGGAAAGGTATTGACACATACTTATATTACCCAGCAGATTTGGGGACGATGTTCGGAAAACGATGTTGCTTCTCTTAGAGTTTTTATGGCAACACTGCGGAAAAAACTGGAACCTGACAAAAATGGGGTGCAATACATCCAGACACACATTGGAATTGGATATCGCATGCTTAGAATTGAGAAAGATAAATTCTAAGCATGTGATAGGCGTAGTTTTGCTTTATAGCATCTGCATTTTCTTCATAGTTTTTCCGAACAATATAGCTGCAATCAGAATAGACGATACATCGGCAACAGGCTGTGCCCATACAAGTCCGGTCATTCCTATAACAGCCTGCAAAATGAATAATACAGGAATGAAAATGATTCCCTGACGGCTCATGCTGATAAGAAGTGCTGGAGTTGCGGCTCCCATTGCCTGAAGTGCATTGACCAACACATAAAATACACCGAACAGAAAGCTGGTGGAAAGAAGTATTCTTGCAAACTGAACTGCATAGGCAAAAGCAGTCTGATCTGTAAGAAAAGCACTGACAATCTGATTGGTAAATACATAACAGATAGCTGCAAGGACTGTTCCTAAAATAAGAGCAAAAATAATGGTAAATTTAAAAACTTCTTTAAAGCGTTTCCATGTTTTAGCACCTACACAATAACCGAGAATTGGTTGTACGCCCTGACCTAAGCCCATACAGATCATACCGGTGATTGTAATAACTTTCATTGCAACGCCCATTCCGGCAACAGACATATCTCCATAGTGTGACATCTGGCTGTTAATGATAATCTGAGAGACACTCATTAATACGTCACCTAAAGCAGCAGGAACACCAATAGCCAGTACGCTGGCAGCGATTCCCTGTTTTACAGTAAAATCTTTCAATCTGATGGAAAGCATGGATTTTCCTTTCAGGAAATAAGAAATATAAAATCCTGCACCGACAATATTTCCAATCACGGTTGCGATTGCAGCACCTTTAATATCTAATCCCAGGGCAAGGATAAAAATAGGATCTAAAATTACATTGACCAGATTCCCAAGCAGCAAACCAAGCATTGCTTTTCCAGATTCCCCCTCTGTACGGACGACATTTCCATAACAGTTAGAAATAAGTACAAATGGTCCGGCAAATACGATGATGCTCAGATAGCTTTTGGCATATTCATAAGTATCAGCACTGGCACCGATTAAATTCAGAATCGGATCAATAAATATAAGAATCAATGCAGCCAACAGAATACCTACGAATACACATCCCCAAAAACAAAACGCACAGGATTTTCTTGCTTTTTCTTTGTTTCCTTCTCCCAATGCTCTGGAAATCACAGAAGTTCCACCGATTCCAAATAAGGTTCCGAGAGACATAAAGATCAGATATACCGGTGTCGCAAGAGATACTGCGGCAACCAGTAAAGCGTTATGTGTCTGACCGATAAAAAAGGTATCGGCAAGATTATATACAAGTACCATCAGCATAGCTGCCATAGCAGGCAGCGCATTTTTCATTACCGCTTTTGGAACCGGCATATTGCTGAATACCTCCAGGTTTTTATTATTTTCCATGAAAATGTTTCCTCCTTGTTAAACAGATTTTTATATGATACAGATTAGCATCTGATACGAATTGTATCACTATCATATAAAACTGAAAATATGAAAACCTGAGACTATTTTCCACTTTTGGTATCAGGTAAAACACTGGAGGATAAGAACTATGAAGCCAAATGATAAACGATATATTGAAAATATGCGTGTTAAAAAAAGCATTCAGACCGCTTTGTTTTCGCTTATGAAAAAGAAAAAATTTTCGGAAATCAGAGTAGCGGATATCATTTCAATGTCAGGTGTTGCTAAAGCATCGTATTACAGAAATTTCTCTTCAATTGAAGACGTTATATATTTTTATATTGATCAGATGAATAAAGAACTTGCTGAGCTGATGCCAAAACAACATGATATCAATATGAAAACGATCCGGCAAAATTTGATTATTTTGTATAAATACTATCTGGAACATAGAGAAGAAATTTTACTGTTGTGTTCCAATGGATTCTATGAACTGATTCAGGATAATACAGATCAGTTCCTTATCAATGCGATTGGAGATATGCCATCAAATTCGATTGACCGTTATAATATATATTTACTGTCAGGTGCAATATGCCATGTCCAGATTGAGTGGTTAAAAAATAAAGCCCCTGAATCACCAGAGGCTTTTGCAGATTTCAATATGACATTTATTGAGAATAATAAAGGGATTTTGGAAAGTATATGAATACTTTTGTGCCTCCTTATTGTTGTATCGGATGCACAATAATGAGATAAACTCGTAAGATAACTGTTCTGCTTAAAGCAATGAAATAACTTACTCAACTTTCCCACCAGTAAAACTGGTATAAACAGTTGATTTTTTAACTAAAATTTTAAAATAATTGGTTCCTTGACATAAAAATAGCACCTAATCTTTGATATA
>OKVF01001745.1_pt1 | contig 14935 bp, 15 predicted proteins | sample 1604831 | NCBI WGS metagenome assembly OKVF01 (sample SAMN01760980, study PRJEB22395) | human gut metagenome
CACTGCTTATTGCTTTTCGCAATTGAAGCAGGGGACTTACTTGATTTGGTTAAATTGCTATAATGAAATGTCATTTACTTTTTATATCATTTTCTTAACAGTTATCTTATCACTCCGAAATCTAAACTTCTTTACACACATCTACCCATCCATTTGCTTCTGATACCTGCTCCAGTTCAGGGATTGTGAGTTTTACGGCACTGTGGTCGTTTCCGGCAGCCGGGTATACAGTATCGAATTGTTTCAGACTTTCGTCCAGGTAAACTTCAATCCCCTCATTAATTCCGAATGGGCATACGCCGCCAGGAGCGTGACCGATTACTGTTTCCACGTCATTAAAGGGGATCATTTTTGCTTTTATATGAAATGTATCCTTATATTTTCTGTTGTCTACTCTGGCTGTGCCCTCTGTTAAGATCAGCACTGCTTTGTCTCCCTGAAGAAATGACATAGTTTTTGCAATCATGCCAGGTTCTACGTGGAGTGCTGCCGCAGCTTCTGTTACTGTAGCAGTGGAAGCTTCCAATTCGAGCACATGGTCAAGGAAGCCTTTCTCTTTCAAATATTTTTCTGCTTTTTCTAAGGACATTTTTAATTTTCTCCTCTCTGTCCCAACTCCCAGAATGCCACTGCGCTTGCTGCAGCTACATTCAATGAATCTACTCCGTGGGACATTGGTATTTTTACTGTATAATCGCAGTCTGCGATGGTCTGTGATGCGAGGCCGTCGCCCTCGGTTCCGAGAATGACTGCCAGTTTTTCTTCTGACTGGAGTGCCTGATCATCGATTCCTACGGAGTCGTCACGCAGGGCCATTGCGGCTGTTTTGAATCCGAGTTTTTGCAGAATCTGCATTCCATCCTGCGGCCAGGCGGATTTTTTGTCAAAGTAGGTCCAGGGAATCTGGAATACGGTCCCCATGCTGACCCTGGCTGCGCGGCGGTAGAGCGGGTCACTGCATCCGCTGGTTAAAAGCACTGCATCCATATGGAGTGCTGCTGCTGAACGGAAAATAGCTCCGATGTTCGTAGGGTTTACCACATTCTCAAGTACTGCTATGCGGCTGGCGTTTTTGCAGATTTCTTCTACGGATGGCAGTGGATTTCTGCGCATTGCGCAGAGCATTCCGCGTGTAAGAGCAAATCCGGTAAGCTTGACCAGAAGTTCATATTCTGCCGTATAGACCGGGACTTCTGGAAAACGCTGCAACAGTTCCTCTGCTTCCCCCTCCAGATCTTTGTGTTCTACCAGAAAAGAGATGGGGTGGTATCCCGCATTCAGGGCTCGTTCGATTACTTTCGGGCTTTCCGCAATGAAAATTCCCGGTTCCGGTTCATAATATCTTAAAAGCTGCACCTCGGATGTTCTGGCATATACATCCAGTTCCGGCGCAGCGAAATCTTTTATTTCGTTAAACATAAAAAAAAACCTCCAAACTGAGTAATCTTATCTTACATCAGTTTGGAGGTTTGTACAAGAATTCAAATTTCAAAATCCCAGAATCCAGTTCCTGTTTCGGGATCGTATTTCCGCTTTATGGTTCCTCCTGTTACAGGGCGTAATTCGATTTCTGCGGTATATAATACGGTAATCGATTTCATATGACCGGCCGCCATGCAGTGTTTTTCGCCATCTTTGTAGGAGAAAACTGCGTGGGTGTGATGATAGTAGACATCATTTTTGTCTGTAACAACGTTTCCGTTCAGGGATGCAAGTTCAAGCATTCCGGAAATGTGCTGTTCTTCGAAACTGCCTGTCTCCGGGATGAATGTCTGGATTTCTGCATCCTTACATCCACCGATACCAGAAAAAATTGCTGACTTGATGTTTTCTTTTTTGCATATTTCGAGGATTGTGCTGATGATCTCGTCATCGCGATCCATTCTTATATAATAGCATTCGCCGAACTTTCTGTAGTCCATTTGGGTGTCTCCGTTTAATGATTGCTTTTTTCTGTTTGTGTAAGTTGCTGTAGTGATTGTGTTTCAGTATAAATATTATATTCTTGTTTTTCGCAGATGGCAACCTGAAAAAAGTTTTTGTATCTTTCCTGTTTACTGTTATGAAGGCAATTGCTTTTGGATGTAAAAAATTTTATAATGGAGAAGGAACGCGCAGAAAAATAGTTTGTTTTATGTGCGGTTTCGGTATCTAAGATATTCTAAGTCCCCCAAAATCTGCTAAAAGCATGAGAAATCAGAGCCAAACTCGCAGCGCTCAGACAGTGTCTCTGATTTCTCATAACACAGATTTTTGCGAACTAAGAATATCTAAGACACCTGCAAATGCACATAAAACAAACTATTTTTCTACGCTGGTAATTCAAGGGCATATCGGCATAATGCATTGTGCTTTGAGCTGTGTATCTGTGATACAATTTAAAAACTGATAGTATTAGAAATGAGGGATGATTATGTTTCGTAAGATGAGAAGATTTAAACAGGAGCTGAGCAAGGAGGAATGTATCGAGGTTCTGAAGAATGAGCCGCGTGGTGTACTTTCAGTGCTGGGAGATGATGGGTATCCTTATGGAGTCCCTATGGATCACTGGTATGACGAAGTAACTGGGAAACTTTATTTTCATGGTGCTGTGGAAGGACATAAAATTGACGCAATTCACAGCTGTGATAAGGTCTCTTATTGTGTATATGACCAGGGATATCGAAAAGAAGGCGAATGGTCTTTAAATATTAAAAGTGTGATTGTTTTTGGCAGACTCCGTCCTGTTACTGATTTAGATAAGGCTATGGAGGCCTGTACAAATTTGTGTCTGAAGTTTACGGATGATAAGGAATATCTTGAAAAAGAAATTTCTCATTTTGGCCCCAGAGTACTTGTTTTGGAGCTGACTCCTGAACATATGACGGGAAAATTAGTAAATGAATCATAAATGAATCGAAAAAGTTTATACCAGACAATGAAATCCTTTTCTCAAAATAAAACTATCCTGAAAAAGCAGCAAGGTCTCCAGGCCTCGTACTTACCAGGATAGTTTTTTACTGACAATATTTAGAAATTGCTGTTCACAGGCATTTCTTTCTTGTCAGAATCTTTATAGGTCAAATCCTTTGACTGATTTTTTCACATTTCTATCTTTATATGACAGAATCAGAATCATCAGAAACGTAATGGCTTCTGAGACCAGCAAAGAGATCCAGACTCCATTCAGGCCAAATACTTTCGCCAGTACTATTGCACAAATAACAATTGCCACAACGCCACGCATCATGGAACCTGCGATTGCAATCTTTGGTTCATCTACTGCTGAGAAATACGCAACCAGAACTACATTGATCCCTGCAATAAGGAAACCGAGGAAGTACAGGCGCATTCCTATGTGTGCATAATTTAGGAGCTGGATGTTGTTCTCGCTGTTAAAGATGTTGATCAGTGGGTCGGTTGCTGTCCAGATGACCAGCTGGATGAGAGCTTCTACTGCCAGACATACGCTGAGGCTCCATTTCAGAAGTTTTCTTACCTGTGCGGATTCGCCTTTTCCGTAGCTTTCACTAATCAGTGGCTGGGCGCCCTGGGCCAGGCCGTTGAAGATTGCTACTGCTACGATGGAAAGGTTTGCCACAACTCCGTAGGCTGCTACACCTACATTTCCTGCGATTCCAAGAATCAGAAAGTTAAATACGATGGCTGTTACGCCAGAAGACATTTCACCTACAAAAGCAGAAACGCCGAGCTGACAGCAAGAAACCAAGTGTCTGAAAGATGGAGTTTTCCAGCAAAATCCTACATGATTACTATGGCTTTTGTAGTGAGTGGTGCAGATACTCATGGTAACCAGCGGACAGATTGCAGTGGCAAGTGCTGCGCCAGAAAATCCCAGGCCTGCCGGAAACATAAATACATAATCGAATATAATGTTAAACATACTTCCACTAATGGAACCAATCATTGCAGTGGATGGTGCACCGTCATTTCTTACAAATGCTGTGAATGTATAGTTTGACATGAAAAATGGAGTTGCGATAAGGATAATCCTCAGGTAGTTTTGTCCAAGTTTGATCAGCCCTGCATCTGCGCCAAGCAATGTTAGCGCTTTGTCCGGTATAAAGATTCCAATCAACATAAATGGTATAGCAATCAATATGCTCCAGGTCACTGACTGTACGAAATAATGGTCTGTATTTTCTCCTTTTGCCTTGCTTATTGCATATCTGGTCGCAGAACCAATACCAATCATGGAACCGATAGCATAAATCAGTCCGTATACAGGCAGGATTAAATTAAGGACTGCCAATCCATCTGCTCCGGAATATACAGATATGAAAAATGTGTCTGCCAGAACATAGATGGAGATTCCGATCATTCCGGCTACGCTCTGGGTTACGTATTTGGTAAATCTTTTTAGCATAGTTTTCTATTCCTCCGTTATATTGCCAGCAACAACTGCTGCTATAAATCAGTAAAATCCGTTCTATGTATGTTCATTACTTTACGGATCCAACATAGGAATATTTCTTTTTCTTCGTATCATTTTTTCAATTAAACAGCAACTGACCACATCAGTACTGACTGCTTTTCCACAACAGACTTATCTTTCTATTATACCTGCAGCACATAAAAATGCAACCCAAAGAAATCTGATTATACTGAATAAAATAAAAAGCTTGCGAACATAAAAATCCCCTTAGGCAGATTTCAATTTCAAGTATCGTAAAATACTGTTTTTCCCTGCTTAAGAGGATTTTTCTCACTATATACATCAAAAACTAACTTCTTCCGGATACAAAGATTTATGGATGCATTCTTCGTCGCACCATATCTGAAATCCTTTTTCCTGATGGTATTTCTCTCCGGTTTTATCGTAAATAATGCTTAAGTCTTTTCCCTGACATTTTATTTTTTCCAGTCTGCAGTAGGACCATTCATCCGGAAGCATAGGGCGTATACGGATTTCTCCGTTTTCCTGCGGTTCTACTCCGAAGATTTTGCTGATAACCAGATCTGTTACACGAAAGCTGAAAAGACTGACAGAAACTATTTCCGAGTTCGGTAATGGTGCACTTACCATTGATGAAACAGATTATGGGAACGATGAGATCGGAATCCTGGCAACTGCTTTCCACGATATGACAGAAAGGATCAATGAACTGATCAATCTGGAATACAAAGCACAAGTGCTCAAGAAAAGTGCAGAGCTGCAGGCTTTGCAGGCTCAGGTCAAGCCGCATTATATTAATAATGCCCTTCAGGCGATGGGAACCCTGGGCCTAAAAAAGGAGCAACTGACGTTTATCTTATGGCCAATGCCCTTGCCAAAAATATGCGCTATTCCCTGAAATCAACCACTCAGCTCGTTCCTCTGAAACAGGAAATCGAGAACATGAATGATTATCTTTTCATCCAGAAAATCTTATGGGATAACAGGCTGACCGTAACTATAAACACGCAGAAAGCAGGCAATTATCAAATAACAAATGCCCACTCTGGATTTTTTCTCCAGATGGGCATTTGTTATATCGTTTCCGATGCTTTTTTCAATTTGTTCTGATACGGACAGATAAAAGCTTCTATTTCGCTGTTCTTTTTCCTTTTTTCAAATCTTCTACAATCTCGTTGTAGCGTTTTTTATTCAGGCGATAGAAGAACAGGACAATTGCTGTCACGATCCAGAGGATTCCCGGGATTGTGGTAAAGGAATGGCGCATAATGCTAAGGACTGCAGGATTCTGTGCCTGATTTGCTGCATAGCCGTATTTTCCCAGCAGTGCTGCGAGGAGTGCAGTTCCGATCGCCATACCGATTTTGTTTCCAAGTGATACAAATGCATACTGGAAGCCGTCATTTCTCAGACCGGTTTTCCATTCTCCGTATTCTACGCAGTCTGGGATGATCGCATAGATTGCAGTGTTAAATCCGGAGAAAAAGAACTGTGTGATCCCGGCAAGTGTGTAAAATGCTGCTGGTGTTTCTTTTACATTAAAGAAGAACATACAAAGCATGGAAATTCCGGTGAGGAGGGCAAAAATGGATGCAGTTCTTCCTTTATTGTTCAGTTTGCGGAATACCGGCTGGAAGCAGGCGGCGCCAATGATTGATGGAATGATAATGCACATGGAATATGTAGTATAGTAAGATGCATTTCCCTCTACATAAGTGAAATAGTATAAAACATCTGCATTTCTTCCGTAAAGTGTAAATCCAAACAGGACCTGTCCGATCAGGGCGAGGATGTATGGACGATTCTGCATAACTGCCTTTAATTGTACCTTAATGGAAATCTTCTCTTTTTCCGGTGTAATGACCTGTTCTTTTGTCTTCGCAAAACAGAAAAAGTGACAGGCTGCAAAAATACATCCGTAGATAATAGCTACAAGCAAATATCCTGTTTTGGCGCTGTGACTGCCAAGTTTTCCAATCAGCGGAACTGTGATTATATTGATGATTCCAATTGCGATCATAGCTGCTACGGAACGGGAAGTATTGATTTTTGCACGCTCATCAATGTCCTGTGTCATTGCTCCGCAGAGAGTTCCATATGGGATATTTACGCAGGTGTATCCCAGTACCAATAGGCAGTATGTAATCACCATATAGATGATTTTGGAACGGTCGGACCAGTCAGGATGCGCCCAGAATGTCATGATCAGAAGTACTGCCGTAATCGGTGCTGCGATAAGAAGCCAAGGACGGTAACGTCCCCATTTGGTTTTGGTCTTATCTGTCAGTCCACCTACGATCGGGTCATTGATCGCATCCCAGAATCTTGAGAACAGCATCAGAGCAGAGACTGCTGCCATGCTGATCCCGAATACATCTGTATAAAATATCATAAGGAAATTGCTTACGAACATCCAGCTGAAATTACATCCAACGTCTCCAAATCCATATGCAATTTTACTGATCAATGGAACTTTTGCATTATTATTTTGGTTTTCCATAATTCCTCCTGTCTGCTGTTGTTTCCTGTTCAGTATCCGTATTTCTATGTCTACAGCAGTCTCTTTTTCAATTCATTTTATCAATATTTTTCTCATCTTCTTGTCAGGAAGATATTCACATTCTTCATTTGTCGCCTGCTTATAGCAAATTTTATTTTTCCTGTACATTAATGATTACTTTCATTGTAGTCTCACGGTTTTCGTCAATGTACTGGTATGCTTTCAAGTAATCTTTGAATGCAAATGTTTTGGAAATCAGCGGTCTTAAATGTACTTTGTTTTCATTGACCAGGCGGATAGCGTCTACATAGTCATCATGTCTGTACATCATGGTGCTCTTGATATCAAGTTCATGGTCATTTGCTACTGCAAGATCAATCTGTGCCATTCCTGCAAAAACTGCAACAAGGACAATTACACTTCCTTTTCTTGCATATTTGATTGCCTGTCCCATGGTAATGTTGTTGCCTGCGCAGTCATAAATTACGTCGGCCTTATCTGGTCCGAAAGCTTCGATCATTGCTTCACCAAAATCTTTGTTTTTTGTGTTGACACATACATCGATTCCACATTCCTTTGCTTTCTCAAGGCGGAGGTCACTGACATCTGTGATCATGACTTTGGCTGCTCCCATTCCTTTGGCTGTCTGAGCTACCAGGTTTCCGATCGGGCCTGCACCGAGGACTGCAATGCTCTTTCCTTTTACGTCACCCATCTGTTTAACTGCATGGACTGCTACTGCCAGCGGCTCGATCATGGCACCCTCTTCATAGGACATTTCTTCTGGAATCGGGGTTACTTTTGATGCATCCACTGCGAAATATTCGGATGCAGTTCCTGTGGTCTGGAAGCCCATTACTTTCAGTTCTTCGCATAAGTTGTATTTTCCGTGACGGCATGGGTAGCAGTGTCCGCAGTAGACCTGTGGCTCAATGGTTACTTTCTGACCCTCGTGAAATTCTGTTACTGCAGCACCAATTTCTACTACTTCGCCTGATACTTCATGTCCCTGAGTTACCGGATATTTTGTGAATGGATGCTTTCCGTGGTATACATGGATATCGGAACCGCAGATGCCAATGTTCATAATCTTAACCAGAACCTGATCGTCTTTGATTTCCGGTACCGGTACCTCTCTGAAAATGATTTCTCCTGGATTTGTCATAACCTGCTGTAACATAATGTGTTCCTCCTTTTTTCTTTGTTTGAATTAGTTATTTATTATCTTTTATTAAATGTTTTATTAAAGTAATTACATTATTATTCAGAGTTCTGAATTTGTCAATGGATATTTAAGAATATTTCTCATTTCTACCAGTTGCACAAACTGTCTCTTTCTTTTTTATGAATATTTAACTATAGCAATTCCAGAAAATAATAAAAATACCCTGGCTGCAATATTTCTATTACAATCAGGGCTTGATATTTTTCCTTTATTTTTTTAATTTTGAGTTTCAGTTATCTGCCAGTTTACATTTTTCCAATAAACTCCTGTAAAAAATGCTTCGCTGCACCTACTGCGGATGCTTCTTTTTTATATGAGCAGTTTTTCAGATATCTGAGATCATGGTCAAATCCATTGTACTGTATTACTTTTTCCCCAAGAGGAACCATGTAATCAATAAGATATCCCCCCATTTCGCCGCCGAGGATGATGTCCATATCATATGCCATCCGCAGATTGGAGATCAGAATTGCAAGATAATCCAAATATTCTTCCCATTTTGCCTTAGCTTCTTCCGCGCCACTTCTGATCTGCTGCATAAATTGTTCTACTGACTCTGTATTTTCATCAATAAGTGCACTGGCCGCACAATAAGCATCTGCACATCCTGATTTTCCACAATAGCATTTGCGGCCTCCGGGTACCAGTATCATATGACCAAATTCTCCTGCTTTTTGGTTTTCTCCCGGGAATAATTTTCCATCTATACAGAAAGCGCCGCCGAGTGTCTGGTTTAAAGAAAGATAAATAGCATTCTTGTGTATGTTCAGGTCTTCTGCCATCATTGCGGCGTTGGCATCATTGGAAAAGTACACTGGAACAGAAAGTGCCTGTTCCAGGAAACTCAGACTGTAGTTTTCCAGTTTTAGTGCATGAGATTTTATGACCAGACGCTGATCCTGATTGATGATTCCGGGAATGGAAATTCCGATTCCAAGAAGTTCTTCTCTTTGTTTCATATCTTTCAGGAATTTTTCTGCAAGTGTGGAAATCTGACTGCAGTATGACATATCCGGGGAAAATTTCAGACGGATGCGGTCGGATTTTACAATTTCATATTTCAGATTGACCAGTACCATTCCTACATGATTTGCGGTGATGACGATTCCCATTGCGTATCGATAAGAGGGGTTGATTCCGATACTCTTGGCCTTTCGTCCACCTGTGGACTCATACTCTCCGTTTTCTATGATGATACCTTTTTCCAGCAAATCTTTTACATTTGACAGAACTGTCGGCATGCTCAGGTTCAGGTCTTTGGATATTTCTACTTTTGATGTGTTCTGTTTATTTATAATATAGTTTACAATTTTTGATTTCGTGGCAAATTTCTTTTCCAATCCGTTCATTGTGATTTTACCCCTTTTATTAATACATTTATAAAAGTATGATACCCATTCTTGTTCTGTTTGTAAATAGACAAACAAAAATTTATCATCTCCTGTTCAGAGGGCCTAATATATAAAGAGCAGATGTGCTGTACTCGCATTACGGAATCATGCACATCTGCTTTTATCTTTCATTTTGTATTTTTATTTTCCAAAATAATTCTTAATCTCTTCCATTCTCTCCTGCTGCTGTACTTTGAATGGACATCGTTTGTTGCAGTGTCCGCATTTGATGCAGTCTGAGGCTGTTTTTTCCAGAGTGAGGTAGTGGTCTTTTGCCATCGGATCACCCTGTCTGGAGAGATCGTAGTATTTGTTAATCAGGCCGATGTTTAAGCCGGCCGGACATGGGTGGCAGTGTTTGCAGTAAACACATTTTCCTACGGAGTCATCTGGGGTAAAGGAGCCGATGACTGAGTAGTCTCGTTCTTCGTCTGTAGTATCGAGGTATGTCAGGATTTCTTTTAACTGGTCTATGTTTCCCGGTCCGCCTACTACGGTGAGAACGCCTGGCTTGTCAAGGGCGTACTGGATGCACTGGCTGGTTGTGAGTGCCTGATGGAATGGTGATTTGGCTGCATCCAGAAGCTGCCCTGCGTTGAATGGTTTCATTACGGAAATGCCCACTCCCTCTTTTTCGCAGCGACGGTAGAGATCCTGACGTTCGTTGTTGCTGCCAATGGCAAAATCTCCGTGACCGAAATCATACATTGGATTTATGGAAAACATCATCATATCAAGAATTTTCATATCAAGAACTTTGTTTGCCAATTCCGGTGCATGGGTGGAGAGTCCGATGTATTTCACAACGCCCTGGGATTTCAGATCCATGATATATTTCAGGATTCCATGTTTCTCATATGCATCCAGGTCGGATTTTTCATCCAGGCAGTGGATAAATCCGAAGTCGATGTAGTCTGTTCTGAGGTTGTTAAGCTGCCAATCTATAGACTTCTTTACAGTTTCAAGATTTGTGGTCCATCCGTATTCTCCTGTAGTATAGTTCGCTCCGAAATGTACCTGAAGCATGGCATCTTTTCTGCGTCCCTCCAGTGCTTTTCCATATGCCGGAAAAATCGTGGCGTGACCGCCCGCCATGTCAAAATAATTGATTCCTGCGTCCAGTGCATATTCCACTGTCCTGATAATGTCTGCTTCTTTCTGCTCTCCCACTACGGAAGAGCCCATGCCAATCACACTGATCATTTCCTCGCCGTGAGGTAATTTACGGTATTCCATTTTTCGTTTCCTCCCTGTTTTTGTTTTTGCTTTATGATTTTAGATTTTCTGATTTAGTCAAATCAGGCAAGTTCCCTGTTTCAACTGCCAAAAGCAATAAGAAGTGAGTAGCAACTTGCTCTTTATTGCATAATTTTATCATTATCTCTTACAGGAAGTATAGACCTTAAACATTGCTTTAAGTCAAGAAAAAAAACGCTTGCCAGCGCCCTTTTACTTATCAAGAAAACGTTTGCTCTTTGCCATTCGTCGGCTTTTATTATATCAGTTAGACTCTGCTTCTTTCCGTCTCCTTTCTTCCTCTATCGCCTGTTCATCTATCCATTTCTTTATAGTTTCTTCACTTTCATGAAGCACCCGGGCAATCTTTTCAATCGAATCTCCCTCTTTTGCAAGAGAACGGGCTGTTAACTTTCTTTCTTCCTCTCGTCCCTCTTCCCGAAGCTCCTCTGATTTCAGCTTTAATACTTTTCCCCGCATGATACCATTAATTCCTTTCCGCGCTGCATCTTCATTTCTGAAAATGTAATCTGCTATTCTTACTATCCAGTCCGTCAGATCTGCACAAAGATCTGACTTTCTCTCTTCCACAAGTTCCTCGTTCAGTCTCCGACGAATTTCTTCATATTCATTCAGTAACTGCTGCATCTTTTCCGGATTTTCACTGAAATTGTGTGCTTCTTTCTCATATCTCATAACATAAAACGGCAGAAGCATAAGCAGGTTTTTCTCAAAGATGCTGTCTTTTGTATAATTTTCCATCTTTACCGTTGGTATCTCGTACAAGTGCATTTTTCCGTCTGGAAAGATAACTTCAACTTCCAGTGAATCCGGTGTATTCTTATTACTTCTTAAGTATATTACGCAGGATCTCGGAAATTCTATCCGGTATCTGCGGTTTATCTTTTGTGCATTTTCAATTGCAATGGCAAAGTCATATTCAATCATTCGGATTGCCATTGTTGTGTCATCGATACTCTGACATTCGATGTGATACAGCTTTCTTCCGATTTTCAGGCAGCAATCCGTGATGATTTCTCCGTTTTCCTGCTGATGTTCATTGCGAAGCTGTGTAATTTCCACATTTTCCGGATAAGAAGTTTCAAAGACTTCATTGATCAATGGAACGGCCAGATAAGGCAGTTTCTCTACCATTGTCCGAAAAACATCATCAAAAATTGTACGACTCATCTCATACTCCTTTCGACGCTCATATTATAACATGATGCAACAGTATTTGAATACTCAATCTTTGCACCAGACATGTAACAGATTGAGTAAGCCTTATCTTTTGAATTGATTTTTCATAAGGGGGATTTAATTGACCGACTGGTCTGGAATTTTCCCAGATATGTAGATTTAGTGTAACAAATGATTTTTTAACTGTCAACTTCAGTCAAGCGGATATTAGCAATCCGCTTCGCTACTTCTCATAACCAAATAACTGCTCCGCAGTTTATCAGAAAGAGCTTACACTCTTCCTGATACAAGCAAGTCCCCACCCACTGCTTATTGCTTTTCGCAATTGAAACAGGGGACTTACTTGATTTGGTTAAACTTCCCCATAAAAAAAGAACCCTTTCGCTCTTATCATAGCAACTATTAGAAATGATAAGAATTCAGAATTCTTTTTCTATAATAATTCTAAAACTTATGTAAGATTCTTAATCCATTTATATTTCTTATAATGTTTATAAACTACCGGCAGTTTAATGACCTCATCCAGGTTGAGTACGAAATAAACAACCATCACCGGCAGTTTCAGAATGAATGCGCAGATACATCCCAGAGGAACAGTGATACACCACAAAGTTATAGAATCGCACATCATTCCAAATTTGGAATCTCCGCCTGCTGCAAAGATACCGCCTATGGTCATACAGTTGACAGATTTTCCTGCAATGTAATAGGAACAGATCAGCAGCATTTTCTGCAGATAGCCACGAGCTGTTGGAGTCAGGTCTACCACTCTTGCGATAAACGGGGACAAAATGATCAGAACTACGCCTGACAGAATTCCGGCGATAATTGCAGTTTTTGTCAGAAGTCCTCCTGCTTCTTTTGCCTCTTCCAGGCGGTTTGCACCAAGACGATTTCCTACGATAATGCTGCCCGCATTTCCCAGTCCCAGGCAGAAACATACGATCAGATTCTTGGAAATATTTGCGATTCCATTTGCCGCAACCGCATCAGTTCCAAGATGTCCCATCACTACAGAATACATGGAAAATCCAATTCCCCATGCCAGGTTATTGATAAGCAGTGGAATTGCCTTTTGCCAGAAATGGGAGAGAATTTCTTTCTCGCATCTGTTCAAATTGAATTTTACTGATTTGATTTTGCACAACACATAGCTGACGCTCCAGACAACCTGTACAACGGTCGCAAGAACTGTAGCAAGAGCTGCCCCGCGGATTCCCATTTCCGGGCATCCGAAGAGTCCGAAGATCAAAACTGCATTTAATATAATATTGAGGATCACCATTACACTGTTGATCAGTGTACTTATATTTACTGCATTGCAGTTCTTCATAATTGCAAGAAATGTCTGTGCAATAGCGGAAAGCACATAAGAAATACCAATTACTCTGAGGTATTCACCGCCCAACACGATCAGTTCTTTTTCATTGGTCAGAACCGCCATGATCTGCTGTGGAAAGAAAAAAGTTCCTATAAGAAAGATGATCGCTACCGTTCCGCATGCTTTTGTTACAAGGCTGAAGATTTTGGAAATGCCTTTGTAGTCGCCTTTTCCATAGTACTGCGCGACAAACATGTTCTCGCCTGTTATAAATGCATACATGAACAGGTTAAAAACAAAGGTGACCTGTGTTGCCAGTGATACTGCTGACATTGCATTCTGGCTTAATTTTCCCAGCATAATGGCGTCACAGGCTCCTACAAGTGCAGTCATAAACTGCTGAAGAGCCATTGGCAGTGCCAGACGGACTATCTCATTTCGTAAACTTTGTTTACGCTCATTCATCATTTTTTACTCCTATATAAATTGTAAGATCCAGTATACCAACGGCAGTGTCACGATTGAGCAGACAGTTGTCACCAGAATTCCGCCCATAGCATAATCGCCATCTGTGCCATATGCGTTTGCCATCATAACTACTGACGACATAACAGGCATTGCAGACGTGAGTGTCATGGTCATGCGGATCTCAGCAGAAATCGGAAGCAGACCCTGGATCAGATAAAAGATCACCGGAAAAATCAGCATTTTTATCACTACGATTCCATAATAGTCCAACTTGCAGACATATTTTCTGACATCCATGCAGGCAAATACTCCGCCAAGATAGATCATCGCCAGAGGAGTTGCTGTTGCTCCGATTTTTGAGAATGCTGTATTCAGAATTTCCGGTAAACTGATTCCTGTGAGAATAAAAATTAGTGATAATACAATAGCAACTGTTACAGGGTTTATCAGTTTTTTTAAGTCGAAACTGCTATGTTCTGCTTTTGATGTGAGTCTTACCCCAACTGTCCACAGCATCAGCTGATCGATCATAGTAAATACAGATATGTACAGCATCCCTCTTTCAGGAAAAATACTCGTAACAATCGGAATCCCCATAAATCCGATATTTCCAAATGCGCTCATGGCAGAATACAGCTGCTGATGGTCTCCCTGCAGATGAAACATTTTTCCTGACAGGAAGCTTAATCCAAACAGACAGATATACATAAAGAACGCAATCCCCAGAATGGATAAGGAGTGGAAAAGCATCTCCTTATCCACTCCATTTACTGTATTTGTAAATATCATAACCGGCAGAGCCAGTTTGATCACCAGTCTGGAAACGACTTCCATATTTTCTCTGTTCAGCACCTTTGTGCGGATCAGAATGATGCCTGCGAGAATATAGATTACAAACATTCCCAGCTGATTGATCAGAATAGATAATGTACTCATCAGTCAATTCTCAGGATCACGCTCAGGATTCTTCTTGCACTGAGACGTATCTCCTCTTCACTGATAAAGCCTTTTTCGTAAGCTTCTTTTACTCGCTCCGGATATCCTGCTGCCATCTTGATATCGTTTCCTGCTTTTGTCTCACGGTAGTGTTCTCCAAAAGTCCACCAGTCTGTTGTGACCAGTCCATCGAATCCCCATTCATCACGGAGAATACCTGTCAGGAGTTCTTTGTTCTCTGATGCGTGGATGCCGTTGATCA
>OKVF01001758.1_pt1 | contig 14824 bp, 9 predicted proteins | sample 1604831 | NCBI WGS metagenome assembly OKVF01 (sample SAMN01760980, study PRJEB22395) | human gut metagenome
AGAACGCCGTTTCGGCGGAAGTGCGGAAGAAACGGCAAAAGCAGCGCCGTCCAAAACGTCCGCGGACGAACCTGCAAAGTCAAAGAACAATGACTGGAAGCAGAACCGTCCGACCCGCCTGAAATTTACGTTCAAAGAACAGCGCGAGTACGAGACCATCGATGACGATATCGCCGTACTCGAGGAAAAGATTGCATCGCTTGACGATCAGATGCTCAAAAACGCCACCAACTCTGCAAAGCTCGCCGAACTGATGGCGGAAAAAGAGAAGACCGAAGCTGCTCTGGAAGAAAAAACCGAGAGATGGGTTTATCTCACCGACCTCGCAGAACAGATTGAGGCGCAGAATCAGAAATAAAAGAAGCAAAGGAACTGTCCGCAGAAGAGAAAAAAATATGCGGGCCGTTCCTTCTTTTTTTTATCGAGAAATTCGACGCGGAATTACCAGAAGTTGTAAAAAACTTGTATTTTTCCCTGAACACCCACAGAAAATCTGGACAGAATGCCCAATCGGTGTTATAATTCAAACACTGGACATAGTGGCATTGCCATGCCCTTATCCGGGTTTTTCGAAGCGCGGAGGCAACCGAAACCCGGCAGAACACCAACCTGAGAAAAGCCAAAGTAATTTTTGGTCATCATTTTTTAAGGAGGATAAAATCAAATGGCTAGAAAGATGAAAACCATGGATGGTAACCAGGCTGCAGCACATGCGTCTTATGCGTATACCGACGTAGCAGCTATTTACCCAATTACCCCTTCATCCGTTATGGCGGAGCATACCGATGAGTGGGCAACCCAGGGAAGAAAGAACATTTTCGGACAGGAAGTTCAGGTAACAGAGATGCAGTCCGAGGCAGGAGCAGCAGGTGCAGTACACGGATCACTGGCAGCCGGAGCTCTTACCACAACCTACACCGCATCCCAGGGACTTCTTCTTATGATCCCGAACCTTTACAAAATTGCCGGCGAGCAGCTCCCGGGCGTATTCAACGTATCCGCTCGTGCCCTTGCAAGCCACGCACTTTCCATTTTCGGAGATCATTCAGACGTTTACGCCTGTCGTCAGACCGGAGTCGCAATGCTCTGCGAATCCAGCGTACAGGAGGTTATGGACCTGACACCGGTTGCACACTGTGCAGCACTGAAAGGCAAAGTTCCATTCATCAACTTCTTCGACGGATTCCGTACCTCCCACGAGATTCAGAAAATCGAGACATGGGATTACGAAGATCTGAAAGACATGGTAGATATGGATGCAGTAGATGCATTCCGTAAACATGCCCTGAACCCGAACCATCCGTGCCAGAGAGGATCCGCACAGAACCCGGATATCTTCTTCCAGGCAAGAGAAGCATGTAACCCGTACTATGATGCTCTTCCGGCAATCGTACAGGAGTACATGGACAAAGTAAACGAGAAAATCGGAACCGATTACAAACTGTTCAACTACTATGGAGCAGCAGACGCTGAGCACGTAATCATCGCTATGGGTTCTGTCTGCGATACCATCGAGGAGACCATCGATTACCTCGTAGCAGCAGGCAAGAAAGTCGGCGTTGTAAAGGTACGTCTGTACCGTCCGTTCTCCGCAGAAGCACTCATCAATGCAATTCCGGAGACTGTAAAACAGATTTCCGTTCTGGACAGAACAAAAGAGCCGGGATCTCTTGGCGAGCCTCTGTACCTGGACGTAGTAGCAGCATTAAAAGGCAGCAAATTCGAGAGCACACCGGTATTCACAGGCCGTTACGGACTTGGTTCCAAGGACACCACACCGGCTCAGATCGTTGCTGTATATGAAAATACAGAGAAACAGAGATTTACCATTGGTATCGTAGACGATGTTACCAATCTGTCTCTGCCGGTTGGCGCTCCTCTGGTAACAACTCCGGAAGGAACCATCAACTGCAAATTCTGGGGACTTGGCGCAGACGGTACCGTAGGTGCAAACAAGAACTCCATCAAGATCATCGGTGACAACACAGACATGTACGCACAGGCTTACTTCGACTATGACTCCAAAAAGTCCGGCGGTGTAACCATGTCTCACCTGCGTTTCGGAAAGAAACCGATCAAATCTACATACCTGATCCACAAAGCAAACTTTGTTGCATGTCATAATCCTTCCTATGTGAACAAATATCACATGGTAGAGGAGCTGGTAGACGGAGGAACCTTCCTTCTGAACTGTCCATGGGATGAAGCAGGCCTGGAAGAGCATCTGCCGGGACAGGTAAAAGCATTCATCGCAAACCACAACATTAAATTCTATGTGATCGACGGCGTTAAGATCGGTATCGAGACCGGCATGGGACCGACCCGTATCAACACCATTCTTCAGTCTGCATTCTTCAAGCTTGCGAAGATCATTCCGGAAGAAAAAGCCATCGAACTCATGAAAGCAGCAGCAAAAGCTACCTATGGCCGTAAAGGTGATGATGTCGTAGCAAAGAACTGGGCAGCAATCGATGAGGGTGCAAAACAGATCAAAGAAGTTGCAGTTCCGGAAAGCTGGAAAAATGCAGCAGACGAAGGTCTGACCACAACTCATGCAGAGAGCGGCCGCGCTGACGCTGTTAAATTCGTAAATACCATCCAGGCAAAAGTAACTTCCCAGGAAGGAAACAACCTGCCTGTATCCGCATTTGCAGACTACGTAGACGGAACAACTCCGTCCGGCACATCCGCATACGAGAAACGTGGTATCGCCGTAAACGTACCTGTATGGAATCCGGAAAACTGTATCCAGTGTAACAGATGTTCCTTCGTCTGCCCGCACGCTGTTATCCGTCCGGTTGCCATGACCGCAGAAGAAGCAGCAGCAGCTCCGGAAGGCATCCAGACCATGCCGATGACCGGTATGCCGGACTACACCTTCACAATGGCTATTTCCCAGCTTGACTGTACCGGATGTGGTTCCTGTGCAAACGTATGCCCGGGCAAGAAGGGTGTGAAAGCACTGGCTATGGAAAGCCTTGCAGCACACGAAGCAGAGCAGAAATACTTCGATTATGCAGCAGCTCTTCCAGAGAAGACAGACGTTGTAGCAAAATTCAAAGAGAATACCGTAAAGGGCAGCCAGTTCAAGAAACCGCTGCTTGAGTTCTCCGGCGCATGCGCAGGCTGCGGCGAGACTCCTTACGCAAAACTGATCACCCAGCTGTTCGGTGACAGAATGTACATCGCAAACGCAACAGGATGCTCCTCTATCTGGGGTAACTCCTCACCGTCCACTCCTTACACTGTAAACGAGAAAGGACAGGGCCCGGCATGGTCCAACTCCCTGTTCGAGGACAACGCAGAGTTCGGTTATGGTATGCTTCTCGCTCAGAAAGCAATCCGCGGCGGCCTGAAAGCCAAAGTTGAGGATGTTATGAACTCCGAGAAAGCTCCGGAAGAAGTAAAAGCAGCATGCAAAGAGTATCTGGATACCTTTGACTGCGGCGCTACCAACGGAACTGCAACCGAGAAACTTGTAGAAGCAATCAAAGACGCTGACTGCGACGTTTGCAGAGACATCGTTAAGAACAAAGACTTCCTCGCTAAGAAATCCCAGTGGATCTTCGGTGGTGACGGATGGGCTTACGATATCGGATTCGGCGGCGTAGACCACGTACTTGCCAGCGGAAAAGATATCAACGTAATGGTATTCGATACCGAGGTTTACTCCAACACAGGCGGACAGTCCTCCAAAGCTACTCCGACCGGTGCAGTTGCACAGTTCGCAGCAGGCGGTAAAGAAACCAAGAAGAAAGATATGGCAAGCATCGCAATGAGCTATGGCTATGTATACGTAGCACAGATCGCTATGGGCGCTGATTACAATCAGGCAGTCAAAGCAATCGCAGAGGCAGAGGCATATCCGGGACCGTCCCTCATTATCGCTTACGCTCCATGTATCAACCATGGTATCAAGAAAGGTATGAGCAAAGCACAGACCGAGGAGCAGCTCGCTGTTCAGACCGGATACTGGCATTGCTTCCGCTTCAACCCGGCACTCGCTGCAGAAGGCAAGAGCGCATTCACACTGGATTCCAAGGCTCCGTCAGGAGATTATCAGGAATTCCTGAATGGCGAGGTACGTTACAACTCTCTGAAACGTGCAAACCCGGCGAAAGCAGAAAGACTGTTCGGCAAGAACGAGCAGGAAGCAAAAGACCGTTACACTTACCTGAACAAACTCGTAAAACTGTACGGCGCAGAAGAAGAGTAATTCTTTTTCCTTAAAAAGAATTTGAAAAAGGAGAGAAGTCATACTTGAGAGAGTATGGCTTCTTTCTTTTTGGGAGAAAAAATGAATTAGCGACATTTGGCAATAGTTTTGTATCGTTTGTCAACATTTTTATCCCGGAAAATGTTGACAAACGATACATTTTTGCGCAAGAAGGCTTTGAGATATGGTATAATGTGCGTATCACGATATAATGAGCGTTAGCGAGAGGAATTTTATTATGTTGAAAATATATCTTGGAGAAATGAAAGGTGCAATCTATCATCCGCCAACCTATTTTGATAATTGTTATGAAGATGAATGGCTGACCACGCCACTGGCAAAAGAAATGATCCGCGATGTGGATCGCTCGGAGGTAATCAGTGCGCATCTGATTGACAGCCCGGTGCTTGGTCCGATTCCACCGAAAGATTTATCCGGAGGAATCAAAACGTTGCTGCTGATGGCATACGATACAGACGGAAAGATCTTTAATGCCTCCGTATGTGGAGATAATTGTGCAAAATGGATTTTAAAATTAGGAGAGCAAAAGGATCTGACGATTAATCTGCGTCATGTGATGCGGTTTGGCAAAGATCCTTTTGAAATCCTGATTTTAAATACAGGGACTATTGTGCGGAATATGTCCGAATTTGTAGATGTTGCCGAGGCTTATGTATAGGTGGATGTATGAAGGGAAAGAAAAGAGTTATTATTCAAAATAACAGAGTTCATTATGAATTTGTGATAAAGCGTAATATTACAATCATCCAGGGGGATAGTGCATCAGGAAAAACAACACTGGTAAATATGATCCGGCAGGCAGAAAATTTAGGGGAGTCCAGCGGAATCAACGTTTCCTGTGAAGTACCGTGCAGAGTGCTGGAAGGTGTTAATTGGAAAATTATTTTGGAAAACAGCCGGGAAAGCATCTTTTTCATAGACGAGGAGAATTATTTTATAAAAACAGAAGAATTTGCTTCTGCCATACGGGGTTCAGAAAACTATTTTGTATTGATTACGAGAGAAAACTTATATAATTTGCCGTATAGTGTAGAAGAGATTTATGGATTGCATGTTTCCGGAAAATACAGAGATACCAGAAAAATATATCAGAAAATGTATCAGATCTATCCCAAAACAGCACGGCTTCCTGTTAGAGTACAAAAAATAATTACGGAAGATTCCAATTCTGGGTATCAATTTTTTGAAAATGTATGTGCAGAAAGGAATATTACATGTGAAAGCGCTGGTGGAAAAACAAAAATACCGGAAATGATCGGCAAGGCAGGAACAGAAGAAACCTGTATTATTGCGGACGGTGCTGCAATTGGAGCAGAAATGAATCTTCTCAGCAATAAAATAGAGGAAAAACAGAACGTACATTTATATTTACCGGAGTCTTTTGAATGGCTGATTTTAAATTCAGATCTTTTACAGGACAAAGAGGTTCGTAAAATTCTGGAAAATCCAGAAGATTATATCGACAGCACAGAGTTTTTTAGCTGGGAACAATATTTTACAAAATTGCTGATTCAGAAAACAGAAGGAACATATTTGCAGTATAAAAAAGCAAAATTAAATCCATCTTATTTGCAGGATAAAAATAAAAACAAAATACTGGAGAGTATACAAGGGATTCAGTGGAAAATAAAATCCTTAAAATAGCAAAAATAATGAAAGAATAGAGAGAAGAACATGAACTATACAATTTATGACTATCTCGGCCTGTTTTTCTTTTACGCCTTCCTTGGATGGCTTCTGGAAACTTCTGTGGCCGCGATCCGGAAAAAACATATGGTAAACAGAGGATTCTTAAATGGTCCGCTCTGCGCCATCTATGGAATCACAGCTGTCTTTATGACACGTTATCTGTATGAACTGCAGTCAAGCCCCGTCTTTTTGTTCCTTGGCTGTATGATTATCGCTACCGCAGTCGAGTGGCTGGCCGGTCACGCACTGGAACGCATTGGCCATGGCAAATGGTGGGACTATTCCAATAAAAAATGGAACATGGACGGCTATATCTGCCTTCAGTATTCTGTACTATGGGGAATTTTAGGACTGCTTGCCATGAAAATCGGCAATCGCCTCTGCTTTACAGTTCTTCATTCAATTCCGGCCGGTTTCCTGCATATCACATCCTGGATTCTCTTTGGTATATTGATCGTAGATGCCGTCGGTTCCTATGCTGTTCTGCACCACATCACGAAAAAAATGCCGCGGATCAGCGCTATGAACGATCAGATCGACGCCTTCACCAGACGCCTTTCTGTCCGTGTTTACCGCTATCTGGAGCGTCGTGTGGAACGTGCCTATCCGGCCGTACAGCCAGTTTCGGAGAAAAAAGAGAAAACAGAAACCGGCGTATTTGCCGAAGGATGCAGCTTTTACAAAATCGTTCTTCTCTTCATCATCGGCGCATTTTTGGGCGATATTACAGAAACCATATTCTGTCGCATCACCGCCGGTGTCTGGATGAGCCGCAGTAGCCTTGTATGGGGCCCGTTCAGCATCGTCTGGGGCCTGGCCATCGCCCTCGCTACCTGGTTCCTCTACAACTACCGCGACCGCTCCGATGGATTCCTGTTTGCCTTTGGTACCTTCCTCGGCGGAGCCTACGAATACATCTGCAGTGTGTTCACCGAAATCGTATTCGGAAAAGTCTTCTGGGACTACAGCGACATTCCCTTCAACCTCGGCGGCCGCATCAACCTCCTGTACTGCTTCTTCTGGGGAATCGCCGCCGTCGTATGGCTGAAAAAACTCTACCCCCTGTTCTCCAAATGGATCGAAAAAATCCCCCTGAAACAGGGCCACATCATCACCTGGATACTGATCATCTTCATGCTCGCCAACATCCTCGTCTCCACCCTGGCCCTCACCCGCTACGACCAGCGTGCCCACAACGAGCCAGCAGCAAACGCCATAGAGCAGCTCATTGATGAACGTTTTCCGGACAGCCGGATGGAAAAAATATATCCGAACGCAAAAATGGCGAGCTGAAGCAATAAACCTTTGGCAACCCATCAAAAGTATGATATAATGTCACATAGATATTTTGAGGATAAACCGTCCTCTAAGAGCGAAGAAAGGACTCAACCACAAATGACAGTAGACAACAGCTTCACCATGAAGAAATTCCAGAGCATGGAAATCATCTATGTGACCTTTTCCCAGATCACAAAACTCCCATACGTAGAGTGCGATCCGGAAACCTTTGATGATCAGGTATACATGTTTACCGAAGAAGAAGCAGCTAAAGAATTTGCAAAATCCTATGTAGAGAAGAATACCCCGCTGCTTACCGTAAAAGTACTGCGCAAGCAGATGCCGAACTTCTATATGGGCCTCTACGCCGAAGGCGTCAATATGGTCATCTTCCGCGAAGGCGACCAGACCCGCCGCATCGAGCTCGAGCAGATCTTCCCGAAACCAGACATGGAGAAAATGAACAAACAGCACCTCCCGGTTCTGAACCCGGGCGTACAGCTCACCGTCGTATACTTTCTGCAGGAACTCAGAAAACCAAACCAGAGAAGAGACGATGCCGAGCGCATGCAGCACCTGCGTGAACTCGAGGAAGAAATGCTTGTCAACCTGATGCGAAGCAAATTCATCCTTGCCATCGACATTTCCCAGGTACAGGGCGAATTCGATCCGGCCAACCCGGGACCAGACGTGCGCATCCCGTACATCAAAAACCAGAACGAAGACATCTTCCAGCCGCTGTTTTCCGATATTGGTGAATTCCAGAAATTCCGTCCGGATCCGCAGGCAAAACTCCGTCTGGCAGCCATCCCGTTCCAGCACCTTCTGCCGTACCTGATGAAACAGGCCAAAGGCTTCGTCATCAACCCGTCCGGCTTCAACCTTCTGTTGACCAGAGAACAGCTCCAGAGAATCATGGGAGCCCAGGCACAGAGCGTCCGACCGAACCTTGAGGCAATGATGGCACAGGCCGCTGCAGCACAGGCACAGAAAAATGCACAGAACAACGCTGCAAACGACGAAGTAAAAGAACACGTCGACGAGACAGAGAACACCGCAGCAGAAACCGACAACGAAGAATAAAACCGACAGGGCCGCAGAAAATCCCAGCAAACGGGCACTGCGGTCCGTTTTTGACTGCATAAAACCGGAAATAATAAAGAAAAACAAGAAAGGATATACAAAAATGAACGCAGAACATTGCAAAGCCTATACCCTGCTGCAGGAACAGCAGATTGACGATATCCATGCACACGGCTACCTCCTCCGCCACAACAAGAGCGGTGCCCGCGTGCTCCTTCTCGAAAACGAAGATGACAACAAAGTCTTCAACATCGCGTTCCGTACCCCGCCGGCCGACAGCACCGGCGTAGCCCACATCCTCGAGCACAGCGTCCTCTGCGGCTCCCGCGAATTCCCGTTAAAGGATCCCTTCGTAGAACTCGTCAAAGGATCCCTGAACACCTTCTTAAATGCTATGACCTACCCGGATAAAACCATGTACCCGGTAGCCAGCACCAACGATGCCGACTTCCAGAACCTGATGCATGTCTACATGGACGCCGTATTCTACCCGAACATTTACAAACACGACGAAATCTTCCGGCAGGAAGGCTGGAGCTATCATTTGGAAAGCGAAGACGGCCCGCTGACCTACAACGGTGTTGTATACAACGAGATGAAAGGAGCCTTCTCCTCCGCAGACGATGTCCTGGAGCGTGAAACATTCAACACCCTGTTCCCGGACACTCCGTACGGCGTAGAATCCGGCGGAGATCCGTCCTGCATCCCGAACCTGACCTACGAAAACTTCCTGAAATTCCATCAGACCTATTACCATCCGTCCAACAGCTATATCTACCTGTACGGAAACATGGATATGGAAGAAAAACTGGCATGGATGGATGAAAAATACCTGTCCCATTTTGATGCAAAAGAAGTAAAATCCGAAATTCCGTATCAGAAACCATTTGCAGAGACCCTCGACATTGTACACGAGTACCCGGTACTCGACGGCGATCCGCTTGAAAACAATGCGTACCTGTCCTACAACATGGTCATCGGCAGCGGTCTGGATGTAAAATTAAACGTGGCATTTTCTGTTCTGGAGTATGCACTCCTTGACGCACCGGGAGCCCCGGTCAAACAGGCACTCCTTGACGCACACATCGGAAAAGATGTTTACGGCTCCTACGGGGTCGGCGTCCTTCAGCCATTCTTCTCCATCGTAGCCAAGAACGCCGATGAAAATGAGAAAGAAAAATTCCTGTCCATCATCCGCGGCACCCTCAAGGATATCGTGAAAAACGGCATGGATCGGAAAGCCATCGAGGCAGGCATCAACTATTTCGAATTCCGTTTCCGTGAGGCGGACTTCTCCAGCTTCCCGAAGGGCCTGATGTACGGCATTGACGTCTTCGACAGCTGGCTGTATGACGAGAACAAACCGTTCGCCTACCTGCAGCAGCTTGCGATCTACGATGAGCTGAAAAAACTGGCAAAAGAAGGCTATTTCGAAAACCTGATCCAGACGTATCTGCTGGACAACACCCATGCCTCCATCGTGACCCTCATTCCAAAGACCGGTCTTGCCGCAGAAAATGATGCAAAGACCGCAGAAAAACTGCAGAAATACAAAGAGAGCCTGTCAAAAGAAGAGATCGAGAAAATCATTGCTGACACCAAAGAGCTGGCAGCATATCAGGAAGAAGAGGAGAGCGAGGAAGCACTCGAGACGATTCCGCTCCTGAAACGAAGCGATATCAAACGTGAGTCTGTCAAACTTTACAATGACGAGCATGAAGTCGATGGAACGACGGTTCTTCATCACAACGTATTCACGAACGGCATCGGTTACTTAAGCTTGCTGTTTGATACGAAAAATGTGCCGAACGATCTGATCCCGTACATGGGCGTATTAAAATCCGTTCTCGGCTATGTGGACACCGAACACTACACCTACGGCGAACTGTTCAACGAGATCAATGCACAGACCGGCGGCATCAACTGCGGACTGCAGGTATTCCGCATTCCGGAAAATGATGACGACTGCCGCAGAATGTTCGGCATCCGCGCGAAATTCCTGTACGACAAACTGGATTTCGTCATGAAAATGATCGAGGAAATCCTGAATACCTCCCGCCTGGATGACGAGAAACGTCTTCACGAGATCATCTCCAGCATGAAATCCGGCCTGCAGAACCGCCTGTCTTCCGCCGGAAATGCAACGGCTGTGATGCGTGCAGCTTCCTATTACTCCCCGATGAGCAATTTCCAGGACCGCATCGCAGGCATCGGCTTCTGCCAGCTCTTAAAAGATCTGGACGAGAACTTCGATGAGAAAAAAGCAGAACTGATTAAAAATCTGCAGACCCTGATGAAATACATCTTCCGCAAAGAGAATCTGACCGTCTCCTATACCGCAGACGAGACAGGCTACGCACCGCTGGAAGAAAAAATCGCAGCATTCAAAGAGAATCTGTACACCGACGAAGTGGAGCCGGGCAGCATTGTGTATGACTTTGAACAGAAAAACGAAGCCTTCCAGACCTCCGGCCAGGTACAGTACGTGGCACTCTGTGGAAACTTCGAGCGCGAAGGCTACGACTACACAGGAGCCCTGCGCATCCTGCGTGTCATGCTGAGCTATGACTATCTGTGGATCAACATCCGTGTCAAAGGCGGCGCTTACGGCTGCGGCGGAGCTTTCGGAAGAGGCGGAAACGCGTGCATTTCTTCCTACCGTGACCCGAACGTCGGAAGAACCCTTGAAGTATACCGCGGTATCGGCGATTACGTGCGCAATTTCGAAGCAGACGAGCGCCAGATGACCAAATACATCATCGGAACGATCAGCGAACTCGACGTCCCGATGAACCCGTCCGCAAAAGGCCAGACCTCCGAGAGCGCATGGTTCAACGGCATCACCGAAGCAGACTTCCAGCAGGAGAGAGATCAGATCCTCGATGCAACCCTGGATGACATTCATGCACTGGCAGACCTTGTAGATGCAGCCTTAAAACAGAACAACATCTGCGTTGTCGGAAGCGAAGCAGCCATTCAGAAAGAGAAAGAACTGTTTAAGAACGTAGAGAACTTATAAATGAGGAGAAGAGACAGCAATGGAAAACAATGCAAATTATAAATCCGGCTTTGTAGCCCTGATCGGCCGTCCGAACGTGGGAAAATCCACGCTGATGAACCACCTGATCGGACAGAAGATTGCGATTACATCCAAGAAACCGCAGACCACCCGCAACCGCATCCAGACCGTTTATACGTGTGACGAGGGACAGATCGTGTTCCTCGACACACCGGGTATCCACAAGGCGAAAAATAAGCTCGGCGAGTACATGGTCGATGTAGCCGAGAAAACGTTAAAAGAAGTCGATGTGATTCTCTGGCTGGTAGAGCCGAGCAACTTCATCGGAGCAGGAGAGCGCCATATCGCAGAGATCCTGGAGAAAGTCAATGCGCCGGTCCTCCTCATTATCAACAAGACCGATACCGTGGAGAAAGACAAAATCCTGGAATTCATCGATACGTACCGCAAGCTGTTCCAGTTTGCCGAGATCATTCCGTGCTCGGCACTCCGCCATCAGAATACCGATGACATCATTCCGAGCATCTTCAAATATCTGCCGTACGGCCCGCAGTTCTACGATGAGGACACCATCACCGATCAGCCGATGCGCCAGATCGTGGCTGAGATCATCCGCGAGAAAGCACTGTACGCCTTAAACGAAGAGATCCCGCACGGCATCGCCGTTGTGATCGACCAGATGAAAGACCGCCCGAACGGAAAAATCGTTGATATTGATGCGACCATCATCTGCGAGCGCGATTCCCACAAGGGCATCATCATCGGAAAACAGGGCGCGATGCTCAAGAAGATCGGAAGCAACGCGCGGTATGAGCTGGAGCAGATGCTGGAGCAGAAAGTCAACCTGAAGCTCTGGGTCAAAGTCAAAAAAGACTGGCGCGACAGCGATTTCCTCGTGAAGAACTTCGGATATGATAAAAAGAAACTCGATTTATAATATTGCATTATAATAAGGAAGAAACATGCGAGAACCAATCAATGTAAGCGGAATGGTATTATCCGCCTCCCCGGTCGGAGAGTATGACAAGCGCGTCGTGATCCTGACCCGTGAGCTTGGGAAAATCGCCGCCTTCGCGCGCGGTGCCCGCCGCATGAAAAGCCCGCTGATGGCCGTCTCCAATCCGTTCGTCTTCGGCGAGTTTCAGGTTTACGAGGGCCGTGACAGCTACACCCTCTCCGGCGCAAACATTAAAGAATACTTCCTCGACCTGGCGCAGATGCAGCCCGGCGTTTATTACGGCTTTTATTTTCTGGAACTGGCCGAATATTTCGGCCAGGAAGGAAACGATGAAACCCAGATGCTGAACCTTCTGTACGTGACGATGAACGCCATCCGCAGCGGAAAACAGGACCTCCGCCTGATCCGGTGCATCTTCGAACTGCGGACGATCACAATCAGCGGAGAAGCACCGCAGATGTTCTCCTGCATGGAGTGCGGCACGAAAGAGAATCTGACCGTTTTCTCCCTGCGCGACAGCGCCATCTACTGCCCAAACTGTGGAAAAACCATCAGAGATCCATGGCCGCTGCAGCCGGGCACCGTGCTGGCATGCCGCTATATCATTGCGGCACCGCTCGCGAAGCTGTATGGTTTTACCGTAAATGAAGAGATCCTGGACGAACTGGAACGATTGCTGCGTGCATATCTCCATCGCTATGTCGAAAAGAAGATGAAAACATTACAGATTCTGGATGTGATGAAATAATATAAAATGTAATAATTTGCAAAAATGTGAAATAATTATGTCCAAAAGTGTGTCCACACCTTTACAAATAAGTAGAAATGGGATAGAATATTTGGAATAAAGAAAAAAATGGTTCTGTATTCGTCACAGAAGATATTGCAAATGCATAGTACCAGAAAAAATGAGAAGGTTTTAGTGAAAATGGTAATATAAAAGCTAGAAAAACTATGCGAAACAAGAGAATGTTACGAGTACGGCGAAAAAAATACGACAGGGGAGAAAGGTATGTACAAAAAATCATCCACAGGATGGCTGAAGCATCTGGATTTTATGGTTCTTGATATTATCTGTCTTCAGCTGGCTTTCGTCATGGGTTATTTCTTAAGACATCACAGTTTTAAGCCATATGGAAGCCCAATTTACCGAAATGAGGCTATCGTATTCGCTCTGATCCAGCTGATGATCATGTTTTTTGACGATTCCTTCAAAAACGTCATGAAGCGCGGATACCTCGTGGAAATCGGAATGACTGTAAAAAATATGGTATACATCATCGTTCTTGGTGTATTCTACCTGTTCCTGATTCAGGAGGGAGATCAGTTCTCCAGAGCAACCATTATGCTGACCGGTGCTCTGTATGGAATGCTTTCCTATCTGATGCGCACCGGATGGAAGGTTGTGGTAAAGAAACGCAGCAGCGGGGAACACAGCGGCCGTTCGCTTCTGATCATCACGACCGAAAAACAGTCACAGTCCGTTGTAAAGAGCATGCTGGATTTCGATTACATCGGCGTTCGTCCGACTGGCGTTGTTCTCGTAGACCAGGACAGAACCGGACACAAAATCCACGGCGTACCGGTGGTATCGAACCTTGCAGATGCAACTGAGTATGTCTGCCGTGAGTGGTTCGACGAAGTGCTGATCGTTCTGCCGGAAGGCAGAGAAATCCCGCAGAAAGTATTCGACGCATTCGCCGAGATGGGCATTACGATCCACGTAAAAATTGCGGACGTGAACGAAATGCAGGGAAAAAATCAGACTGTAGAGCGCATGGGCAACTATACCGTGGTCACCACCTGCATCAATATGGCAAGCGCAGGCCAGCTTATTCTGAAACGAATCATGGATATCTGTGGTGGTCTCGTAGGATGTATCCTGACAGGAATCATCTTTTTGTTTGTCGCTCCTGCAATCTATATCAAATCGCCGGGGCCGATCTTCTTTTCACAGTACCGTGTTGGAAAGAACGGAAGAAAATTCAAAATCTACAAATTCCGCAGTATGTACATGGATGCTGAGGAACGGAAAAAAGAACTGATGAAACAGAACCGTGTTAGCGACGGTCTGATGTTCAAAATGGAGAACGATCCGCGCGTTATCGGCAGCGAAAAGGGTCCTGGCAAGGGAATTGGAAATTTCATCCGCAAAACTTCACTGGATGAGTTCCCGCAGTTCTTCAATGTATTAAAAGGGGATATGAGCCTGGTTGGCCCGCGGCCAGAGATCCCGTTCCATGTAGAGCATTTTAAGGAAGAAATTCCCCGTTATCTGGTGCGCCAGCAGGTGCGCCCCGGCTGCACCGGCTGGGCGCAGATCCACGGGCTGCGCGGCGATACCGACATTGCCGAGCGCATCCGCTACGACATCTGGTATATCGAAAACTGGACCGTAGCGCTTGACATCAAGATCATCTTCCGCACGGTGTTCGGCGGCAAGATGGTCAATGACGAAAAATTGCAGTAACGCGCCCCGCGTTACCGGACAGGAGTGGCTGAAATGAGCAAAAAAGCGCCCAAAGTCGCCATCGTTCACGACTGGCTCGTCGGCTATGCC
>OKVF01001788.1_pt1 | contig 14601 bp, 8 predicted proteins | sample 1604831 | NCBI WGS metagenome assembly OKVF01 (sample SAMN01760980, study PRJEB22395) | human gut metagenome
ACAAAATCAATTGACAGAAACGGTGCGTCCCCAGAACTTCTTCCTTAAACTGCAATAAGAAACACAAAAGGAGGCTTTTATATGTTTAGACCAATGAGAAGAAAAGAAAGAGCAATTTCAGATGAAGAAGCAAAAAAACTACTGCTTCTGGGAAGGCGTGGTGTCCTTGCCATAAATGGAGATGATGGATACCCATATGCAATCCCGGTCAACTATTTCTATGACATGGAACAGGGAAAAATCTATTTTCATGGCTCCAGGGCAGGACACAAAGTTGATTCTTTGAAAAAGGATGACAGAGTCTGCTTCACAGTATATGGTAACGAACACTTCAAAGAAGGAGAATGGGCGCCTTACATGCAAAGCACTGTTGTATTTGGCAGATGCCATCTGATCGATGACATTACCACCACAGAAGCAAAGGTATGGGAACTTGCTCTGAAATATTATCCCAATAAAGAGGAAGTAGAAACAGAAATCACCAAATCACTTAAAGGCGTTCAGCTTTATGAAATAACCATAGAGCATCTAAGTGGTAAGCAGATACAGGAAAAATAAACAAAATGGGCGGATGATATCATATGTCATCCGCCCATTCTCTACTCCTGTCCTATTTGGTAAAATGCTGTTCCAGATCTAATGATAAACTGGATATTTCTTCTATTTCAGTGGAGATATTGTTGATGGAATCATTCTGTGCCGCTATCGTTTCTGTTATATTCTGAATCGTAGCTGAATTCTCCTCTGAAGTAGCTACCAGAGTCTCTATTTCCTCCTGAATATGGTTAAAATGATCTTTCACATGCTCAATGATCTGATATTCTTCACTGACTGTTTTGCTTGCATCATCTGTTGCACTGTTAATGTTTGTAAAATATTCCAACAGTCCACTGACCATTTCTACACTGGCTGCTTCTGTTCCCGCCGTAATATTCTTTGATACCTGAGAGGTTGTTTCTGTCAGCCATTTCAGAATCTCCTGAATATTGTTGGCTGATTTGGCACTTTCCTCTGATAAGGAACGAATTTCGTCTGCAACAACTGCAAACCCTTTGCCATGTTCTCCCGCTCTGGCTGCTTCTATTGATGCATTCAGAGACAACAGATTCGTTTGGGAAGCAATGGAATTGATATCCCCCAGAATAGCTGTGATCCTGTTCATTTCTGTAAGCAGTGAATCTGTAGACTGACGTGCCGACTCTACCGTCTGTTCCATTTCCAGTATAGAATTCTTTGCATGAACAACCGCATCATTGCCCTTGGCTACAGCATCCTGTACCTTCTGGAATCCACCATCTAACTGTGTAGCCAGTTCATGGTTCTTATTGATCTCATCTGTAGCAGCATTGATCTTATCCATAACTGTAACCGTAGATTTGGCAGTATCCTCTACTACCTGCCCCATCTGAGTCGCTGCTGTCCTTACACTGCTGCTGCCCTCTGCGAGCTGATGAATAGAACTCATGCTTTTTTGAATTGTTGTATTCAGATTCTCTGAAATTTCATTTGCTACACTGGCATTTTGTCTGACCTGTTCCAGCGCTTTTTCCGTCTTTTTAACAACATTCGCACCACGCTTCGTTGCCAGATATAATAATACGCCCGTTACTGCAAAAAGGAAAACGCGTGAAACAACACCCGCCCATGAATATTCATTTCCCGCAATTGTTTCCGGACTGAAAATCATAAAAACTATGGAGATTGCTGTAAAAGGTACTGCAAACCAGATAATCACAGATTCTATAAAGTATGATGTCGTCATTGCCAGGAGGACATAATTCGCCAAATATGCTATTGAATTACCTCCTGTGATGCATGAATAGACCAATGTACCTATGGCCGGTGGAAATACCAGCATCAATACTTTTTTATCATCAGGCAAAGGCAAAAAATAACCTATTGTTGAAATGATACCACATACGATTACAACAATACTGCCTTTCAACGCCATAACAGATAATCCAAAACCCAATACCGAAACCATACTCAATGCAAGAACGGAACACCATGTAATGATCAGATTTTGTTTATGTAACTTCTTCATATAAATTGTCCTTTCCTTTCCGAATACATACCAATTTATAGCACTAATTTAACACTTACATTATAAAGTTTTATTTGTAAAAATACAATATTTTGGAAACTATTTTATTTATAAACTGTTTTTGTTTTTATTTTCTCTCATTTTTCAAAAACTTTTGCATGTTCATTTTGTACATACTTTTCCAGCTTTTTGCGTTGAATTTATACCCTTTTTATTATAGGATAAATATAGTAACATAAGATTCTACTGGGGAAAGGAACAAAACTATGAACAGAATGTATGTTGCGGATGAGAACCGCTACGAAACTATGAAATATCACCGTTGTGGGAACAGTGGTCTGATGCTGCCTGCTGTTTCACTTGGTCTATGGCACAATTTTGGCAGCAATGGTAATTATGATAATATGCTCAATATGTGTTTTACTGCTTTTGATCAGGGAATCACACATTTTGATCTGGCTAATAACTATGGCCCCATACCTGGCGCTGCTGAAGAGAACTTTGGTCGCATTCTAAAGGATGGACTGGGCAATTATCGTGATGAACTGATCATCTCTACTAAAGCAGGCTATGATATGTGGAAAGGCCCTTACGGTAATTGGGGTTCCCGTAAGTACCTGATTGCAAGTCTGGATCAGAGTCTGCAACGCATGGGACTGGACTATGTGGATATTTTCTATCATCATAGACCTGACCCTGAGACACCATTGGAAGAAACCATGCTGGCACTGGATTCTATTGTGAAGAGTGGCAAAGCACTCTATGTCGGTATCTCCAACTATAATAAGGTACAGACACAGGAAGCCGTGAAAATTCTTCGTGAACTGAAAACACCTTTCATTATCAACCAGCGCAAGTATTCTATGTTCGAGCGTAATATCGAAGAAGACGGTCTGAAATCCTACGCTACAAAGAATGGAATTGGTATCATTGCTTTCTGTCCTCTGGCTCAGGGACTTCTTACGAACAAATATCTCCACGGTATTCCGGAAGACAGCCGTATTCGCACCGATGGTCGTTTTCTACATGAAGATGCTCTGTCAGAATCCCGCCTGGCTCAAATCCGTGCACTGAATGACATTGCTGAAAATCGTGGACAGACTCTGGCTCAGATGGCTCTCTCATGGGTTCTTCGTGATGGCGAGGTAACTTCTGTATTGATTGGAGCTTCCAGAGCTTCTCAGATTACAGAAAATACCAGAATAGTGGAAGCTGCTGCCTTCAGTGCAGATGAACTGGCTGCTATCGAAGCTGTCCTCAATTCCTGATGAGCAGAAATCATATATAACAAAATAAATATCTGAAAAAGGCGTCTGTACAAATCCAGACGTCTTTCATCATTATTAATGCTTTTATCCAATTTTTTCAAACAGATATTTCAGAACTTCATCTGAGAATTTTCTGGCTTCAATACCAATAATATATCTTCCGTCTTCATTCTGTTCCATACGATTTACTGTTGCATACATGATCATTGTTTCTGCGATCACAATAATATCTTTTCCCATAATATCAGGGCAGTCAGCCGGTGCCGATATTCCCATTCCACAGGGACTGATATTTTTAATTTCAACATAAAGTTTCTGTTCCGAATCACATATTACGATAACGCCCTTGGACGAATAATCTGTTCGGTTGATCGATCTTCTCTCTTCCATATTCGCTCTGCCTTTCTTCGGATATCTACTCACACTCTGTTATGCCATGACTTCCTGCTCTTTCATCAGGCGAAGTACTTCATTCTGTGCGTTCTGCCATTTGTGATACTCTCTGGAATTTCGAGCTTTCTGCACTGCTGCTTCCACATAACTTCCTACTACTTCCGGAGAACCCATTTGTCCAAATGCTGACTCTGCTTCATCCATCTTACGTTCTTCCTGCTCTAATGATTCCTTTAATTTATCATAAGTGTTCTTTACATTCCTGTATTCCTGATACTCCTGACTATCATGCCACTGCCAGAACTTCCAATGATCTATCTTATACTGTTTATAGCGCGACTGTGCTGTTTCAAATGCATACAGGGCACGTTCATAATCCCATTTCTTCTCTCCTACAACAGACTGTGCAAAATCGAATTCATATTTTGCATCTTCCAGCGCTCTCGCATACTGCGATTTTGCTTCCGCTTCAAGCTGTAATCTGACTGTTTCAAACGCCTGCTGCAGTTTCTGCTCTGTATCCTTTGCTGCTGCAAGTTCCTCTTCTATATCTGTATTGCCTGCAACGACAGCAGATGCTCTCTCCTGCGCTGCTCTGTGTAATCGAACATCATCTGTATTGGTACTCTGTGCTGCCTGTGCTTCAATAGGACCTGTTGCTGCAATAAACGCAGCCAAACCAATAGAAATGGCTTTTATTACCTGATTGTTCATTGCATTTTTCTCCATACACATACTCTCCTTTACAAGTCTCTCAACATTCATTACATACTATTATCTCATTTCATACCTCAATATATAATAGTACCTTAGTACTTTATTGTCAACCTCATTTTACCAAAAAAGAGCATCCATAAGGATGCCCTTTCCTGTAATAAAAACTCTTATTTGGCAATTAATACCATAATATCCGTTAACCGGTTAGTCTGTAATGCCACATTTCCAATTTCGTTAACTGTTGTAATGCTGCTTAGAACATATTCTCCTGTGATCAGATCTCTGCTGAACAGGTAAGCAATCTGTCCGTTGTATGCACCTACATTCATATGAATGCCAATTACATAAGGAAGTATTGCTGTATGATAAGGTTTAAAGTGGAAGGTTATAAATCCATCTGCGAAATCAGGAATCAATTCCAATGCTGAACCTAACTCCAGAGTATCTGCTTTTTCATCAATGCCTGATGCATCAATTGTATAACCTATACCATTTCCTAAATTTGCCATCAGATACAGATTACGTCCATAATATTTCTGGAGAAGTTCTGCTCTTAAACGGGATTTCTGATCTAATTCCACATTGACATATGGAAGTCCACCTTCTGTTACCATTTCTGCAAGAGGCGCATTCTGTTCCAGAATTACAACACTACCGACTGCTGTACTGCCTGAAGAACTGCTGCTGTCAGAAGAATCTGAACTGCTGTTGTCTGACGATCCACTGTTTGTACTGCCATTTCCACTTCCTTTGTTGTCGTCCTTCTTATCATCATCTTTTTTATCATCATCTGATGAATCAACTTTGATCGTACGAATGATGATCGCATCCAGTCTTGAGGTTGCTCCACTTGCAAATTCACAGGTTAACTGACCATCTGTTACTGTTACTTCAATACTCTTAACTGTGTAAGAACCTGCTGCATTACCTACACTTACTGCTTCTCCTTCAATGGTACCCTTTACTGTGCTCTTGTATGCAGAACCACCTACAATATCAACTTGATATGTACCATTTGCCAGATCTACTGCAAATGTCTGTCCGTCAGGAATCGCAAAGTCTGTATAAACAGCCTTCGGAAGAACTCCCGCCTGTGTATACTCTTCTTCTCTACCCTGAATAGTTGCTGTTTCATTCAGGAATCCATAGCCTTTTTCTTCTGTATAGCCAATGCCAAGCTCTGCTACTGTCTTAGATCCTCCCTTGGCATTCACAGTAATGGTTGTATAACCATCTGCTGCTGTTGCTTCTTTAATACCAAAATCAAATGCTGCTGTAACTTTATATGCTACTGTAATCTCTGCTACAACTGCCTGATCAAATCCATCAATTGTACCTGTGATCTTATAAGTTCCAATTGTTGCAGTATCAATTGCTGCTACTTCCTCTGCATTCCAGGTTACGACACTGTTGCCGGTCTTCTCATCTGCATAAATGGCAGATACTGTAACAGGAAGCTGGGAAGCTACATCCTCTGACTGATATATTACTTCAGCATATGTTGTTGGAACTGAAGTGATATATATATCTACAATATGTACAATTACCTGTACTTCATCTTCTGTGCCTTCTACAATACCTTTTACAGTATAGTCTGCAATCTTGGTAATATCCAGGTTGCTGGTATCCCAGGTTACGTTCTTCAGTTCTGTTGTAGTATTGGTATAAGTTACTGCTACTGTCTGAGGAAGTGTTACTTCTACGCCAACAATAGATGTTATATCTTCAATTGTCGCATATCCGATCACTTCATTAGCTACTACAGTTACCTTGATAGAGAGAGCATCATCATAACCCTTGATCGTACCATATACTGTGTATGTACCTGTCTTATTGATATCAAGATCTGTTACATCCCATGTGATATCTGCCTGAATCTCTTCACCTGTCTGTGTCTTAACAGTTACTGTTGCAGGAAGCAGGCTGGCTACTGTCTGACCATCTTCGATCGGTGTTCCCTCTACGATTGTTATATCATCCAATGTACCTACAGAATCAATCGCAACTGCTGTCTCTACTTCAAGCACTCTGGACATGAAAGATGTCTTGCCATCTACGATTGCTGCGATCTTGTAAGAATATGTCTTACCGGATTCTACTGTCTTGTCTGTATATACATATGTCTTATCTGTTGTATCTTCTGTGTCTTTCTCTTCATCATTATCCTTGGATGCAAGCCATTCATCATAATTCACATCTTTGATGGTCAGACCATTGAAATACAATGCTGCCATTCCATTCTTGCTGACTGTATTTACAACATTCAGTACTCCATCTGTTACTTCTACAGTAATTGTCTCACAAGTACCTCTTCTGTCGCTGTTACCACGTCTTACATCTGAGAATTCTTCACCTTCTGCTGTGACTTTATTATATACATAGCCTGAGCCATTTCCGATATAGAAAGTCACTTCATAAGTACCATTAGGAACTACGGCATCAAATTCTACAGAGCCGTTGCTGACCCATCCAAGTACGCAGTCATTATAGACATCTGCATAATCTGCATCATCACTGAAGTTGTAGCTCTTGTTTGCATTATTTGTTACATCTGTAAAGCCATAGTCTTTGCTCTTGCTGAACTCTTCATCAGCTAATACCTGTGTCCAGCCATCCTTTACATTACCTGCACCGAAGTCGAACTTCAGATACACAGGATCTGTTGTGTCATCATCGGTATCATCACTGGAAGAATTACCTGCTTCGGTCAGTTCATCCAGATCCAGACTGTCGATCAGCTTGTAATCTCCGTCTTCATCTGCTCTGTAGATCTCGTAACCTTCAATATCGTGTCCATATGTACCGTCATTTGCTGCTGTAAAATTCACATCTACAGAACTGCTGGTTACTTTACCTTCACTGAGCTGGGCTGTTACCAGACCTTCACTGAGTAAGTAGCTTAAGTTAGCAGGCTGGTTATAACCAACGTTCTGCCATGCTACACCTTCTCTGTAAGCCAGATTCTCTAACAGACAAGGTACTACATAGTCTGTCTGAATTGTTGTTGTATAAATACGTACTTTGTTATTGTCTGATGCACATCTGGCAATGATTTCTTCACGCCAGTCACCAAGGATATCTGCAACCAGACCAAGATTACCCTTTGTACCGTTACTGGAGTAGATCTCTGTAGAATTGAGAAGTCTCTCCTGTGTTTCATCTTCATAATTCCATTTTGCAATGGTAACACCTGTTGGTGCATACGCTGCCTTGTTAAAGGTATGATCCTGTATCTCGCTGAGTAAATCTCCATCCCAGAAGATTGAGAAGTTGGATGCAGGTGTAGAATCTGCTAATTTAATAAAGTTGTCCAATGTTGACCATGTGGAATATACTTCACCATCTGTAGAATCCCATTCAGGCTCATCATTGCTTTCATAAGTAGGGCTTGCAATAGACCAGAATTCAGCACCTTCTGCGGTAGGGTCAATATCTGCTGCCACACCACGTCCTGTGTCTTTTCCGGTGTAATAACCCATCAGAACTTCGCCTGTTTCTGCGTCATGGATTTCTACATGATATGCTGCATTATCATGTTCATGTACTGCCATAACTTCCAGTCCATCATTCCATGATACCCAGTCGGATACATGCATGGCATCACCATGTCCCAGACCTGTGGAATACTTCACTGTTCCATCATGCTCAATGGTCAATGCACCATAGATGATCTCATCTTTTCCATCATTATCTACATCATTTACGCTCAGACTGTGATTACCCTGTGATTCGTACTCACTGCCTGCATCATTGGTATCAAATGCCCAGTACTCTGCAATCTCATCACCAATTCCGTCGCCGTCTGTATCTTTGAGATAGTATGCAGTCAGGCATGTTCTGGTGTAGTAACCTCTGGTAAATACTGCAAAAGGTGTCTGTCCATCAAGGTATGCCGTTGCTGACAGGAATCTGTCTACACGATTGCCATAAGCATCACCCCATGCACTTACTGTTCCTCTGGCAGGTGTGTAATCTACCGTATCAATAATGCTGCCATCCTCGCCATTGAACATTGTGAAATATTCAGGGCCATCCAGAATGTATCCGCTGCTGTTACGGTAATCATTTTCATCACTGATCGTATTAACCGGCAGTTCTGATGCTGAGCATGCTCCAACATAATCTGATTCTGTCAATGTAGCTGCTGTACCGTCTTCGCTTGTGTATACTGTTGTGCCGTCTGCTGTCTTAACCGCGATCTCAGCCTTGCCATCACAGTCATAGTCCCATACCTGGAACTGTGTATAGTGTGCACCGGAACGGATATTGACACCCATGTCAATTCTCCAGAGAAGTGATACTTTACCGGTTGCATAATTGATATCATAACCATCCAGGAAAGTCTTGCCTGTATAACCGCTGCCTGAATTATCCTTGGCATTGCTTGGATACCATTTTACGATCAGTTCCAGAACGCCATCACCATCCAGATCACCGACAGACATGTCATTTGCTGTATAGCTGCATGTAGAACCATCCGGCATTGTCTCATCTTCCGGACAATACAGATTCAGTTCCAGATACTGCTTGTCCCAGCACTTCGTAGATACTGCACTGATACCGATAGAAGAATCATTGCTGCCTACGACTTTGAATGTGTCAGATGCACTGCCACCTTCGTATACCATATTGGTTACGGAGATACCGGAAGCGATCTTGTCATTATTGCAGTATACGTCAAAGGTTGTCTTTAAATTATTATTACTGTCAAAGTCAGCGTCAAAGCTTCTCCAGCTTAAATATACACCCTTTGTTAAAGCGTTGCCGTCTTTGTCTGTTGCAGACACATAAGTTTCTGCTCCACTCTCGCCTGCAAGGTTGATTGCTACCAGAGCTCTGTCAGAATAATTCTCTCTGCCGCCCTTTACCAGACTTCCTACGATAGGAGTCTCGCAGGAATCTGATAATTCACCTGCGCCGCCGGCATTGAGTGCACATACCTTATAATAATAATGAATATTTGTGGAAATCTCTTCGTCAGTATCTGTAAATTTGGTTGTTGTAGACTGACCGATCTTCTCATAACCCTTGAATCCCTTATCATCCTCTGATTTGTCAGAACGATAGATCAGATATTTGATAACAGGATACTTGCTGTCTTCTACTGTGGAAGCTTCCCATTCCAATGTAATCGTATGCTGTAATTCTGTTGCGTTGGAAGCCGGATCAGTACACTTAAGATTCTCAGGTGCTGATGGTGCTTTTACTCCATCTAATACTGCCTTGACAGAGATCGTCTCACTTGGAGCTGACTCTGTACCATCTGCTGTATAGCAGGTCATGTAGTACTCATAGGTTTCACCAAGGTCTACTGACATAGAACGGCATCCCAGTTCATCTTCCTGATATTCTGCTGCTGTGAAATCCTTAACTTCTACGAATTTCTTATCGGAAGTTCCCTTCTGATAAATCTTATAACCTGCTGCATCAGATACAGGGTTGAAACCGATCAGGAAGCTGTAGTTGCTGCCATTTACGGAACCTTCTGTTGCTGTCAGACCGCTTGGAGATACCAAAAGACTGGTAATGGTAAAACCATTCAGATACATATTCGTACCACCAACGACCAGATTGAGCTGTCCGTCTGTAACACGTACTGTATTGGTACAACTGCCTAATGCCTGCTTCGTAGAAATAGAACCAAGAGATACACCCTCTGCCGTATAAGCAGGTTTGATCGTGCTGGTCCCCGGTAACAAATCACAAGCATATACGGTAACTTCGTAATCACCGTTTGGCAGATCTACTGCGAACTCTCCTGCTCCCAGTGAGAAGTCGTCTGCCATGTCAGAAGAATCTGCATTGCCATTGCCACTTCTATAACGTCCGTTGCCAGGCATCGTGATCCATCCATAACCCAGATCTGCGCTGTATGCCTGATTGTATTCAACACCGGTCCAACCGTCCATTGTAGGAGAACCGTTGTAGTTGATATCGAACTTGTAACCTGCTGTTTTAGTGCTTACCTGTAACTTATCAGATAACTCACCTACGCCTTTTTCATTAAATCCTCCTACTGCATATACATAGGTAACTCCTGCTTCACAGGTAGAATCTGTATACTTTCTGGATGCAGATACAGAGTATTTCTCTGCGCTGTCAAAATCAATATCATCAATTGTCTGACCATCTTCCAGTACTGCTCTGTAAATATAGTAAAGCTCTGCTGTTTCTTCACTGTCCCAGGATAATGTAACAGAAGAAGCTCCTGCTGACACAAGTGTCAGGTTTTCAATCTTCTCAGGTACTGCATCTGCACTCTTGGTTACTACATACTGCTTCAGTCCATCCAGTGCATCTGTTGCATCGTATTCGAGAATACCCTGTGCAACGCACTGTGCAAATTTATAGGCACCATAATACTGTAAATGTGTTGAGTCAGAAGCACCACCTGCATATGCACCTTCATATTCTCCTGCTGCTACCCACAAAAACAGTGACTTCGCACCTTCGATACCGAAGTTGTTGCACACATCAATAGAACGCTGTGTTAAATCAACATATGGTATATTCTGCTCTTTTGCAATCTTGAGCATCACCTGTCTGTATGCTTCGAAATTGCTGGCAAAAGACTTCAATGTACCGTCTGCATTGGTTGTGTAACTGTATCTTGCAACCGGTGTTACCAGTACAGGTGTCGCACCTCTCTGCTTTGCACCATTGATATAGTACATCAGCCATTTACTAAAATCACTGGAGGATACATATCTGTTAGGTCTGGCCGCTGTTGCATCATTGTGTCCCCACTGTACTAACAGATAATCACCCGGCTTCACATCTTCCAGAAGATCATCGAGCTTACCTTCTTCTACATAAGACTTGGAACTTCTGCCACCGATTGCTCTGTTCTCCACGATAACATTCTCAGTTTCATATGTCTGTGCCTGACTGAAGTTACAGTCATCACATTCATATTCATTGATATCATTGCCAAAGAACTGTGCCAGAGTCTGTCCCCAACCAGTCTGTGGATAATAGTTGGATTCATATGTCTGTACTGTTGAGTCAGACGCAATAAAAATCGTTGGTTTGGATGTTTCGGAATTGGTTGCCAGTCTGGTAACTTTAACACCTGAAACATAGACTGTCTGTGTTGATGCATCTGACTCGCTGGTTGCTGTACTGCTGCCAAGGAATTTCAGATTCAACTGTCCATCTACTACGCATGCGCTTATGGGCACTGTTTTGGTGCTGTCTGCGTCCACATTGATATTCGTCTGTCTGGTGATATCTTCCGCTTCAACATATGCATTATATGCATTGTCTGTTGGATTAGTAAAAGTCACTTCGATCTTGTAATCAGCATTGTATACATCAATATCAAAAGTAGATGTATTCTCATAAGTGTATACACCGTAACCTGTTGACTCTGTCTCGGTCCATACTTTACTGTCTATCGCCAGAGCATCATCGTCATCTTTCACATAGGATGCTGCACTCTGTGTTACATTTGCCGTTCTGGGATAATATACACTGCCATCCCAACCTTTTGCTTCTGTATTAAAGTCCACATCACTGAAACCATAACCTGCCTGTGAATCATATACTGATTCTGCATTTACATCGGTTCCAAAATCAAAATTTGCAATTACTCTATCTGAGGTAAAGGATTCATATCCATCCTCTCCCTGTGAAAGTTCTACACCATAAGAAGCAAGTGCTACGGCTTCATCAGCAAGCAACGTCAGTTCTTCTGTCGTTGTTTCTTCTTCCGTTGTCGTTTCTTCTTCGGTCGTTGTTTCTTCCTCCGTTGTCTCTTCTACAGTTGATTCTTCTTCGGTCGTAACTTCTTCCTGCGTTGTTGCGTCCTCATTGGATTCCGTTGTAGATTCGTCTTCTTTGGAAGATTCCTGCGTAGAAGAAGACTGTGTACTATCTTCTTCGTGCTCACCGTCTTTTTCTTCATCAGCTTCTGCATTTTCTTCCCCGGAATCTTCCTTATCCCCGGTTGCATCATCTGATTGGGATTGCGTCGCTGTTTCCGTATCCTGTGCTTCTGCAGCTACAGTTACAGATCCAGGCAGGCTTGTTCCAAGCATTGATACACTTAAAGTCAGTGCCAATGCTTTTGCCAGACTCTTTTTCCTTATCATCCTTCATTCCTCCCGTAATATTTCTTTGCGTATCCGATATGACTCCTCCTGCCATATCATACAGTGTTTGATATAATGACACTTAATACACTTTAGTCATTATTATAGGAAAAAGAATTTGTATTTTCTAATCAACGGTTTATGTAAACTATGCAAATGTAACCATTTTATCTTTTTTTAGTCTGTTGTTTTTGTTCATATTTAAAATATGTGCTACCATTATCGCTGTTAGAGTGTGCATTTTAGCAAGTGAATAATGCAGTTTAAATATGTAACTATATAAATTGTATAAGATTATTTTTCATACCTGTTTTCAAAAAAAGCTGCTACTATTGTGCCAAAAATGGTATCATTACGATGTTATTATATTGGGAAAACAAAAAGTGTTTGGATAATAAAGGATAAGTAATCATGAAATTGATGGGTACAAAAAATATTGAAACAGAGCGGTGTCATTTAAGAAGAATAGTTCCATCCGATTATATTATGCTGTTTGAAAAATGGGCTAAGTTTGAAGAAGTCAGTAGATACTATCCATTTGCCTCCGCTGATGACATTGAAAAGTAGAAAGAAAAAGTAGAACGCTGGTCATCAAATTATGAATCGGGTTCATATTTTCACTGGGTAATTGAATGGAAAGAAACAGGTGAATTAATCGGAACAATAAATTGGGGAAATGTTGAAGAATCTTGCCATATGTCTGATACATGCTATATGCTTGCTCCGAAATTTTGGAATAAAGGTATTATGACAGAAGTTCTAAAGGCAATCTTAGATTATGCATTTGATGAAATTGAACTTAATAGAGTTCAAGCAGAGGTTTTTGCCGGAAACAATGCCTCTTCCGCAGTATTGAAGAAATGCGGCATGACATTGGAAGGGGGTGCCAGACAAAAATATTATAAAAACAAGAAGTATATAGATACTGCTTTATGGGCAATTGTCGCAAGTGACAGGAAACGATAAATCATGAAGATCCTCCTGTCCGGTTTGTGTCGTGGTAATTTTCACCGTAACTGTTAAGCTAGACCATGAACAAAGAAATGAAAGAAATCTTAAACACATTTGCCGCATATGAAGAATGTGTGAAGCAAAAAGCATTAAAAGCAGGAAATCCAGCATTTGCATCTATGTTTTTAATATGTGCTGCAACTATTATTATCCAGCTTTTAATATCACAGAATATTCCTTTGGTATTAGGAGAGACAATAAGTACTCTAATAGGAGGCATTGTATACGCTTCTATTATGGTATATAACGGGATCTGGGACAGTTGCTTATCCAAAGGACAAACCCTATGGCGTGATTTCTTTACAAGCGTCATATGTTCAGGAATTTGAGACTATGAAGAAAAGTCTGTTATTCTGGGAGTCGTCCCTCATACATAATGCTGAATTCGCCGTAGACCTGTCCCCAGTTCTGAATGCTCATAGTCCATTTTTCAGTAACACGATCCAGAGCCAGTCTAGCTTTCTCTTCATCGGAAGCATGGTAAATCGTTTTTAGGTCGGAAGCGAACGCTTTTCTGTCCTTATCCGGAACATATTTTAACGTGTTTCTTACCTGATGTACAATACATCTCTGATACTCCGTTTTGGGGAATGCAGCGGCAATTGCCTCTTTAATACCGCTAAGACCGTCAGCGCAGATAATCAGGATATCCTTTACACCACGATTCTTCAGCTCATTCAGGACGGACAGCCAGTATTTTGAACTTTCATTATCACCCACAGTGATTGAAAGAACCTCTTTTTTCCCTTCTTTGTTGATGCCAAGAATGACGTAGGCAGCCAGTCTTCAATCTGAGGCAGGACTTTATCTGTAACGTCTGAAATAAAGCCTTCTGACGTTTCTTTACAATCTGTGGCTCAAATGTTGATTTACGGTCCTGTGGAACATCGATATCCATGCTGCCATAGCTACTGTTTACACGCTTTGATTTATATCCATTGCGGTAATCATTGCTATCAGATCGTTCAGATTTCTGCTTCCATCATCTCTTTGATGGTGCCGCCAAGCAGATCCTTAAGAGCATCCTGGATATCTTCAGCGGTTTCAATATCATACTCCTGAAGAAGTTGCTGAA
>OKVF01001791.1_pt1 | contig 14598 bp, 13 predicted proteins | sample 1604831 | NCBI WGS metagenome assembly OKVF01 (sample SAMN01760980, study PRJEB22395) | human gut metagenome
CGGGACGGCCGTGCGAAGACGACGCTTCTCCGTGTGGGCACCGGTCAGCTGAGCAAAAAGGCAGAGGCGCGGCACTATGAGAATCCGACGATCATGGAGTTCATTGATCTCGAAAAGTTTCTCAAGAGCTACGGCACCAGAAACGGCAGACCGGAAACCTCCATCGATGATCTCCGTGTTTCCCACACCGCAAACTACGACCTGAAATCCTGCACGATCAGCGACAATTTCTATTCGTTCTTTTATGACATCAAGCAGTGGTGCGGAAACAAAAACCGCAGTGTAAAGATCATCGACCAAAAAGGCGTGGAGCGTGTGCTGTCGCCGTTCACTTCTCTGAAAGAAAGCGCATTCAATCCTTTGGAATTATATGCGTACTACCTCGGTCTGTACATCAACAATATGCGGAACGGCATTTATCTGGATTATGTTCTCTCGTTCCCGACCACCTATGAAAAGACCGTAAAGGAAAAAATCCAGAAGAGCTTCGAGATCGGTTTGAAAAAATCGCTGCCGGATTCTATTCTGAAAAATGCAGAGATCATGGCAAAATTCAGAGTAAGACAGGGCGTGAGCGAACCGGCTGCGTATGCCATTACAGCATTGCAGGGATACGGATTTGAGCCGGATGAGGGCGAAAATGTTTTTTACGCCATCTTCGATTTTGGCGGCGGCACAACGGACTTTGATTTCGGCTTGTGGAGATGCGCAGACGACAGCAAACGTGAAGAACGGCGCTATGACTACGTCATCAATCACTTTGGCTCTGAGGGCGACAGATATCTCGGCGGCGAAAATCTGCTGGAACTGCTTGCGTTTGAAGTATTTCGTGCGAACGCCGATCTTCTCGGCGGCGACAAGAAAGGCAGCAGCGGGGATGCGGTGGGATTTTCATTCTCAAAACCGCAGGAATGCGACGCTTTTCCGGGCAGCGAGATGCTGATCTCCGATTCCCAGGAGGCAAAGCGGAACACCAAGCAGCTGATGGAAGTGCTTCGCCCTTTCTGGGAGGGGATTATCGGAATTGATAGCAAGACTGCTGCGTCCGCAAACGCCCCCGCTGCTCCGAAATCAAATGCAGCAAAGAATGCGGAAACCGTTTCCTATAATGGCTATATCTTCAGAAACGACGAGATCTGCACATTCCCCATCAATGACGGCACGATCACAGTAGATCTCTTTGACAAGGAGGGAAAACGGAAATCCAACTTCAAGCTCTATGTCGAAAACAAGGGCAGAAATATTCAGCTGAACCTGGCGGAAGTGCTGGAAAAACGCATCGAACGTGGCGTGTCGAACTTTTTCACCTCTATCTGCAAGGCGTTCCGCAACGAATCGCTGCAGCAAAGCGGCGTCAATGAGATTCAGATCTTTCTGGCGGGAAACTCCAGCAAATCGCCGATTCTCCGAAAGCTGTTTGACAAGTACATCAAGGAGAACAACGACAGCTTTCGGGAGGTATCCGGCGGAAGCCACTTCTACCTGTTCCCGCCCCTCGGCACAAAGGAAGCCATTGCCATTCAGCGGGAAAAAGGCATCAGAGTCGATGAAAACGACATCACTGCGCCCACCGGAAAAACCGGCGTTGCCTATGGTCTGATTACCGGACGTGAGGGCGGTAAGATCAAGGTGATCTCGGAGATCAAAGCGGACGAACAGACCAAGTTCCGCTTTAACATCGGCATCGAGAAGCGTGGAAAATTCAAGATGGTGCTGGACAGAACACTGGTTGCCTATGGACAGTGGGTGTGCCTGACCGATGCGAGCGTAGAGGATTTCGAAATTTACTATACCTCTCTGCCGAACGCAGCCAAGATGTCCATCGACGAAACCGGCATTTACAACAAGCGCTGCCGGCTGCCATATACCAGCGATAACGCAGATGTTTTCATTCGCTGCGTGGAAGATGCGCCGGAGGACATGGAATATTGTATTTCCGAGGGAGAACCCTCCGCAGATCCTGCGGGTGTGGTTCGTGTGCATCTGGGAGAGTGAGAAAGGAGTCGATTATGTCAAAACGTATTGTTACGCTCGGTACCTGGGACGGAACGCCCATCCAGTGGATCGTCCTGAAAGAGAGCAAGCTGGGCTCGGTTGTCATCAGCAAAGACGGCCTTTTCCCAAGGCAATTTGATTCCCAGAACCGTGACTGGTCTGACAGTGACATCAGAGCATACCTGAACAGGGAATTTTTTCAGCAGGCATTTCGTGCAGAAGAGCAAAAGCGCATTATCAATACCATCATAGACGGGAAGAAGACAGATATTTTTCTCTTGAGCAAAGAGGAAGCTGAAAATTGGATGACAGAAAACGAAAGATGTTGTGCTGGAGAGTGGTTTCTTCGTTCTCGACATGATAGCAGATATATTTATATAGCATATGACACCATATTTGATTGGAACAGTAGTCATTGCGAGTTTTATATTCGCCCCGCTTTCATTTTGGACCTTTGATATTTCTTCAGCACACAAACAGTGAGCTTCATATTCCGTACCCCCGGCACGAGGAGCAGGCGTTAACCGCCTGTTCCTCGTTTTTGCTGTCCGTTTATCGAGAATGCTGAAATGTTATGATTTGTTGTACAATCTCTGCCGAATGTTTGGTTTTTTCTTGACACCAAACGAACGGGTGTGATATAATAGAGATATCGTAGGTGTGTGACACACCTCAAACAAAAAGGAGGCATATTGTGAAGAAACAGTGGAAACGGCTGGCTGCCCTTTCGTCGGCAGCGGTCATGGCAGCGGGAACGCTGCTGTATTTCCCGAGCGGAACGCTGCAAAATATCCGGTGGGAGATTGCTGCGAATGCGGAGAATGCGGATGCAGGGAATACGGGCGCAGTGACGTGGACAAAAACAGAAGATGACGGTCTGGTTTGGACACTGTATGACAACGGAGCACTGACCATCAGCGGTACAGGCGCAATGAGAGATTACGCTTATAATGATAAAAGTCCTGTATACGGGGATGCCAATATTACAAGTCTGGTGATCGAAGACGGCGTTACCAGAATCGGAAAGAATATGTGTTGGGGATGCAGCGGATTAGTCGATGTCATGATTCCTGATAGCGTCACTGAAATCGGCAGTTTTTCATTTGCCTGCTGCAGCGGTTTGTCCAGCGTTACAATTCCGGAAAGTGTCGATACCATAGGAACTTCTGCCTTTCAAAGCTGCACGAATTTGGAGCGTGTGACACTCCCAAACAGTGTAAAAAGTATCGGAACTTCCGCATTTCAGATGTGTACGGCCTTAACAAGCATTACAATCCCGGAGAGTGTTACGGATATCGGGGAAGATGCATTTATATGGTGCAGCAGTTTAGCCAGCGTTGAAATTCCGGAAGGTATTACAGATATCAGAAATGGAACATTTCGGGAGTGCAGCAGTTTAGAGAGTATTACGATTCCGAGCAGTGTGACAAATATCGATAGCTATTCTTTTTATCAATGTACTGGCTTGAAACATGTGACAATTCCAGATCGTGTTACCAGAATCGGACATGGTGTGTTTGCCGGCTGCACGAGCTTAGAGCGTATGACGATTCCGAACAGCGTGACCAGCATCGGAGGCGGTGTGTTTGAGGACTGCTCTGATTCACTGGCGATTACTGTTGTCTGCGGTACGGCACTGACAAAGGATGATTTTGAAGACCGGGCGGATTCGGTGACGATTATGCAGCACGACTTTGATGCCAACGGTTTCTGCCAGAACGACACCACCCACTATCAACCGGCAGAGGATCGCGATGGCGACGGTACATACGAGATTTCCAGCGCCGGACAGCTGTACTGGTTCGCAGACAAGGTGAACAACGGTGAATACAGTCTGAACGCTGTCCTCACAGCGGATATCTCCGTCAATGAGGGCGATGTTTCCGGCTGTGACGGCAACAAGGCAGAAGGCTGGAGAGATTGGACACCCATTGGAAATGTTAGCAACATAGGAAATGTTAGCAACATATATTCTGGCACGTTCGACGGACAAGATCACACAGTCAGCGGATTGTACTTTAATGATGAAGACGCTGAGTATGTTGGTTTGTTTGGACGTTCATGTGGCAACATAAAAAATGTTGGCGTTGTTGATTCCTATTTCAAAGGAAATAATTTTGTGGGCGGTGTGTGTGGAAGCAATGACCGCACAATCACAAACTGTTATAATGCAGGGAATCTTACCGCTATTGAGTCATCTGCTGCTATAGGCGGTATATGTGGACAAAATAGTGGCACAATCGCAAACTGTTATAACACAGGAACTGTTACCGCTACCGGCTCAAGAGCTTCTGTGGGTGGTGTGTGTGGTTCCTGTATTGCATCAATTTCAAATTGCTATAACACAGGAACTGTTACTGCTAGCTCAGGTGCTGATATAAGCGGTATATGTGGATACAATATTGGCCCAATCACAAATTGCTACTACCTCGCAGACACAGAAGATGAAAATGGCGGCAAAATCGCAGAACAGTTCAAGAGCGGCGAAGTCTGCTATCTGCTGAACGGCGACCAGTCCAATATCGCTTTCTACCAGAATCTTTCTACCGAAAAATACCCCACGCTGAATGCCGATTCCAAGCAGGTTTGCCGTCTGGAACTGACCTATGACGAGAGCTTCGGCGAGGATGCGAAAACGAAGACTTCCTACCACAATTCCGGCGACAAGCTGGAGAAATCTCCGGATAAGGCGTACGTCTACCAGTATTTCAAGGGCGGGGAACAGCTTGCCGAAAGCGATACGCTGACTGGTGACACTGCGATCACCGTCAAGAAAGTGCCGGTGGAGATCGTGCTCTCTGAGGGTGTGAGCGACACCATGAAACTGACTTATCAGCAGGAAATCGCACCGCTGGATCTGACTCTGTTTGTGGAAAACCTTGATGTTCTAGGCAGCATTCAGTTTGCATTGGATGAGGACGGCACTCTACCGGAGGGCTTGACGCTGACAGAGGATGGCGTGCTTTCCGGTACACCGGAAAAGGCTGCCGAAAAGGTACAGACGAAGCTGCTGCTGACAGCGAAAAACGGCGCAACCAAGGGAATGGAACTGACCTTCTGCATTGCCAAGGCGAACCCGACGGTTGAAGTGACCGTGGACGGCGATACCCACACCGAGGGCGACCTTGTGAGTGAACTGAAGCTGATTCTCAGCGGAAACAGTACCAAGGGTTTGGCAAAAATTATTAGCGAGATCAAAGCACTGGCTGCCGGTGAAAACAACCTGATGTGGGAGTTTACCCCGGAGGACAGCGACAATTACAACGTTGTGACCGGCACGGTTGTCGTAAATGCACAGACCACAACTACCACAACAACTACTACCACCACGACAACAACGACGACTACTGCAAACGAAACAACTGCAACGACCAAGGCAACGACGACCACCAGCGGAACAACTTCCACAACCAAGGCAAGCACTACTACCAATGGAACGACTTCCACAACCAAGGCAACAACAGCTACCAGCGGAACAACTTCCACGATCAAGGCAACAACAACCACCAGCGGAACAACTTCCACGACCAAGGCGACGACGACAACCAGCGGAACAACTTCCACGACCAAGGCGATGACGACAACCAGCGGAACAACTTCCACGACCAAGGCAACGACGACAACCAGCGGAACAACTTCTGCGACCAAGGCAACGACGACAACCAGCGGAACAACTTCCGCAACCAAGACAACGACGACAACCAGCGGAATGACTTCCACGACCAAGGCAACCACCACCACCAGCGAAACAACTTCTGCAACCAAGGCAACGACGACAACCTGCGGAACGACTTCTGCAACCAAGGCAACGACTGCCACCAGCGGAACGACTTCCACAACCAAGGCAACGACTGCCACCAGCGGAACGACTTCCACGACCAAGGCAACAACAGCCACCAGCGGAACAACTTCCGCAACCAAGGCAACAACAGCCACCAGCGGAACGACTTCCACGACCAAGGCAAGCACTACTACCAGTAGAACGACTACTACAACAAAGGCAACGACTGCCACCAGCGAAACATTTTCCGCAACCACAAATCCCACTTCTTCCATAACAGAATCCAGCACAGAAACCTCCACAACACCGACGACACACACCGCCGAATCCGAAACCGCAGAAACCACGCTGACCACAACATCGGATACCACGAGCGTGACCAACATTGCAGACGAAGATCTTTGCAGCTGGGCGATCAGCGACTACCAGAAGAAAACCAGTGTTACACCGGCAAATGCAGAAATCACTGCACGTTCGGAGAATACTTGCAAGATCACGCTGACCGACGAAAACGGAAATGTGCTGGATATTTACACCGTTGACCCGAAGACCGGTACCGGCACGGACTCCTCCAACACGGAAGTCAACCTGCCCCAGACCGGAAACAACTCCATGACAAACTGGTTTCTGTGCGTGGGTGCGGTACTGTTCATGGGTTTCGGATTCGGTGCAGTAAAGGCGTCGGGTGTCCTCAAGCGTAAAGAAGATGCGTAAGACAAAAAAGCAGTGGGCGATGTTTCTCTCAGGACTCATTGCAGTTCTGATTGGTGTCAGCATCCTTGGATTTTTCGGTGTCCGAAAGTGTTATCGACTTTACCAAAAGAAGATATTGCTCGATAATAATCCTGTTGTGGAAATTGCAGATCTAGACATCAAAGCCCCTATTTTAGAGGGCACTGATAACGAAACGCTTTCCAAAGCGACAGGGCATTTCAAGGACAGCGGGGACTTCGGCGAGGGCAATTATTGCATTGCCGGACACAGTAGCACACTGTACAAAGAATATTTCAATAACCTGAAAAACGTCGAGATCGGCATGGAGATCACGCTGTATGACAAGCAAAAGCGGGCGTATCATTACACTGTGACTGAAAGCAAAATCGTTGATCCGGATGACGTCTGGGTGCTTGACGATTTCGGCGATGACAGAATCACCATCATCACCTGCACCGATGACGGAACGCAGCGGCAGGTCGTGGTGGGACTGCTGAACGATTAGCGTTTTTTCACGGTATCTCAAAGAAAACAGCTCGGAATTCCGCAATAGGATTCCGGGCTGTTTGTTTTGCAGCGGGGGATACGTGAATTTCTTGTTGAAAATGGTTGTAATTGCAGTGGTAATATGGTATAATAGAAGTAATTGAAATTCACAACTCTATGAACCGCTGCTTTCGTGCGGCTTTTTCAATGGGTTGTGGTTAGCATTCTCTAACTATAGAGATGGAAAGGGAGCGTTGCATTGATATGGCTGAAACAATAACACTTTCCGGCGTGCCGGAAACCATGCTGCAAACGGTATATGCCCGTGCCAAGGAGAGCGCAGGGCGTGGCGTGATTCAAGACAAAAAAGCGGAGGAGATCATTGACAAACTCCACTATGATTTTTCCCTTGCGGACAAGGATTCCGCCATGCACAGCGGTGTCATCGCCCGCACACTGGTGCTCGACCAGCTGGTGGGGGCATGGCTCGCCAAAAATGCCGGTGCAGTAGTCGTCAACATCGCCTGCGGACTGGATACCCGATGCTATCGCATGCAGGGGTATTCGCACTGGTACAACTTGGATTTGCCGCAGACGATTGCTGTGCGGGAACAGCTGCTGCCGGAGAACGGCACGATTTCGCAGATTGCCATGTCTGCCATGGATGACTGGGGCAGCAAAATCACAGAGCAGGATATGCCGGCACTGGTAATCATCGAGGGGCTGACCATGTACCTGTCCGATGCAGATGTGAAGCAGATTTTTGCGGTGATCTCAAAGCGGTTTGAAAAAGCTGCTGTAGCGGTTGAGATCATGAATCCGGCTGTTGCAAAACGATTCAAGGAGAAGTCCATTGAGGGCAGCCGTGCAAAATTCACATGGGGCATAAAGAGCGGAAAGGCATTGGCAGCGCTTTTGCCGAACTTTCGGTTTGCTGAGGAATACTCCCTGACCGAGGGTATGGCAGCATTTCTGCCGATTTACAAGCTGCTGGAGAGGATCCCATTTGTGCGGAATATTTCCAACAAGATCGTGGTTCTTGAAAAATGGGGGAATGCAGAATGAAATACATGGGGATGCCACTGGGAATGTGGGCGCTGTTTGCCGGATCGTTTCAGAAACAGCTGACAGCCACATTCGGTTACGATGTGCAAACGGCAAAAGCCATCACCAAACACGCAAAGCCAAAATATCAGGAGATTATCCGTGAGCTGCCGGAGTTTGAAAAGGCGGATCGTTTCAAGATGAATGTTGTCAATACTGCAATGCTGGGCGCATTCGTTCTGTCCATGCCGGAACGGCCGGATGTGGAGAAACTGACGGAATACTACGCAGACGCCATGATGACAAAGCTGATGCGGTGGTTCTGCCGCAAGAGCGGGAGAAAGAAGTTCACCGAAAAGGATATCGCCGGAATGAAATCCACAGCTGCACTGAAAGCCGCCGACCGCAATCCGTACTCTTGGAATATGGAGTTTTATGAGTACCCCGACGGCAGCGGTTATGAGGGGCGCTTTACCAAATGCGGTATCTGCGTTTTGATGAAAAAGCTGGGATTGTATGATCTCACTCCGGCACTATGTCATCTCGACTATACCATGAGTGAGGCGGGTGGCGTGACGAATTTCGTGCGGGAATACACGCTTGCCTCCGGAGGTCCGTACTGCGACTGCGGATATCACAAGAAGAATTTCGGCAGTGCCGGCAGCGGAAAATGAGTAGATTTCAGTAAGTGTGGAGGAAAAAGCAATGATGTTGTATTTGGAAAAATTAAAATCATTTGCAGCAACGCATCCCTGTGAGAATGTCACGGTGGACGGCGCAAAGTTTCGCTATCTCCTGAGAGGGAATGAGAACGGAAAATTGCTGGTATTCTTAAACGGCGGAATGAATACGCTGGAAATGTGGATGGACTATGTGGATAAACTGTCCGATGCCTATCGTGTGCTTCTGTTTGATTATCCGCAGGAACTGCGCACCAATCAGGAGCTGGTCGTAGGGATGCATGCGTTCTTTCAGAAGCTGGGCGTCGAAGATCCCATCTTTGTCGGTGCAAGCGACGGCGGTATGGTCGCACAGATCTATACGCAAAAGTATCCCAATGAGGTTGGCGGACTGGTTCTGATCTCAACCGGCGGAATGGATGCCAATACGCTGAAAATCCTGAAGCAGAAATACCGTTTTGCGCCGCTGATGCTGTGGTATATGAAGCGCTGCAATTATGAAAAGCTGAAGCCAAAGCTGATAAAAGCGGGAATGAGCCACATCCGCAACGAAAGTGCGGAAGAGATCGCCTATGCGCAGGACATGTTTGAAACCATTTTCAAGGATTACAAGCAGGAAAAGGATGTGCACATCTCAGGACTTCTTGCAGACCTTATGAATCAGACGCCCGTAACAGCGGCAGATTTTGCAGCACTTCAGGGAAAAATCCTGTTGATTCTGCCAGATCAGGACTTTTTCTCAGGGAAAATGCAGGAGGATCTCATCCGGCTGATGCACAACCCGAAGATTTCCTATGTTTCCGGCGGACATCTTTCCACCGTGTTGAAAACGGATGCCTATATCCAGACCATTCACGAGTTTTTACGTACAATAGGAGCATAAGCATATGAAAATTCTCGTTGCTGTCGTGTTTTATTTTCTGTACTGGGGCGTTTGCTTCCTCATGACAGGTACGGACAGGAAAAATCTCAGTGGCCTCCGCTCCTATCCCGAAGAAGTGCAGAACCGTGTGCGAAACAACCCGCATCTTGCAAAGGATGTTCCGAAAGAAAAGTCTATGGCGATGATCTTGCTCAGCAATCTTCTCCTTTTTGCCGTTGTATTTTCTATTTTGGGCATCGTCCTGAAATACACGCTTGGTTTGAAAGGTTACCGGTCGGCATTTTGGTACTTTCTTGCATTCGGTGAGGGGCTTGGACTTTTTGACCTTATCGTAATTGATCTCCTTTGGTGGCGCAGTATCAAACGCATCCGCTTCTCATTTCTGCCGGAGAAAAAATATTATCAGAATCCCGAGAAGCACATCGGGTCATTTGTAAGAGGAATTCCTCTGTTTGCTGTGGCTGCTGCGATTGCCGCTGGAATCGTTACCTTGTTTTAGAAAAGTAGGGATTGCAGTGAAAAAATTGAACTATACCCTGAATCACAAGGCAGATGAGGCGTATATGGCGAAAATGTGCCATGAAGGTTGGGCTGCAACAAGCCTTGTAGAGGGGATCTGGACATTTGAGCCTTGCAAACATGATGCGTATACCTTTCGCATATGCTATCTTCGGGGCAAGGATAATGCAGCGGTGGAGGAACTCAAGCGCAGTCTTGCCGCAGCGGGAATCGAGTTTGCTTCCCGATATTCCTTTTGGGCGATCTTTCGCAGTGTGCATGATTTTCAGCTCTACACACCGGAGGAGGAACTTGCCATCTGCAAGACCATCCGCCGTCCCATGCTTTGGGGCAGTGTGCTCAGCTGGCTTGCCGCTGTTGTGCTTTTGTGGTTGACCATCAAAATCAGCGGGTGGTTTGGGATTTTGTGTGTGCTTCTCGCTGTCTATGCGGTGATGTGCACGCTGCTTGGTATCTCCTACACCCGCCTGATACACAAACTGGGGAGGAAACAAATATGATCGTACTGCAATTGCTGCTCTATTGCCTGCTGTTTACCGGAATGGTGAAGATCTTCGTGATTGGCGGAGCAGTGAATGGGCTGTATTTCTATCCAAAAGAGGTACAGGAACGTGCCATTGCGCTGGGACTGACCGACCGAAAAACTGTGGAGCGAAAATGGTTTATGACGACGTTTTGTCTTGTGATGCTTGTCGCACTTGTCCTGATTATCCGTGTATAGAATGGCATTTCCACCTTTAATGCAGCTTATTGGCAGGCGCTGTTGTTTCTTGAGGTGATGAATATTTATGATGGCGTTGTGATCGATAAGCTATGGGTCGGGCACAGCCGGTTCTGGGTGCTGCCGGGGCTGGAGGATGTGCCGTTTGTGCAGACTTGGCGGCAGGTGCTGATCAAGAGAAGCATCATGGCGCTTGTCTGGTTCGCAGGAGCGGCAGTCGTAGGCGGACTCATCACATTGATTTTTTGAAAGAAAGCGGGATGTTGATATGAAAAGAGCATATGCAAAGTCATCCTATGCGAAACCGTATGAGCAATATTGTCGGGAGAAATATGCAAAGGATTCCGAGCAGATTTTTGCGAAAGCCGAGAAGTACTATCTTGCATTGATGAGAGAGGTGCCCGATCTTGGCAAAAATATGATGGCAAAAAACATGCTTGACTGGTTTACAATTCTCGCATTCTACGAGGCGAGCGAACACCAGCTTGACGGAAAGGCGTTGCTTGAAATCAAGCGCCGTGCCGTAGATAAAATGAAATTCCTCGGAAAATTTGTCGATGGCAATCGGCAGAAATGGCCGTATAAGCTGTTTGAAAAAACGTATAGGAAATATCAAAAAATGCAGAAAATGCATCGGGAACGTGGCGAATGGATGGATAGCTGGCGTGTTGTGCTCAATCCTGATCACCGTACTGAGGGATTTTGCTTTCACCTGATTGGCTGTCCCATTGCCAAACGTGCGAAAGAACACGGCTATGAAGCACTGCTGCCGTATCTTTGTAAAACCGATCACTATCTTGCCGAAGTCATGCATGCCCGTCTGGTTCGCACGCAGACAGAGGCACTTGGCGGCGATTGCTGTGACTATTGGTACGTGGGGGATAAAAGTCCAGCGCTTGAAATGTACAAGGATTTGGAACAGATATAACCTGTAACAATATGAAGCAAACGGAAAATCGACGAAACTTTACGGACGAGCTTCCCGAAACAGCAGCAGGGAAAATGTATTTCCCTCCGGATTGCACCGCAGGTTCAGGTGCCCGTTCTGCTCTGTGGCAATTTTTAGTATATCTACGTATCTTTTTGAAAAATTTTGCTGCATCCTGCGTAAAAAATACTTGCCGGTCGATAGCCCGGCAAGTATTTTTGCCTTGTCTGCAACAAAATTATGCTCGAAAATCCACATATATTTCTTGTGAAGACAAGTTCTAACTTGAAGTATATCAAAGCGTTCTTACAATCTTGTAGGGCATATCAAAGGAACTATCGGGCTGCAATTGTAGAATTTGCCGTTTTTCAAAACAGAGGGAAGATCGGATTGTTGAAAATGTAAAAGAAATGTTGACTTTTGGAATAAAATGTAGTATAATATCCCCGAGGAGGGGCTGCTTATGAAGTTGTTTTTCAGCTATGGTCACGATAATCACAGCGAAGTGGTATACAGGCTCGCAAAAAAGATCGAATCTCTTGACAAGACGATGGATGTGTGGATTGATACAGATAAGATCCCACGTGATTCGCACTGGAGAAATAAAATTACAACGGGCATCATCGGAAGCAACAGCGTAATTGCTTTTTTGTCCAGCTATTCTGCAAGAGAAGAATCGGTTTGCAGGGACGAGCTTTCCATTGCGCTCTGCTCCAAGCATGGTATGATTAAGACAATCCTGCTGGAACCTGCAAATTCTTTTACACCGCCCTCCATTGTGACGGAGTACCAGTGGGGCGATATGAGCAATTATCCTGATTATCTCGATCAAGGGGAGGAAGCCTTTGATCAGTACATAGAAGCGGAAGCAAAAAAGATCATCCGGCTTGTAAAGAGCGACGAGATCCAGAAATATGATCGTGAAATCAGAGAACTCAGAGAACTGCTCGGTCTGCCCGAAACAGATGTACTGACTCGATTTGACAAATTGCTCGGCAGCGAAATTGTCGGACGTACATGGCTTTTTGAAAAGATAAAAGCGTGGGCGGAAGATACGGAGGGCAGCCAGATCATGATGCTGTACGGCAAACCCGGTGCAGGGAAAAGTATGTTTGCAGCGCATCTGCAAATGTATGAGCCGCACGTTATTGCAGCATTTCCCTGCGACTGCCGGAGCAGTGAATTCAGCAGAACAGACAGCATCATTCGAAATATCGCCTACCGCCTTGCACTGCGCATGCCCGATTACCGGAGCGTGCTGCTGAACATCCTCAGAAAAAGACCGAACTACAATGACGAAAATATGATGTTCAATCTGTTGATTGCCACACCCCTTGCGAAATACAACATTGACGGCGGCAGAGAAACACAGATCATCATTGTAGATGCGCTGGATGAAATGAAAAATGACCATCTTGCACAGTTTATCGATCAATACGCACCAATGATGAAGCGCTACGTGCGTTTCCTGATTACGTCCCGAAAGATTCCTGAGATCACCGAACGATTCAATAACTATTCGAGCATTGACATTGACGCTTATACATCAGCGGGAAAAGCCGATCTGAAAGCTTACTATGAAAAAAGACTAGGCGAGGCACTGGCAGAATATCCCGAAAAGGATGCGTTCATTCAGAAGCTCATCGAGGCAAGCGAGCTGATGTTTGCCTATGCGAGATGTGTGTGCGATAATATTTTGGCGGACATTGCAGAAGGCCGATTTCGTATTCACGAATACCCGATTCCCAAGGGATTGAATAAGCTGTATATGGCAACGCTTGACCGCTATTTCAATTCCAGCGATGCGCCGTATACCTTTCAGGATTATGAGGACAACTGGCAGGAGGCGCTGGGGATGATCGCAGCGTCGCCGGAGCCAATGCCGATCAGCACACTCATGAAATTGATGGGCTGGGGAAAGAATGCCCTGAAACGCTTCTGCCGGCCGTTGTCAGCGCTGCTTGTGAAAACGGGGGAAACGCTTCAGCTCTTTCATAAGTCCTTTATCGAATGGCTTAACACCACAGACTGCGGATACGCTTCATCGGTAGAAGATGGCATAGGAAATCTTGCAGATCGATGCTATGCGGTTTATGAGGAGGATGCCGAAGAACTCGATGCATATATGCTGCTTTATACCACCCAATTTTGCCGTGAGGCAAAGAGAAAGAAGCAGTATAGGGCGTTGAAAGATGATGATAGCTATGTAAAAAGAATTCTTAATCATGCTTACCACTTACGAAAAATGGAAAATGCATATTCGTATGCCGAGAAGTTTTATAATGAACTATTGTGTGTGTTTGATAAGGTGGATGTTTTGACATCTGATGGAAGGGAAGCAAAAATACGTGAAAGAATTATGGCTGATATAATTGACACAGCTTATGAGTCTATACGGTACATCCAGATGACAATGTGATCATTAAAAAGAACTTGAAATCTTTGAACAACTGAACTGAAAAATATCTATCTGGAAAATCCAGACTATCTGCACAATTATTCTATATCTTTGAATCGAATAGCCGGAATCTATGAGACAATGAATCAACTGGAAGATGCACTTCAATACTATCAGGAAGAGGCTGAAATCTCTAAACAGTTAAAATATATCTATTTATAAACAAAAAATCTTTTAAATAATGCACGATCATACCAAGTTGCAGAAACGGCATCACAAAAGCACACCCGTCAGTCAAAGCCCCCGCCCATTCCTCATTTTCACCTTACTCATCTGTCTCACACAGCATCGCCTTATAGTGATTCCCCCACTGTTCCATGGCATCCAGAATCGGGTACATGGTCTTGCCCAGCTCGCTGAGAGAATACTCCACCCTTGGCGGCACTTCC
>OKVF01001798.1_pt1 | contig 14514 bp, 9 predicted proteins | sample 1604831 | NCBI WGS metagenome assembly OKVF01 (sample SAMN01760980, study PRJEB22395) | human gut metagenome
CCGGACGCCACGCTGGTGGCCGGGTACAACAAGTGGAAAAATCAGTTTGAGCGCCATGTGAAGCGCGGTGAACACGGCATCACCATCATCGCGCCCACGCCGTTCAAGAAAAAGATCGAGGAACAGAAGCTGGACCCGGACACCAAAGCCCCCATGCTGGACGCAGAGGGCAAGGTCATCATGGAGGAACGAGAAGTTGAGATTCCCATGTTTCGCCCGGTGAAGGTGTTCGATGTGAGCCAGACCGACGGCAAGCCCCTGCCGGAGCTGGCGTCCACCCTTTCCGGGAGTGTCCAGAACTACGAGGCTTTCATGGAGGCCCTGCGCCGGTCCGCGCCGGTGCCGCTCTCCGTGGAGCCGATGGCCGCCAACATGGACGGCTTTTTCTCGCCGGACCGGCAGCGCATCGCCATCCGGGAGGGCATGAGCGAGGTGCAGACCGTTTCCGCCGCCGTCCATGAGATCGCCCACAGCAAGCTGCACAACTACGCCAAGGCACAGGAGGAAGCGGCCAGGGCCGGTGACAAGGAGCCGCCCAAGAAGAAAGACCGCAACACCGAGGAGGTGGAGGCCGAGAGCATTTCCTACGCGGTTTGCCAGTATTACGGTATCCAGACCGGCGAGAACAGCTTCGGCTATATCGCCAACTGGAGCCAGGGTAAGGAGCTGCCGGAGCTGCGGGCCAGTTTAGAGACCATCAACAAGGCGGCTGGGGAACTGATCGCGGACATTGACCGGCATTATAAGGTTATCTGCAAGGAGCGCGGCATTGACCTGACTGCTACCCCGGAGCCGGAGCAGGCACACCCGCAGGCTGTGGAAGAAGTATCTCAACCCAGCGCCGAGTACCGCGAGGCCCTGCTGGTGTTGGACGATACCATCTATCTTCATGTTCAGCCCTGCGACACCGGCTGGGATTACACGATCTACGATGCCGCCACCAGAAAGCAGCTGGACGGCGGCCAGCTGGATGCGCCGGAGCTGCCCCTGTCCACCGCTGCGCTGAAAATCTGTGAGATGCACGACCTGGGCGGTCAGACCATTCAGTATGCGCCGCTGTCCATGATCGAAACCTTGCAGGAGGCGGCTGTCCAGCAGATGCAGGCAGCAGCCAAGGCCGCTGCCTCGGAAACCACCATGCTGCCGGATGCCCAGGAACACCATCTGGACGAATATCCCATGCCGGACCCTACGCTGACCCAGGACGATTTGGAAAAGTGCGGCTATCTGGACGGGGACCTTCTGCCCCTCTCCAAAGAACGCGCCTATGAGCTGATGGAGCGCGACCTGACCGTTTATATCGTTCAGCAGGGCGAGAACCCGGCGATGGCTTTTGATACCGCCGACCTGGATGCTCACGACGGGATCTTCGCCGTTACCCGCGAGGAATGGGAGGAAAGCCCGGCTTTCGATGCCCAGGTCAAGGAGCGCATGGACCACCAGCAGGAACGGGAGCAGGCGTTCCTCGACCACAAGGGCGATTGCTTCGCCATCTATCAGGTGAAGCACACCGACGAGCTGCGGGACATCCGCTATGAGGGGCTGGAATGGATCAAGTCCATCGGGCGCACAGTGCAGCGTGACAACTACGATCTGGTCTATACCGCGCCGCTGGCCCCCGGCGACCTGAAAGGCAGCGTGCTGGACAATCTTGAATACCGCTTCAATAACGAACACCCCGCCGACTATCGCCACCCGTCCATGAGTGTCAGCGACATTGTTGCCATCAAGCGGGACGGCAAGGTATCCTGTCATTACTGCGACAGTTTTGGCTTTCAGCAAATCCCCGGCTTCCTGCCGGACAATCCGCTGAAAAATGCAGAGATGGCCGTGGAGGATGACTACGGCATGATCGACGGCATTCTCAACAACGGTTCCAAGGAACCGACGGTGGCCCAGCTAGAACAGCAGGCCCGCAGCGGCCAGCCTATTTCGCTGATGGACCTGGCTGCCGCCGCTCACCGGGAGGACCGGGACAAGAAGAAGTCCGTTGTGGAGCAACTGAAAAGCCAGCCCAAAACCGAACACAAAAAGACAGCGCCCAAAAAGAGCGCGGAAAGGGAGATCTGATATGAACGCCTTAACTTTTGAGGAAACCAACCTGCTGTGTATCTACAACCCCGGCAGTCGCCTGGGAGCCATCGAGGCGTTGTCCGAGATGCGTGGCCATCTGGAGCCGGACGAGACCGAACTGCTGGCCCTGACCGACAGCACCCTCGCCAAGCTGCGCACCATGACCGACGCCGAGTTCGACGAGCTGGAACTGTACCCGGATTTTGACGAGTAACACCCTGTTTTGACCAGCCGGGGCGGCCACCGTGCCGCCCCTTTTCGATTCCTGAATGGAAGGGAGGACAGATAACCATGCCAACCAAAGCAGAAATGTACGCGCAGATGGCGGAGAAGGTCGCGGTCCAGCTCACCGGCAGTTGGCAGGAGTGGGCGGGCTTTCTCACCACTGCTGCCAGGCTCTACAAGTATCCATTCCATGAGCAGCTGATGATCTACGCTCAGCGCCCGGACGCTACCGCCTGCGCCGAGTACGACCTGTGGAATGACCGCATGGGCCGGTATGTGCGGCGCGGTTCCAAGGGCATCGCCCTGGTGGACGATTCCGGGGACCGGCCCCGCCTGCGCTATGTGTTCGATATTTCCGACACCGGCACGCGGGAACATTCCCGCACCCCCTGGCTGTGGCAGCTGGAGGAACGGCACATTGGGCCTTTGTCGGCTATGCTGGAACGCAACTACGATGTGAGCAGCAACGACCTGGCCCAGCAACTGGCTGATGTGGCCGCCAAGCTGGCGGAGGAATACTGGGACGAACACAGGCAGGACATTCTCTATATCGTTGACGGTTCCTTTTTGGAGGAGTACGATGAGTACAACATCGAGGTGCAATTCAAATCCGCCGCCACCGTCAGCATCACCTATGCCCTCATGTCCCGCTGCGGGCTGGAACCGGAGCAGTATTTCGGCCATGAAGATTTCATGCCGATCTTCGACTTCAACACCCCTGCGGCCATCGGGGCGCTGGGCACGGCGGTCAGCCAGGTAAACCAGCAGGTGCTGCGGCAGATCGGCGTCACCATCCAGAACTATGAACGTGAACAACTCGCAGAAAGGAGCGTCACACATGGAGAACAACCTGACTTACACGAGGAACGGAGATTACCTGATTCCCGACCTGAACCTGACCGAGCAGCCGCAGAGGCCCCTGGGCAAGTACGGCAGGATGCGCAAAGCGTACCTGAAGGAGCATCGGCCCATCCTGTACAACCAGCTGCTGATGAGCGAGAAACTGTACCCGCACCTTCAGGAGATCGACGAGACCGCGAACAGCCGTCTGGAGCAGATGATGCCCCGGTTGGCCGAGGCGGCGGGCGCGACGGAGGAACTGAAAGCCCGCGACCCGATGCAGTGGGTGGGCCTGATGAACACCTGCAAAGCCCAGGCCGAGGAAATTCTGATGGCGGAACTTATCAACAGCTGACCCTAAACCTGTTCCTCTCCGAAGCGGAACAGATTCAACAGATCGACGAAGCAGAGAGTGTGAAAACGCCCTCTGCTTTTTCTTTTGCCCAGGAACAGCCGCAGTCAGAAGCTGCCGACCATGAGCCGGAGGCGGCAAGGCTCACTCTCCGGGAGCTGCATGAGCGATACAAACCCATTGTGTTGGAGGCCGTTACCAAAGACACCAGATACCAGAACACCTGCGGTCACGGTGATTATGAAAGCGCCGTGATCGAAGGAAGATCGGCTATCCAGCGCGCTGTTTTAGCGTCTGGCAATAAGGAGCTGCTTCACCTCTATTCCTACACCCCGGAGTTCCGGCAGCGCCTTCACCGTGAAGTCATCGCTGAGACTTATCCCAAGCTCCATGAGCTGCTGCGCCCACTTTCGGACAATGACATTGACCGAGCTATCCAGGACTGGAACGGCAAGATCGAAAGCAAGCACGCCGTTGTCCGCTACATGAAAGACCATGCGCGGGAAAAAGATACCGCCGAATGGCTGGCCCATGAGTTTGACGGCGGCGACGGCAAAACCCCGTTTGCGGTACGCCCGGAAAGCCCCAATGGAACGATGCTGCCCTGGCCCAAGGTGCAGCGCCGGATTGCGCAGCTCATCAAGGAAGATCGGTTCTACACCGAGGCGGAGCAGGACCGATTTGACAACATCGACCCCATCGCCATCCGGGAGGCCCTGGCCGAGCGCGGCATCGTGAACGGCCAGGTGGTGGACCCGGAAAAGCTGGACAGTGATCCATTCATCCGGCAGGTCATGCGGGATGTGGAGGCCGTCGCAACCGAGGAACAGGCCGAGGCAGCGGCAAAGCCGCCTGTGCCGGACTTATCCGGCCAGCCCGTCACCCGCGAGGGAGACACCCTCACCATCGGCAGCGGCGAACCTACCCACGAGATGGACATTGCCGTGTCGGACGGGGAATATGAAGCCATCCGGCAGGCCATCCCGGAAACAGAGGCCCCCACCGCCTCTGACCCTGCAACATCCCCTTACCATGTGGGTGATACGGTCTATCTGGACAATCAGGAATATCAGATCACCGAGTTGCGGGAGGACACGGTGCAGCTGCTACCCTCCGATATGGCGTACCCCATCTACCGGGTCGAGAGCCGGGAGCGGTTCGAGACGCTGCTACGTGCGGACACCCGCAACGAAGCCATCAACGAATTTTTGCCTGTAAACCCCGACACGGCTGACCAGGACCTGCGGGACGTGCTGGCCCACGGCCTGATCGGCGCGCCGGACAAGGCGGAGCTTTCCGAGATGTTGCGCACCGGCAAGCCCAACCGCGAGATCGCCCAGTGGCTGGGCCGGGCCTTCCCCGGCATCGTGGAAACGATGGAGCTGGAGACCGGCGATACCGCCGACTACCGCACCACGTCCAAAGGCATCGAGCTGGAAGTGTTGGATGCAGACGAAAAGCGGCTGGCCATGCTGTATTTTCGCTGGGATGAGGTCGCACCCCTGCTGCGCGGGCTGTATGTCCGTCAGTTGGATGGCTTTGGACAGGAGCAGACCGAACCGACGGTTGAGGCTGCCGCCACCGTTGAAGAACCTGCTGAAGCTGCCAAGCCCATTGAAGAAGCCGCCGAGGCCCCGGCGTTCCATTCCGAGCCGGTGACCGTCTATCCTGGCGAACAGAATCATCTGCCCTATGACGTAGTGGTGGAACGGCTGCACGTTGACCAGCCGGAACCTACGCCGCCCGAACCAACGCCGGACGTGGAGCCTGGCGAGAAGCCGGAACACCCGGTCGCCATCCCGGTCAACGGCGAGTGGCAGACCTTCCCCAACCAGCGGACTGCCGAGCAGGCGGCCTATCAGGAGTACCGGGACAACCTGCGCCGCAATGCGCAGAATTTTCACATCACCGACGACCATCTGGGCGAGGGCGGCCCCAAGGCCAAGTACCAGGCCAATGTGGCGGCAATCAAGCTGCTGAAATACCTGGAGGAAACCACCGGCCAGGCCACGCCGGAACAACAGGAAGTGCTGTCCCGCTATGTGGGCTGGGGCGGCGTGGCGGAGGCTTTCGACCCATCCAAAACTGCCTGGGCCAAGGAGTATGCGGAGCTGAAGGAACTGCTGACCCCGGAGGAATACGCCGCTGCCAGGACCTCTACTCTCAACGCCCACTACACCAGCCCTATGGTGATCCGCGCTATCTATGAAACCGTGGAACGGTTGGGGTTTCACAACGGCAACATTCTGGAACCGTCCTGCGGTGTAGGCAACTTCTTTGGGATGCTGCCGGATAGCATGGCAGGGAGCCGCTTGTACGGCGTAGAGCTGGACAGCATCACCGGGCGCATCGCAAGGCAGCTTTATCCCAATGCCCGCATCGAGGTCAACGGCTTTGAGAAAACGCAGTACCCCGACGGCATTTTCGACCTTGCCATTGGAAATGTACCGTTTGGCAACTACCGGGTGAGTGACCGGCCCTATGACCGGCACAACCTGCTGATCCACGACTACTTCTTTGCCAAGGCCATCGACAAGGTGCGGGCAGGCGGCATTATCGCTTTCATCACCTCTAACGGCATCAGTGGCGGCACGATGGATAAAAAGGATGCACACGCCAGGGAATATATGGCCCGGCGCTGCGACCTGTTGGGCGCGGTCCGCCTGCCAAACACCACTTTCCGGGCCAATGCCGGGACGGATATAGCGATGGACATTGTTTTCCTGCAAAAGCGAGAGGTTCCCCGGATGCAGGGTGAGTCGCTGCCGGAATGGGTAGAGACAGACCTGCTGCACACAAACACTTATACGGATAAGGACGGACGGGAACGGCACGACCATGTGACCATGAACCGCTACTTCCGTACCCACCCGGAAATGGTGCTGGGCGACCTGGATATTGTGACAGGGCCGTTTGGACCCCAGCTTGTTTGCAATCCGAGGGAAGGCGCAGACCTGGAACAGCAGCTCCGTGAAGCGATGCAGCATATCCAGGGCCGCTATACCGAGGCCGCGCTGCCGGAGCTGGGCGAGGGCGAGGACATCGACGATTCCCTCCCGGCTGACCCGGATGTAAAAAACTATTCCTACACGGTGGTGGACGGGGCGGTGTACTTTCGGGAAAACAGCCGCATGGTGCGCCCTGACTTAAACGCCACCGCCGAGGCCCGCGTCAAAGGGCTGGTGGGGCTGCGGGACTGTGTGCAGCAGCTCATCGACCTGGAGATGGACGCCGCCGCGCCGGATGCCGACATCCGGGCGCAGATGGCCGAACTGAACCGCCGCTATGACGATTTCTCCGCTAAATATGGCCTTATCAACGACCGGGCAAACCGGCTGGCCTTTGCCGATGACAGCAGCTATTACCTGCTCTGTGCGCTGGAAGTGCTGGACGAGGACGGCAGGCTGGAACGCAAGGCGGATATGTTCACCAAGCGCACTATCAAACCCCATGAGGCCGTCACCACCGTGGACACGGCCAGCGAGGCGCTGGCGGTTTCCATCTCGGAGAAAGCCTGCGTGGACATGGCTTATATGGAACAGCTCACCGGCAAAACCGGCGAGGAACTGGCGGACGAGCTGCGGGGTGTCATCTTCCGTGTGCCGGGCCAGACCGAACCGGACGGGACGCCCCATTATGTGACCGCCGATGAATACCTCTCCGGCAACGTGCGCCGGAAGCTGCGCCAGGCCCAGCGGGCAGCGGAACAGGACCCGGCCTTTGCGGTCAACGTGGAGGCTCTGACCGCCGCCCAGCCCAAGGACCTGGACGCTTCCGAGATCGAGGTGCGGCTGGGGGCAACCTGGATTGACAAAGAGTACATTCAGCAATTCATGTACGAAACCTTTGACACGCCCTTTTACCTTCAGCGCAGCATTGAAGTCCACTACTCTGCGTTCACCGCTGAATGGCAAATCTCCGGCAAAAACGCTGTGGGACAGAGAGATGTGGCGGCCTATACCACCTACGGGACCGGCCGCGCCAACGCCTATAAAATCCTCGAAGATTCCCTCAACCTGCGGGATGTGCGTATCTACGATACTGTTGAAGATGCGGACGGCAAGGAGCGCCGGGTGCTGAACGCCAAGGAGACCACCCTGGCCGCCCAGAAGCAGCAGGCCATCCGGGAGGCGTTCAAGGACTGGATTTGGCGGGACCCAGAGCGGCGGCAGGCGCTGGTGCGCCAGTACAACGAGGAAATGAACGCCACCCGCCCCCGCGAGTATGACGGCAGCCACATTGTTTTCGGCGGCATGAACCCGTCCATCACCCTGCGGGAGCATCAGAAAAATGCCATCGCCCATGTGCTGTACGGTGGAAACACGCTGCTGGCCCACGAGGTGGGCGCGGGCAAGACCTTTGAAATGGTGGGGGCCGCAATGGAGGCCAAGCGCCTGGGGCTGTGCCAGAAATCCCTCTTTGTGGTGCCAAACCACCTGACCGAACAGTGGGCTTCGGAGTTCCTGCGTCTGTACCCGTCCGCCAATATCCTGGTGACAACCAAAAAGGACTTTGAAAAGCACAACCGCAAGAAGTTTTGTGCCCGCATCGCCACCGGCGACTATGATGCCATCATTATGGGCCACTCTCAGTTTGAAAAAATCCCCATCAGCAAGGAACGCCAGGAGCGGCTGCTGCATGAGCAGATTTGGGAAATCACCGAGGGCATCTCTGAGGTGGAGGCCAGCGGCGGCGAGCGGTTCACGGTCAAGCAGCTGGAACGCACGAAAAAATCTCTGGAGGCGCGGCTGGAAAAGCTGCAAGCGGAAGGCCGCAAGGACGATGTGGTGACCTTTGAGCAGTTGGGCGTGGACCGGCTGTTCGTGGACGAGGCCCACAACTACAAAAACCTGTTTTTATATACCAAGATGCGCAATGTGGCGGGCCTCTCCACCACGGACGCACAGAAATCTTCGGATATGTTCGCCAAGTGCCGCTACATGGACGAGATCACCGGCAGCCGCGGCGTTATCTTTGCCACCGGCACACCTGTCAGCAACTCCATGACCGAGCTTTACACCATGCAGCGGTATCTCCAATATGACCGGCTGCAAGAGCTGGGCATGGCCCATTTTGACTGCTGGGCGTCCCGATTTGGCGAGACCGTGACGGCGCTGGAGCTGGCCCCGGAGGGCACCGGCTACCGGGCACGCACACGCTTTTCCAAGTTCTTCAACCTGCCGGAGCTGATGAACCTCTTTAAGGAGGTCGCGGACATCAAAACCGCCGACCAGCTGCACGTGCCCACGCCCCAGGTGGAGTACCACAACATCGTGGCCCAGCCCACCGAACAGCAGCAGGAAATGGTGAAGGCGCTCTCGGAGCGCGCTTCCCTGGTACACAGCGGTACAGTGGACCCGTCCCAAGACAATATGCTCAAGATCACCAGCGACGGGCGCAAGCTGGGGTTGGACCAGCGGATCATCAACCAGCTGCTGCCGGATGAGCCGGGCACCAAGGTCAATCAGTGCGTGAACAACATCATGCAGATCTGGCGGGATGGCGAGGCCGACAAGCTGACCCAGCTGGTGTTCTGCGACATTTCCACGCCCCAGGCCCGGCCCGCCAAAAAGGTGGCCAAGGCGCTGGACAACCCGACCCTCCACGCTTTGGAGGACGCGGTGCCGCTGGATGAGCCGGAACCGGCCTTTACCGTGTATGAGGACATCCGGCAGAAGCTCATCGCCCAGGGCGTACCCGCCGAGCAGATTGCCTTTATCCATGAGGCCAACACCGAGGTGCGCAAAAAGGAGCTGTTCTCCAAGGTCCGCACCGGCCAGGTGCGCGTCCTGCTGGGCAGCACGGCCAAAATGGGCGCGGGCACCAACGTGCAGGACCGCCTGGTGGCGCTGCATGACCTGGACTGCCCGTGGCGGCCCGGCGACCTGGCCCAGCGAAAGGGACGCATCGAGCGCCAGGGCAACCAGAACGAAACCGTCCATGTGTACCGCTATGTCACCGAGGGTACTTTCGACGCCTACCTCTGGCAGACGGTGGAAAATAAACAGAAATTCATCAGCCAGATCATGACCTCCAAATCGCCGGTGCGCTCCTGCGATGACGTGGACGAAACGGCGCTTTCCTTTGCCGAGATCAAGGCGCTGTGCGCCGGGGACCCGCGCATCAAGGAACGTATGGACCTGGATGTGGACGTGGCGCGGTTAAAGCTGATGAAGGCCGACCACCAGAGCAAGCAGTACCGCCTGGAGGACCAACTGCTCAAAACCTTCCCGGAGGAGATCGAGAAAAACAAGGGCTTTATCGCCGGGCTGGAAGCGGATATGAAAACGCTGGCGGAACACCCGCACCCGGAGGACGGCTTTACCGGGATGGAAGTCCGTGGCGACACCCTCACCGACAAGGAGAACGCCGGTGCGGCGCTGCTGGACGCCTGCAAGGAGGTCAAAGGGACCGACCCGGTGCCGGTGGGCAGTTACCGGGGCTTTGCCATGTCGGTGTCGTTTGACGCTTTCCGGCAGGAGTATATGCTCCTGCTGAAAGGCCAGATGACCCACCGGGCGATGCTGGGCACAGACCCCCGTGGAAACCTCACCCGTATCGACAATGCGCTCAGCCAGATGCCCCAGCGGCTGGAGGCGGTGAAGAACCAGCTGGACAATCTCTACCAGCAGCAGGCCGCCGCCAAGGCGGAGGTGGGCAAGCCCTTCCCCTTTGAGGATGATTTGCGGGTAAAGTCCGCCCGGCTGACCGAGCTGGATGTACTGCTGAACATGGACGGCCGGAGCCGCCCTGCGCCGGAGGCGGTGCTTGCCAAGAGCAGCCGCCCCTCGGTGCTGGAGAGCCTGAAACGCCCGGTGCCGCGCAATCCCGAAAAGAAACCCAAACACCACGAACAGGAGGTGCGATAAGATGAATACCGATAAAAACACGGCCCTCTATGAGAAGATGGCCGCCGAACAGGACAAGTTCCGGGACTGGCTGAAAAGCCAGCCCCCGGAGGAAATTCTAAAGCATACCTATGAGTACACGGTCCGGGAGGACATCCTGATGGCGATGGAGGAGCTGGACCTGCCCCAAAGCCGGGCCGCCGCGCTGCTGGCGTCGCCGTCCCCGCTGGCCGATGTCTACAAGGAGTTTTCTGACCGGGAGACTTCCTACATGGATGTGGTGCGGGACAGCATTGAGCAGCGGGCCGAGGCGGCGCTGGACGCCCAGCGGGAACTGCCGCTCTACCGGCACGACGCCGCCTATGCCCGCGAACAGGGCGACCTGGATTTGTACCGGGCGTCCCGCCGCGCCAACATCGCCTGCAAGGAGGCTATTGAGGTGTCCATTTCGGAACATTACCGGGACAACCGGCTGGACAAGGACGCGGTACCCCAGGTGATCGAGCAGTTCGGCTACACCCGCACTCTCTATGTGCTGGCAAACACCGTGCAGCAGAAAGAGTGGGATGAGCGTTTTAGCCCGGCCAACAAGACGTGGGCCAGGACGGTGGACATCCCGCCCAACCCGGACGGCTTTGGCGGCGAACGCAACCTGGACTTTGTGGTGGACAGCCACTCCGGCCTGGTCGATTTGTTCTTAAGCCAGGCGCGGCAGGACTATCTGCGGCTCCAGCCGCTGACGCCGGAGGAAATCCACGCCGAGGCCGCCCGGCTCTTGCAGGAGCTTCGTGCGCCGGATACGCCCAACAGCCCCCACGGCACCCACTACATGGCCCGCGTTTCGCCGGACTTTCTGGCCCGCGCAGGCACCCAGGCCCACGACCAGCTGATGGCGCTGCTGCCGTTTCGCAGTTTGGCGATCACCGGCATGAAGGACCTGCCCGGCACCTATGTCACCATCCTGGCCAGCGAGGACCGCTCCAAGGAGCTGCGCCAGCGACGCCCCTCGGTCCGCCGCCAGCTGAAACAGGAGCCGCGCCCTGCTGAAAAGCCGGAGAAAAAATCTCCCATCCATAAGAAAAAGGAGCCGGAACGGTGAGCGCCCCCAAGCGCAAGCGGGAGGTACAGCTGAACTTCCGGGTTTCGCCGGAGGAACTGGCGCTGATCGAGCAGAAGATGGTCCAGCTGGGGACAAAGAACCGGGAAGCCTATCTGCGCAAGATGGCTCTGGACGGCTATGTGGTGCGCCTGGAACTGCCGGAGCTGAAAGAGCTTGTCTCCCTGATGCGCTATTCCAGCAACAACTTAAACCAGCTGACCCGCCGTGCGCATGAAACCGGGCGCATTTACGACGCCGACCTGGAGGATATATCCCGGAGGCAGGAGGCTTTGTGGGATGGGGTGCATCAGGTATTGACCCAGTTGGCAAAGCTGACGTGACAGGGGCATACGCCCCGGCTGTGAGGGAGGTCCGGCGCGTGCAGGCTGCATCGCCGGGCCTCCCTCTTTTTTCTTCGCCGGTATCGTTGCAGACTCTATTGAAAAGCGGGTACAATAAGTCCAGGATGAGTTGCACCGACTAAGGAGCTGAGTTGTATGTTGACAAATGAAGTGGTGTTGAAAATTTTCGAGGAGTATTTGGCGGAAGATCAGGCGTTGGAAGTTGTCCCTACCCGCCACGGCCATGCGGTCATGCTATGGGACAGTGCCGGGCAGGATTGGTCCGAGGTGACGTGCTGCCCGACGCCGGAGGAACTGTTTGACAAGCTGCTGGATGCGGCCACCGGCTACCAGGAGTATCTGATTTTGCGGGAAGATGAGATGGATGTTCTGGATGACGCAGGTGAGAAAAAAGTAGAACAGCTTCGGCTGAAGTATCTGGCGCGAAGGGAGGCATTGGGATGAGGCTTTTATTGAAATTGTTGGCGGCACCTGTTGTGCTGGCATTGACCTTATTTGTATGGCTCTGCATGGGAGTTCTGTACCTGTCCAGTTTTATGTTGGGGATCGTCAGCACCATTGTGGGCTTGCTGGGGTTGGCAGTCCTGGTTACATATTCCGTACAAAACGGCGTGATCCTGCTGGTGATCGCTTTTTTGGTCAGCCCGGCAGGCTTACCCATCGCAGCGGTCTGGCTGGTAGGCAAGGTGCAGGATCTGCGGTATGCGATCCAGGACGCGGTGTACGGCTGAATAGGAAATGAAGAATTGCCGGGAGTGAGTGCCCGGCAATTTTGACTTTACTTTCATGCTAATTTCGCGTATAATATTAGCACGAAAGGAAGGTGAAGAACGTGAGCCAATTTCAACAGCTGGACCAGCTGATGGAACGTCAGGATGGGATGCTGCGCACCGGGCAGGTTCTCGCGGCCGGGATTTCAAAGCCTGTTTTTTATCAATTCGTGCAGTCTCGTGGACTGGAACAGGCGGCGCATGGAATTTATCTTTCCAAGGACGCCTGGGTGGACGCCATGTATCTGCTGCATCTTCGCTGTCCGCAGGCGGTTTTTTCCCATGAAACGGCGCTTTTTTTCCACAATCTGACTGACCGGGAGCCGCTGGCCTATTCCATCACGGTCAAGACGGGCTACAACCCGACCCGGCTTAAAAGTGAAGGCGTCCAGGTCTTTACCATCAAGGCGGAGCTGCATGAGGTCGGCCTGACAACCGCGCAGACCCCCTTCGGTCACGATGTGCCGGTCTATGATATGGAACGGACAATCTGCGATGTGTTGCGCAGCCGGAGCCACATTGAGATGCAGACATTCCAGGACGCTTTGAAAGCGTATGCCCGCCGGAAAGACAAGGACCTGCGGACGCTGGTGCGCTATGCCAAGCTGTTCCGGGTCGAGAAGATTTTACGCCAGTATTTGGAGGTACTTCTATGATAAAGACAGCCAGACAGCTGAAAGATTTGATCCGCAACCTGTCAAAGAAAAGTGCTGCGGATGCGCAGGTTTTGATGCGCAACTATATGATGGAGCGTTTTCTGGAACGCATTTCTCTCTCGTCATACCGGGACAAATTCATCCTCAAGGGCGGGATGCTGGTGGCCGCGATGGTCGGTCTGGACGCCCGCTCCACAATGGACCTGGACGCAACGGTCAAGGGAGCCAACGTCAGCATAGAGGATGTGGAGAACATGATGGCCGAGATTATCGCTGTTCCCATTGATGACGGCGTTACCTTCCAGGTGAAAAGCATTTCGGAAATCATGGATGAAGCGGAGTATCCCGGCATACGGGTCACAATGACAACGCTCTTTGACGGGGTGCGCACCCCGCTGAAAATCGACATTTCAACCGGCGACGCCATCACTCCTAAAGAGGTGCGGTACAGCTTCAAGCTCATGCTGGAGGACCGCTCCATCGACGTTTGGGCTTATAACCTGGAGACCGTGCTGGCCGAAAAGCTGGAAACCATCATCATCCGGACCACGACCAACACCCGTATGAGAGATTTTTACGACATCGCCATCCTGCAACAACTCTATGGCAGCACTCTGGACCCGCACGTTCTCTATGACGCGCTGCTGGCGACAGCCCACAAGCGCGGCACCGAGCGCCATCTGGCCGAGGCCGCCGAAGTCTTTGATGAAGTGGAGAACAGCCCGGTCATGCAGGACCTGTGGGCGGCCTATCAGAAAAAGTTTTCCTATGCGTCCGACCTTGGCTGGGATGCGGTCATGGCTGCGGTCCGTCAGCTATTCGCTCGTTGCGAGGGCACGGCATGAAAAAGCGTGGACACTACTGCAAGGTCTGTGGCGAGTATAAGGCAAACGAAAAGTTTTCCGGCAAGGGTCACGCCGCGCACATTTGTAAAACCTGCGCCGCTCTCCCGCCAGAAAAGCAGGCAGAAGAAATGACGCTTATCCGGCTTGTCAACCTTCCCTGGCGATTATCCAAAGAACAGCTTTCGTGGCTGAAGAAACGGATGAAAGACAGGCGGGATGCCGTGCGGGCCTTGGCAACGGAGCAGTATGAAATGCGGTTCCCGCCCAGGATAGAACTGGATGAATTGGAAGATGACTTTGAAGAAGATTTCGACTTTTATATGGACGAGGAAACTGATATAGAGTAAACCGATGCGGTCTGTGATGAGCAGGCCGCTTATTTTTTGGAAAGGAGGCGGACCCCCACATGGCCACCACACGCATCATACCGCTGCACGCTGGCAA
>OKVF01001800.1_pt1 | contig 14484 bp, 8 predicted proteins | sample 1604831 | NCBI WGS metagenome assembly OKVF01 (sample SAMN01760980, study PRJEB22395) | human gut metagenome
CGGCATCATCGCTCAATACGAAGAGCGCACCGCCAAACTCAAAGCCGATGTCCCCATCCTCGAAGGCATCATCGCCAAGAAATGGGGCAAAGAGGACGAGTTGAAACAGTTGAAGAGTGACCTCGCTGCCCTCGACCGTCTCATCGCGCAAGCGCTTTCAACGAAGGAGATAGAGCATCAAGTCGCCATCTCCCACTCCCACGAAGATGTCGATGGAGCGCATAATAAGCAAGCCAGATCTGACACCATTGATGCTCCTACGCCAGACACTAAAAAGTCAATGGTTGCAGAGCCAACAACAATATATAACTTCAACGCGACCCATCGCGGTGCATACCGTACTTGAATAATAAAAGCAGACGTAGATAATTTCAATTATTTATGTTATACCATCAACCTATGTGCCATTTCCCCTTTCCTTGGTAAAGGCTTATTCCTTTGGCGACCTGAATGCAAGAGATAAAAATGCTCTGATTTTAAATAGCTCACAAAAAGCTATACATGAAACTTTTTGTGAGCTATTAAGAATCAGAGTAGTGGCATTTTCCCCTTTCCGATATATAAAACATTCGACGTTTCGATAGCCGACAAATAAAGCTATTATTTATAATCGAAAGGTATCGTAGCTCGGATGTCGCGTGAAGAAGAGCCTATGATTGCATCAAATTTTCCAGGCTCTGCAATCCATTTACCCTTAGTATCATCATAAAATGACAGAGCCGAAGAATCAATCGTAAATGTGACGGTTTTCTGTTGTCCGGGTTCAAGATAGATTTTCTTAAATCCCTTCAGCTCTTTAACCGGCCGCGGAAGAGAGGATTTTTTATCTGCGATATAAAGTTGTACTGTTTCAGCACCGCCTTGCAAGCCCGTATTTTGTACATCAATCGAGAATGCTATACTATCTTTGTCAATGGTTTTGGCACTCGCTGTTGGATTAGTGTATTCGAATGTAGTATAGCTTAACCCATGTCCGAATGGAAAGAGAGGAGTAATTTTTGCACGGTCAGCATGACGATAGCCCACAAAAATATCTTCGCGATAATTTACGGGAATGGTGTCGTTCCAATTTTCAGAAGCCTCAATTGCAGATTTATTCCCGGGATATTCTCCAATCGAATGAGATGGATAATCTTCAAGATGACACAGTATTGAGAATGGCAATTTGCCAGAGGGATTAATATCTCCGGAAAGGATATCGGCCAGAGAGTTACCGGCTTCAGAACCCAGATACCAGCTTTGAACTACCGCCGGTACTTTCTTTATCCAAGGCATTGTGACAGCATTACCTGAAATATTTACAACCACGACGTTGGGATTGACTTCAGCCAATGATTCAATGAGTGCATCTTGGCCGTATGGGAGTGACATACTTTCACGGTCGGCACCCTCGCAGTCCTGATGATTGCTTTTGTTGAGTCCTCCAATGAAAATCACATAATCCGCATCTTTGGCTTTTTCCACAGCCTCATCGAAGATTTGCTCAGCGGAACGATTGTCCTCAAGTTTTTGTCCGGTGGAGACTCCGTTATATTCTCCTCCGGTATCTCCTACATAGCCACGCGCAAATGATACTTCAGCGATGCCAGCATACCTATTTTGGAGAGCATCAAGAGGAAGCACTTCCTTTTTTGCTTTAAGCGACGACGAACCACCCCCTACAGTCATCATCTTTATAGCATTCTCTCCGACCACTAAAATCTTTAGTGGTCGATCTTTCTGCTTAATAGGAAGAATATTTCTTTCATTTTTCAGTAATACGATTCCATCTGCGCCAATCCGACGAGCGGCGGCGATATGTTCATCGGAATTCAATGCTCCGAATACTCTGTCGCTGTTCATTGAGGTGCGGAATGTCAACCGAAGTACATTTCTGACTTTTTCGTCAAGGCCAGCGATGTCAGCGCGTCCATCGTTGAGACGATCGATATATGGATTTGCGAAATGATAGTTATCGTAGGCGTTAACGACACCATTTTTGAGTCCATCAGTCCATGTACCGAATTCCATATCCAATCCCGAAACAATGGCTTGGTCAGTATCGTAGGTACCACCCCAATCGGAAATCACCACACCATCAAATCCCCAGTCTTTCCGAAGAATATCTTTAAGTAACCATGCGCTATGGGCTATATGTTGCCCGCGTGCAAGATTATAAGAACTCATAATCGACCATGTACCACCATTTTTCACGGCAGCTTTAAAGGCAGGGAGATATATCTCATGAAGTGCTCGGTCAGAAAGATAAACATCTGATGTATTGCGCCTCCACTCCTGATTGTTTAGCGCGAAATGTTTTACACAAGCTGCCACTCCATTGCTTTGTACACCTTTTATATATGGTACTACCATTTCAGCAGCAAGAAATGGATCTTCCCCCATATATTCGAAATTTCGTCCGTTGAGCGGAGTCCGATAAATGTTAACTCCGGGCCCCAGAAGTACATCCTTATTTCTGAACCGAGCTTCCTCTCCGATACACGTCCCATAAAGGAGTGACAGGCTGGGATCCCAAGTTGAAGCAAGGGCTGTCAGAGCAGGGAAAGCTGTACACGAATCATTGGTCCAGTATGCTTGCTCCCACTCGTCCCACTTGACCTCAGGTCGAATGCCGTGAGGTCCGTCGGTACACCATAATCCCTGTATTCCAAGACGCGGTACTCCGGGAGAACTGAATTTTGACTGGGCATGGATAATCGCAGTCTTTTCTTGCAATGTCATCCTTGAGAGTGCATCTTCAACCCGTTGGTCTATCGGATACGATTCGTCAAGGTATATCGCCGTATGGGAATCGGCGGTGGAGAGAGACGTTATTGGAGACTCATCCGCTCCGGCTGCTGATAGAATGGCAGATGAAGCAAAAATCAAACCTAATACTCTATTTTTCATGCAATTTAGATTGTTATGCTGGTGAAATGGATATTTTTTTTCTTTTTACTGTCGAAATGCGGTTGGATTCTCCCTCAGTGACGGTGCATTTTACCGGCGCGGAAAATTCCAATAACTTGAGTACATCTTCCAGACTCTCACCTTTGATAACAAAATGGAAAGTACGTGAACTTAATCCCGGATCCACTTTCATCTCTACGTTATAGATATTTTCAAGACGATTGCAAATGTCTCCTAACGGGGTATCGTCGAAAATCAGAATTCCGTTACGCCATCCACAATATTTATCAATATCCACATCATTGTGTTTCTCAAGTTTGTTTCCATTAACCAAAACTCTGTCTCCCGGTTTAAGATCTACAGATTGGTTGGCTCCTGATACTTTTACACGACCTTCGGTTAATGTTACTGATGCATCGATACTATATGCATCGACATTGAATTCAGTACCCGTTGCGACGACAGTCATATTCTGAGCAATTACAGTAAACGGATGTTCCTTATCAGTTTTCACATCAAAATACCCTTCTCCGTACAACCTGACTGTTCTAACACCTATAGCCATATCTACAGGATAAGTCAATGAACTATTTGCATTCAACCACACAATCGAACCATCCGGAAGTTCGGTTCTACCGATACATCCGAAATTCGTGGCAATTGTGAATTGTTGAGAGGCTTCATCGTGAGAGCGTGTAATGAAATATATTGTCAGGATGAGCAAGGGCAACATAACCACAGCTGCAATTCGCGACCAATAACGTACTACGAGTTTGAACCAATTTATCCGTTTTATCTTTGTTTTATGAAAAACGGCATCCTGCGCTTTTTTCAAGTCAAGCGAATCATACCTGAAAGCCGGGTTCAGAGCATACCATACATCTTCCATCTCACAGAATGCTCTCTGATTATCATCGGAAGCTTTGATCCACTCCAAAAGTATGCCAACGTCACCGTCGGAAGCCTCTCCATTAAGATACCTGACGATAATCTCATTTATGTTGTCTTGAATGCTGATGTGGTTCATATTCCTAAAGCTTTATTTATTAGAAATAATATCGTTATACTACTGAATTTTTGAAGGTTTTTTCTGATATGCATCATCGCCTTGGCTATGCGAGCCTCTACGGTGCGTACAGAAATATTAAGTTGTGAGGCAATCTCTTTGTGCTTTAATCTTGAATCTATGCTCATCAAAAGCGTTTGCCTTACTTGAGAATCCAACTGCGAAAGGGCAGTTTCGTATGCATCCATGACTTCGGAGAAAAACATATGATCTTCCGGCGAAAGTGAAAGTATTTCTTCATGCAGGGAAGTCGTATAATTGTCATGTATTTTAGATTGTCGCAAAACATCGATGGCTAAATTCTGTACCAATTTTATAAGGTACGGACGGACCGGGCAATCCACATTAATAGCCTTCCGGTTGTTCCACAATTTTGTAAACGCTTCCTGTACGATATCCTCACAGGTGGATCTGTCATGAATGAACCTGCCGGCATAAAGACATAAATTTGCGTAGTATTGATTGAAAAGGTACGAAAATGCCTCATGGCTGTCCATTCTGAGGGCTGTCACAAGCAATAATTCTTTTCTGATTTCGTCTTTTTTCATCATATTGTGTGCAAAAGTATATGTAATAATTCGCATTTCAAATGATTTATAAAAAAATTTTTTTTTTGAAAAAAAAGTCTAATTTTTCAATGTGGTTTTTCTATCTGTCTTCGTATCCTTAAATAGAATTGATGCAAATTATCATCAAATCTAACATCAAAAATTAATTCAACCACACCCTTAAATCAGAACGAATGGAGACCCAAAATAGGTTTAGGAGTATAGTATTTTCAACCATACTTCTCAGTATAGCCGCCTGTAGCAGCAACAAGGATGTGACTGTGACGTCTCCTGACAGCGAAGTTTCCGTCAATTTCAGTCTCAGTCATAGCGGAGAGCCATCATATACAGTTATGTTCCAGGGAAAAAATGCGGTACGCAGTTCAACAATGGGATTCAAATTGCTCGATGGAACTCTGTTGACTGATGGTTTTCGACTTGATTCAGTAACCAAGTCGTCTTTCCATGAAGTGTGGGTGCCTGTATGGGGAGAGAACGACTCCATCGACAATACATATAATTCGTTTATCGCCCATATGAGCAAACGCGATTTCCGGATGGATGTGGAATTTCGCGTTTATGATGACGGTATCGGATTCAGATATGTCTTCCCTTTACAAAACGTTGACACACTTCTGGTGGCGGAAGAGTTGACGCAGTTTGCCATGCCATCAAATCTTACAGCATGGTGGATGCCTGGAGACTATGACACAAATGAATACAATTATGTAAGGGCGCGCCTTTCCGAGATACGCGACATCAATCTGCGAAATGAACATTTCAAAAATGTCTCGTCATACTTATACTCACCGTCAGCTGTGCAGACTCCTCTTATGCTACGCAGCGACGAGGGGTTATATATGAACATTCATGAGGCCGCATTGATTGACTATCCGGCAATGCACCTCGATCTCAACGACTCTACATTCGTTTTCACCTCACATCTTACTCCCGGATGCTGTGAAGAGAAAGCTCTGATGGCTTTGCCTCGCACCACACCTTGGCGAGTGGTGATGCTTGGTGATAAAGCCACCGACATTCTTGCCACCAATATAGTCTACAATCTAAACGAACCTTGCAAAATAGAGGATACATCCTGGATTAAGCCTGTAAAATATATGGGTGTATGGTGGGAGATGATTACCGGAGCCAGCTCCTGGTCATACGGAGATATCGGCAACGTGGATCTCAATACGATTGACTATTCAAAGGTACAACCTCACGGCCATCACGGAGCCAACAATGACAATGTACGCCGATATATCGATTTTGCCGCTGCAAACGGCTTCGATCAAGTGGTTGTCGAAGGATGGAACATCGGATGGGAAGATTGGTTCGGCAAAGAGAAAGAATTTGTGTTTGATTTTGTCACCCCCTACCCTGATTTCGATATCAAGGCTCTGAATGATTACGCCCACAAGAAAGGAATTAGATTAATGATGCACCACGAAACAGCATCATCCATCAATAATTACGAGCAACATCTCGACACGGCCTACTCTCTGATGAATGAATATGGCTATAATGTCGTAAAAAGCGGATATGTAGGTAACATTGTACCCAAAGGTGACTACCATTTTAGCCAACGCATGGTCAATCACTACATCAATGCAGTCAAGAAAGCTGCTGATTATAAAATTATGGTGAATGCCCATGAAGCCGTGAGGCCGACCGGACTGGCAAGGACATATCCCAATCTCATTGCCAATGAGTCATGTCTCGGGCAGGAGCATACGTCGGTGACACCGGCACACATCGCCACCATACCGTTCACCCGTCTGAAGGGCGGCCCAATGGATTTCACTCCGGGTGTGTTCAGAATGGATATCACATCATTTGCTCCGGGATATCAGGGCAAGAAAAAAATAGCAACAATTGCCAACCAATTGGCTCTTTATGTGACCATGTATTCCCCTCTTCAAATGGCCGCAGATATGCCGGAACATTACGCTGAAAAATTAGATGCGTTCCAATTCATAAAAGATGTACCGGTGGAATGGAAACGCAGCATCTATCTTGACGGCGAGCCTGGAGATTACATCGTGGCCGCGAGACTCGACAAGAATTCCGACAACTGGTTTGTGGGAGGAGTTGCCAACGATTCCAAAGACTACACTCTGCGGCTCGATTTTCTCTCCCCGGAGCATGAATATGAGGCCACAGTCTACGCCGACGCTCCTGACGCCGATTGCTATGATAATCCCGAAGCCAACACGATTTTCAAGCAAGCCGTTTCTTGCTCTGATTCTCTTGATATTCATATGGCTCGGGGAGGCGGTTTCGCAATCTCAATACGAAAGAAATGACAATTTCATGATAACCTTAAATAAACAACATAACTACTAATCAAAACCAATGCAAATGGAAAATTATCGACAAACCTCGCACCGACGATCCGTATTGTTGCGTCCGAGAGGGATCTTGGTAATCCTGATGTTGATTGTCTCAACGACAGTCTTTGCTGCATCCGACAAGGTGACACTCTCGATGTCGTCAACACCTTTGGAGAAAGTGCTAAAGGAAATTGAACGGCAGTCGGACTACACATTCTTTTACAGCAAAGAATCTATCGATGTATCAACACCGGTATCAATCTCTATAACCAACAAGCCTATAAAGAACGTGCTTGACCAATTGCTGCCACCTCTTGGTATCAGTTATAAAATAACCAACAAGCAAATAGGTTTATCCAAAATGGTCTTGGACAAGAAATCTCGGGTCAAATCTTCGCCCAAGCCATCCAAAATAAAAGTAACCGGAACTGTGAAAGATGCGACCGGAGAGCCTCTGATTGGAGTTTCAATCGTAGGCGACGGTGGCAATATCGGAACCACCACTGATTTCGATGGCTCATATTCGTTGGAATGCCCCTCGGGTGCCACACTTACCTATTCCTATGTGGGGTTTAATCCGATCAAGGAGAAAGTAAATGAGGCTGGAGTAATTGATGTTGTCATGCAAGAAAACTCAACTCTTCTAAGCGAAGTTGTTGTGATTGGATACGGTACGATGGACAAAAAAGAGCTCACCTCTGCCATATCTCATGTTGGAGAAAAAGATTTTCTTACTGTCAGTTCTATCGACCCTGCGATGATGATTCAAGGCAAAGTGCCCGGAGTATCCATTACCAACACCGGAGCTGCCGACCCGAACAACACCGCGAGCATCCAGATTCGCGGTGTATCATCCCGTTCGGCCGGCCTTGGCCCTCTGATTGTTATAGACGGAGTGCCCGGTGGTGACCTAACAAATGTCAATCCCAATGACATCGCCTCATTCGATATTCTCAAAGACGGAGCTGCATCTGCAATCTACGGAACACGAGGATCTAACGGTGTGATTCTTGTAACCACAAAGAAGGGCTCAAAAGATGGGCAGGTTCACACCTCATATTCTGCAAATTTTGCGTGGAACGTGATGAAAAAAGAGTTGAAAATGATGAACGCACAGGATTTTCGCGAGGTGCGTATGGGCTGGGGTGACACAGGTGTTGACCTGGGAGGAAACATCGACTGGCTCGATGCTGCCACTCAAACGGGATTCTCCACACAACACACATTGTCGGTAAGCGGAGGCAACGAACGCAGTAATTATCGTGTCAGTGCCGACTACCGCAACGCGCATGGTATCGACCTGCGTTCCAAACGACAGGAATACGGCGCACGTGCATCTGTATCACATACCACAAAAGGCGGACTTTTCACGGTCAATGTCAATGTGGCACCGCGCGTCATAGCTCGTGACAACGCAGATTGGAGCATCTTCAAGAACGCAATAGAGGCAAATCCCACCACTCCGCTGATGAATCCAAACAATCCATCTCAGTACTACAATTTCTACGGTCAGATGGCCGGGTCAAATCCCGTCGAAAGTCAGCTTCTGGAAGAAAATAAATCAGATGACAAAGTACTTGACATGGACGGGACTTTGAAACTTAATATTCTTCCACTCTTTCTTAAAGATGGACATGGTGACCATAATCTTTCTACTCAGATTATGTTTGCCGACCATCAGTACAGCTACCATTACAAAACATTCACCCCCTCTACATCGACAGCCTGCATCAATGGCGGTTACGACGGATATGCCTCTCAGTCATATCAGAAGGGACGCTCCTATGTAACGGAATGGTTAACCAACTATATGGGTCGTTTTGCCGACAAACATAATCTTAAGGCTATGTTTGGTTACTCATATCAATATTCCCAATATTCCGGATTCAATGCTGAAAACCGCGATTTTCCCAATGATGGACTTGGTGCCGACAATCTTGGATCCGGCGATTATGCCTCTTTGAAGGGAAATGTATGTATGGGTAGTTATAAATACGATTCCAAACTGATATCCTTTTTCGGCCGTCTGAGTTATGACTTTGACGGGAAGTATCTTGTGACCGCATCTCTTCGTCGTGAAGGTTCCTCTAAATTCGGATACAACCATAAATGGGGTAATTTCCCTGCCGTATCTGCCGGATGGAGAATCTCGCAGGAGGACTTTATGGAAAACATCAAGTGGATTAACGACCTCAAAATCCGTGCTGATTATGGTGAGACCGGTAATCAGGACTTCGACTCTTATCTTTCGATAAATACAATGAAAGGCTGGGGTGACTATTATTATAATGGTAAATTTTTCCAAGTATGGGGCCCGGCCAAAAACGTGAACCCCGATCTGCGCTGGGAGAAAGGAAAGAACTGGAATGTCGGCATTGATTTTGCAGTGCTTGACAACAAGATTTCCGGTTCTTTGAACTATTATCATCGTAAACAAGTGGATCTTTTGGGAAATTACACCGTATCATCTCCCCCAAACATTCATGGCTCAACTTTTGTGAATGTAGGTACAATGAGAAATACCGGATTTGAGTTTGACCTTAATTTCAATGTGGTCAACAACAAGGATTTCACATACGATTTCAATGTTGTAGGCGCGACTATGAGCAACAAATTCATGTCGTTCAGTAACTCTGAATATATCGGAGAAAAATATTACAGCGTGGTCGAAACACAAAGTCCATATCCATACTATTTTCTACAGCGAATTGAAGAAGGTCAACCTGTCGGTAACTTCTATATGTGGAAATACGCCGGTATTGACAAAAACGGCGATTGGGTTGTCTACGACAAAAACGACGAACTGATTTCAGCAAGTCTGGCCACCGAAGAAGACCGTCGCGTGGTCGGAAACGGGATGCCTAAATTCACAATGTCTACCACTCATAATTTCCGCTACCGTAATTTTGACCTGAGTCTTTTCTTCCGGGGTGCATTCGGCTTTCATCTATTCAACATCCATGATTTCTATTATGGAACACGAAATTTCTCAGGAAACGTTCTCCGCAAAGCTTACGGGAAAAATTTTGACATCTCTCCCACTACAGTACCCGTGGTGAGTGACTATTTTCTTGAACGAGGAGATTATTTCAAACTTGATATGCTGACACTTGGTTATACATTGAATCTTCAGAAAACCAAGTTCCTCGATAAAATTCGCGTTTACGGCACAGTCAAGAATGTCTTCACGCTGACCAAATTCAGCGGAGTGGATCCTTCCACCTATCAGGTGAACGGCCTTTATCCCGGTGCAACCGGCGCACGTAGCTATTATCCTACGACCCGACAGTTCATCGCAGGACTTCAAGTAGATTTCTAAATTTAATATCAATATAGGAATGAAATTTCTAAAAAATACAATATTGGCTTTGTCTCTGTTTGGATTGTTCGGATGCACCAATCTTGACGAGACGCTTTACGACCAAGTTGGATCGGAAAACTATTACAACACCCGTATGGATGTAATAAGAGTAGTTTTCCGCCCCTTCGAGCACGCCTTCTGGAGCATCTGCAACCGACACATACTTAATGAGCTCCCCGCCGACCAGCTTATCACCCCTACACGCGATGGATGGTTCTACGATGGCGGGTGCTGGGGGCGCCTTCATTACCATACATGGACTGTTGATGATTTCGTCGAAGCCCGCGATGAGTGGAACGGTTGTTTCTGGGGCATCATGCAGTGCAACCTGGTGCTTGAAGACCTCGCCAAGCTTGACCCGGAAAAATTCGGTTTCACACAGGCTGAGTTCAACCATCTCGATGCACAATGCCATATTCTGCGCTCCTGGTTCTATATCCGTCTTCTCGATGAATTCCGCAATGTTCCCATTGTAACCACATATTCGGATAAACCCAACAATCCTCAGTCTCCTCCGGAAGCGACATTTAAATTCATAGAAAACGAGATTCTCGAAAACATCGGCAAACTTAATGTGAAGCGTGAGTTAGGCGGTAACGGCATCGAGCAGGGACAGTTCTCCCAGGCAGCTGCGGCATCGTTGCTTGTGCGGCTTTATCTCAATGCCGAGGTGTATATCGGAGAAGACCGTTACGCGGATTGTGCAAAGGTGGCTCAGGATATCATTGATGGTAAGTACGGTCCTTATACAGTGTCAGAGAAGTGGGACGCTGCGTTCGACTATGACAATGACAAGTGCGATGAGGTGATTTTCGGATTTGCTGCGGAAAAAGGATACTCCACACATCATTACGATGCCAACACCTATGCATGGACTGTACCTTCACAATCCGGGTTATATTTTAACGACAGTAAAATCGGACCACATCACAACTGCAAATATGCAGCGTCACCAAGCTATGACCTCAATGGTGAGCTATATAATTATGAACTCGGAATGCCGGTGCAGAATTTCCGTAAATATGACGGAGACGAGCGTATGAATCTATATCGTAATCTCGGAAACGGTCGCCGAGAAGGACTATTCCTTTTCGGTTATCTGGAGTACACAGAGAACTCAACCGGTCTGAAAAAACGTGTCCGCGCCCCGGAACTACCTTACGATTTGTATATCAGAGACGCTGTAGGAACATTCCACGACATGGCTCCAGACCAGTGGCCATCTGACAAGACAAGCAACCTGCGGGTAGGAGACCACAACTCCGGATGGCATTTTGTAAAGTATCCCCTTCTGAGCGATGATGACCCTCATCAGTTGGATAACGATTACTGCGAGATTCGCCTTCCCGAAATAATATACTCTCTTGCAGAATGTAAAATGAGATCGGGTGATATGACCGGAGCAGCGAAACTGCTCAATCAAGTGCGTAAACGCAACTATCCCGCCGAAAAACTGGAAGAAGTACTCTATCAACCCGAAGGTAAAGTCAAATTTAACGAAAAAGAGATGCTTGATGAATGGGGCCGCGAATTTTTCGCTGAAAGCCGTCGCCGTATCGACCTTGTGAGATTCGGAAAATTCAACTCCGGAACATGGTGGGATAAAACTCCCGATGCCGACACTCACACTGCAATCTTCCCTCTTGTCAGGTCTATCCTCAACGCAAACTCACTATACGTTCAGAATCCCGGTTACGGCCGTTAATATTGGAGATTAATCATGAATATAAAGAAAACATTGACTTCCTTTGCTACATTGCTCACGATGCTGTCGTTTGCAAGTTGCGACGGAGAGAAGGATTTGATCATCATTGACCAAGATCTTCCTATAAAAGCCGACAATTTGTATATGGTCGGAAATGCCACACCGGCCGGATGGGCAATAGCCACACCGACAGAGCTCTTTCCTACTGATGAAGATGCATTGGTCTTCACTTGGAAGGGAAATCTTCAGGAAGGGGAAATGAAACTTTGTACCCAGACCGGAAGTTGGGATGCGCAGTTTATCCGCCCCATTAATGATAAGACCGAAATCGGCAAGGATGCAATTGTAGATGCTTCATTCTCTATCTGGGCCGGTGACCCTGACAACAAGTGGAATGTAGTGGATGAAGGTCTGTATGAATTGACGTTTGACCTTCGCCACCGCAAAATGTCAACCACATGGCTTGGAGAGATTGATGATTCCGACCGAAAGCCTATCGAAACCGAAAATCTCTATCTGATCGGTGATGCCACTCCCTCGGCATGGGATATAAACAATCCTGAAAAAATGACAAAAACAGCCGATTATACTTTCGAATGGGAGGGTGTGCTCTATGCCGGAAATCTTCAAGCCCTTACCACCGTTGGCGACTGGGGGCAGGCATTCATGCTCCCAAAGGCCAAGGAATCTAAGATTACGAAAGCAGGTCTGACATCGGATAGATTCACAACATCCGTCAACCATAATAAGATGTGGGAAATCGTCGATGCCGGAGTCTACAAGCTTACTTTCGACCTGAAGGAATGGACTCTGTCAGCCGAATATAAAGGAGAGTTCGTTCAAGACAAACTCTATATGATAGGTTCTGCAACCGAGGGCGGATGGAGCTTTACACACGCGACAGAAATTTCACTTGCCAACGGCTCCAATACATCGTATGAATGGACGGGCTATCTCTCTGAGGGTGATTTCAAAGCCGGCCCGACCAAGAACTCTGAAGGCAATTTCTATCGTCCGGCAGAAAATGGTGTTGAAGTTTCCGAAAGCGGAGTTGCCAATACAACTATGGTATTATCGAAAGAACCAGACCACCAGTGGAAAGTTGTAAAAGCTGGTAACTATAAGCTCCTCTTCGATACTCAGAACATGAGCTTCACGGCTCAGTTCCTTAGTGATCCGGGACATCGTCCGGTTGATGCATCCGAGCTATACATCTTCGGCGATGCCACTACAGCCGGTTGGGATATCAACAACCCGATGGTACTGACTAAGAAATCAGACAATGTGTTTGTTTACGAGGGAAATCTTTTCAAAGGTGCTCTCCAAGCCACATTGTGGAAAGGCGATTGGGCTGTGCCATTCTTTGTGCCACAAACTAACGGTTGCAAGATTACAAAACAAGGCGTGGAAAGCAATGCTATTCTTTATCTGTCAGCCCAAGATCGGAAGAGCACACGATAATATGTGGCAGGTGGATGAAAGCGGAAGCTATCGTCTGACATTTGATCTCAATAATTTCACAATAACCGCCCAATATATCGATGGGGATGTTGTTGAACCTGTATATCTGGTTGGTGGAGCCACCCCCGGTGGATGGGATCTCGACAAAGCTACTGAAATGACCTCGGTAAAGGGTAAAGCTGGAGAATATGTCTGGACAGGAAATCTGTCGAAAGGCGAGATGAAGGCGTGCTCTGTGAAAGATTACGACAATGCCCCGTTCTATCGTCCGAAATCCGACGGAGTCTCCATCTCCAAAAGTGGAGTGTCAAATTCTGAAATGGAGTTCAGTCTCTCCCCCGACCGTAAATGGAACATCACCGATGCAGGGGAGTATGAAATCACTCTCAACACTTTCGAGATGACCATTACTGCCAAATATCTTGGAGCAACACAGATAGGTGCTCTATATCTGATTGGAGATGCCGTGCCCTCACAGTGGGACATAAACAATCCTACAGCTATGAAAAAAACATCTGATGGAGTCTTCACATATGAGGGAGAACTTTCGGCTGGATCATTTCAGGCACTTACTACTCCGGGTAACTGGGGCGCGGAATTTATCGTTCCTCTTAAGTCAGAGAGTTTACCGGTAGATAAAGAGCTTTCCTCGAAATTTGAATACAACGCCGACCATTCAAATATGTGGACTGTAGTGACTGCCGGCAAATACCGCCTCACCTTTAATTTGTCTACCAACACAATGACATCAACAAAGCTCAATTAAGCTCATAAAATATTCAGAACTGATTTAAACTTTCAAAAAGTTTAAATCAGTTCTCCACCACAAAAATTCGTATAACCAATGAAAAGAAATCTTATTATGGCTGTCGCAATGGTGGCATCGGTAATACTTTTCGAAAGTTGCACCGAAGACATAGAAATGCGCCGTCCACCAAAAGTCACACTCCCTGATCTTCCCGATATTGAATTAGACCACAATTTCAAGGCCCCACTTTATTGGGACATCTATGAAGTTGTCGAAACTCAAATGTCGAAAGATGGCAAAGACAAAGAGGATATTGACGTCACATATGAAGAGTGGGACAAGATTACCGATTGGGTTGCAAAGGAACTCAAAC
>OKVF01001801.1_pt1 | contig 14480 bp, 9 predicted proteins | sample 1604831 | NCBI WGS metagenome assembly OKVF01 (sample SAMN01760980, study PRJEB22395) | human gut metagenome
TTTGATGCCAAGGTTGTTTACCGGCGTGTATATAATACTATTAAATTATACGCAAAACAGAGGCGCCTAATCACACTTGTAACGGATCAAATTCGAGAAAAAGAAAAAAATAGTCAAATTTTGATAGATATTCTCAGCCATATCGTAGAATTTCGTAATGGAGAGAGCGGTCAGCACGTTCAGCACATAAAGATGTTGACCGGATTTCTGCTGGACAGACTGATGCAGAAAACAGACAAATATGATCTGAAATGGTCTGACCAGTACATGATCACAATAGCATCTGCCCTTCACGATATTGGTAAAGTGGGAATCGATGAGAAGATTTTGAATAAACCAGGCAGACTGACAAATGAAGAGTTTGAGGAAATGAAAAAGCATACCCTGATCGGTGCTTCCATGCTGAAGAGTCTTGGGGTATATCAGGATGAGGAGCTTGTGAAGGTGGCTTACCAGATCTGCAGATGGCACCACGAGCGCTATGACGGCAAGGGCTATCCGGATGGTCTGAAGGGGGAAGAAATTCCGATTGCAGCTCAGGTGGTTTCTGTTGCAGATGTATATGATGCACTGACAAGCGAGCGTGTTTATAAGAAAGCATTTTCCCATGAGAAGGCTATGGAGATGATCCTGGCTGGTGAGTGCGGAACCTTCAATCCGCTGCTTCTGGAGTGTTTGCAGGATATTCAAGGCAATATCCAGGTGGAAATGAAGAGAGCAGCAGAACAGCCTATGCTTGTGCAGAATTCTTATGTGGGGAAGATGATTGAGACGGTGCAGTAGGCATGGATTATTATAATGTATTATATTGCGGTATTGTTCGGCGAAGGTTTTTTGGGAAAGATCGTGAACAGCAGCATTTGCAGGTCGGGGGACCTGCGGGAGTGGGGGTAAGTTTTACTTTATGAAAAAGAAAATTCTTACACTGGCGGCAGTGGTAACACTGCCGTTTATTCTTCTTGTGATGTATCTTCTTGCCTCGATGGCAAGCTACAGCAATACCTACGATGAGATCGTAAGCAACATGACTGTAGCGAACAATTACAATCTGAATTTCAAAGAAGAGATGGACGAGAGCCTGTATAAGCTGGTTGTTGGCTACGTCACTCTGGATACCATCGAAACAGACAAAAGTCTTAAGAATCCATATACTTTAATAGATGAATTACGCAGCGAGTTTACCAGACTGACAGCCATTACCACAGAATCTGAGAGCAAGCTGTGGCTGGAGAGCCTTCTTCGCAATATCGATACCCTGGAAAAAAGGGTGGACGATATTGTGGACAGCATTTCTGCCGGTGGCAGATATAATGAGAATATTGAGAAGCTGGACAACAATATTTACATTCTGACAGAATTGATCCAGGACGATATTCAGTATTATATTTATTATCAGACACGTTATATGGACAAGGTCACGGATACCCTGCAGGATCAGATCAGGCGGTTTATGGTGGTGTGCAGTGTGCTGATCGGCGTGCTGATCATTGTGGTTGCAGTCAGCGCGGTGATGATCGTTTCCGGTATTATACAGCCTATCAGTCAGCTGAACCAGGCTACGGAGAAAATCGCTCAGGGTGATTTTAATGCCAGAGCCCAGGCGGATTCCGAGGATGAGGTGGCTGAGCTTGCAGTGAGCTTTAACAAAATGGCAGGAAGCATGCAGTCTCTGATCGATAAGGTGAAGGAAGACGAGCGGAAAATGCGAAAAGCAGATCTGCGCCTTCTTCAGGAGCAGATCCAGCCTCATTTTCTTTATAATACGCTGGACACCATTGTGTGGCTGATCGAGTCCAATGAGCCGGACGAAGCGGTGACCATGGTTGTTACACTGTCGGACTTTTTCCGTGAGATCCTCAGCAAAGGGAAGGAATTTATCTCCATTAAGGAAGAAGAGAAGCATATCAGCAGTTATCTCCAGATCCAGGAAATGCGTTACCGGGATATTCTGGAATATGATATTCAGCTGGATCAGGTAATTTATAAATATCAGATTCTGAAGCTGACTCTTCAGCCGGTGGTGGAGAATGCACTTTACCATGGAATCAAGTATAAACGTGCTAAGGGATGTATTCACATTCATGGGGAAAAAGAGGGAGATATTATCCGTCTGACTGTCCGGGATGATGGTGTGGGCATGGATGAGGATGAGCTTGAACAGCTTCGTCAGCAGATCGAGAAGCCCTGCCAGGAGACGGAGAAGGGGTTTGGTCTGGCAAATGTAAATGAGCGTATCCACATGTATTTCGGACCGGAGTATGGAATGAAGATCCAGTCACAGAAGGGGAAGGGAACTACAGTGGAGATTGTAATTCCGGCTATTCTGGAAGCTCCGGTTGAGAAAACAGGGAATGATACAGCAAAAGTAGTTGAAGTCGGCAACAGCGTGAATTCTGACGCAAATAAAAAAATAAAAAGTAATCCGAAACAGCAGAATGCCAATAAGATAATTGAGGGTAGACGGTCACAGCAGGAGGAGACAGGCGTATGAGACAGTTTATAAGAAAAAACATCTGGGCTGTAGCACCGGTTGTGTTTATGCTTGTGGCACTGGTTCTTCTGGGAAGTCCTTTGAGCAGCAGTAAAGTGCAGGAAACTCCTGCGGAGGACGACAATCTGATCGTAGTAGGTGTTTCCCAGGTGGGAAGCGAATCTGTATGGCGAAGTGCCCACACGCAGTCCATTCAGGACGCTTTCACCAGGGAAAACGGCTACATGCTGATTTTTGACAATGCCAGACAGAAACAGGCCAATCAGATCAAGGCCATCCGAAGCTTTATTTCCCAGCAGGTGGATTATATCGTACTTTCTCCTATTGAGGAATCTGGCTGGGACACTGTGCTTCAGGAGGCGAAGGATGCCGGGATTCCGGTAATTCTCATAGACCGTAAGGTTTCTGTGGATGATGACTCCCTCTATGCTTCCTGGGTTGGTTCCGATTTTGTCCGCGAAGGACAGGATGCCGGTTACTGGCTTGAGGATTACATGAAAAAGCAGGGCAGGGAAGATGACGGAATTAACATTGTAGTGCTGAAAGGAACCAAAGGTGCCTCCGCTACCATCGGCAGAACCCGTGGGTTCAATGAAGTGGCAAAGGTGCAGCACAATTGGAACATTTTGCAGCAGGTAGACGGAGAATTTACCACAGCCAAAGGAAAAGAAGAGATGGCAAGGCTTCTGGATCAGTATGATGATATAGATGTGGTGGTTTCACAGAACTATGACATGACTTTTGGAGCACTTGAAGCTATCAGAGAAGCAGGAAAAACTGCCGGAGTGAACGGCGATATTACAGTAATTTCCTTTGACGCAGTGGATGCCGGTGTAGAGCTGGTGCGAAACGGTGAGATCAACATTGATGTCCAGTGCAATCCTGACCAGGGAAAATACGTGGAGCAGATCATTCAGGATATGGAAGCTGGCAAAGAAATAGAGAAAGCATATTATGTTCCGGAGCGGGTGTATACCCAGGAGAACGTTGGGGAGGAAGAAAATGTTACGGAAGGTATTTCTGGTTGAAGATGAGACGGTGATCCGGGAAGGGCTCAGGGACAGGATTCCCTGGGATCAGTTCGGATACCGTTTTGTAGGGGAAGCGGCAGATGGGGAAATGGCTTTGCCTCTGATTCGTAAGACGAAGCCGGATGTATTGATCACGGATATTAAAATGCCTTTTATGGATGGGCTTTCGTTAAGTAAAATTGTGAGCAAAGAATTTCCGCGGATGAAGATTATTATTATCAGTGGTTATGATGATTTTGAATATGCAAGACAGGCAATTGAAGTTGGTGTTGACCAGTATCTGCTGAAGCCGGTTACCAGAATGAAGCTGAAAAATGTACTTCTTGAACTGAAAGATAAGATCGAGCAGGATCAGGAGCAGGAGGACTACCGCACCCAGTTTCAGAATGAGATCCAGGAGTATGAGCAGTTTTCCAGACGGCGTTTTATGGAAAAAATTCTGGAGGGTGAGCTGTCGGTAAAGGAGATTTATGATGAGGCAGAGCGTCAGTCCATAGAAATTACGGCAGCAGGATATAATCTGCTTTTCCTGTATTTACAGGAGAAAAATAAGGACAAGATGGCAGGATTTCTTCGGAAACAGGACGAAGTGCTTCATTATTTTCTCCGATATCCCCAGTATCTGCTTTTTCGCTGGAATGTAAACAGCTACGGAGTTCTGGTAAAGGGGGAATTGTCCCGGCTTCCGGAGCTGGCAGATAATTGCGTGGAGTATGTGAAACGGACCTGCGAAGGAGAAGAGCAGATGGACTGGTATGTGGCTGTAGGAAAACCAGTGGAGAGATTGAGCCTGCTTTCCCAATGTTATCAGAGTGTGAATCATTATTTTGCATATCGTTTTATGGTGCCGGGGCTTCATGTGCTTACAGAAGAAACTTTGGAAAGTTATGTAAACTTGCAGGGAGGTAACCGTTTAGCGGCAGTGGATTCTTCACAGCTGAATCCTGAGATCATCAAGGATTTTCTCACAAAAGGAAGCAGCAGTGAAATCCAGGAATTTGTCCAGGGATATCTTGGCGGTATGAGTAAGGCACTGGAGTCCAGAATGTTCCGGGATTATGTGGTGCTTCATATTCGGTTTACAACTATTATGTATCTGGAATCCATTGGTGTGGAAAAAAAGTGTTATACAGAACGGATCGAGGGAAAATATCAGGATACCAGTATCAAGGCATCACAGGTGGCAGGGTATTGTGTGGACATTCTTCAGAGTGCTATTGATATCAGGGATGAGAAGAATGAGTCTCAGGGCAACAGTGCCATGAGGAAAGTGCTGGATTATATTGATGAGAATTACTATAAAGAGACCATTTCCCTGAATGAAGTAGCGGATGCGGTAAATATGAGTGCCAACTATTTAAGTGCAATTTTCAGCCAGAATATGCAGAAGACTTTTGTAGAGTATATTACCTGCAAACGTGTTGACAGAGCGAAAAAACTCCTGCGCGAGACGGACAAGTCGTCCGGAGAGATCGCACAGGAGGTGGGATATAAGGATCCCCATTATTTCAGTTATGTGTTTAAGAAAAAATTCGGGTGCAGCCCAAGGGAATATCGGAGTAAGGGGACGGCATGATATTCAAAATTAATTATGCGATTTCGGCAGTGACAACTGCCATGGGACTTCCTGTGAAGAGACAGGGAGTCCTTTTAATTTGTTTATGCTCATCTGGGCGGCCAGAGTACCAGGCTGGTGTGCGGAATGGGTCAGTGTTGTGGCGCAGAGCAGACCAGATGTGGTAAGGTAGCTGGTATTGAAGGCGGCCAGTGCTATTGTGGTTTCGAAACTATGGTCGGCGGAAGTAGCTTTGAATCCAGTATTTTGAAGAGAGGATGAAAGGGGAGCATGAGTTGCTGTTCTTTTCTCCTGTCCAAGTGACAGTTCTTCCCATAACAGCCATGCAATAAAGTCATCCTCACAAATAAACGCAGTGCAGTCGGGGGTGATCCGTTCCAGAAATTTTTTCAGGAAGCTGAGATCCCGACTCTGACGGAAATCATCCAGCCCCTGTGTAGTATACCAGCAGATGTTGCGGTCTGGTACAGTCAGCCCCTGATTTTGCATGGCATCCAGAAATCCCTGGTATCGTTCAAGTCCCCGCTGATCATCCATCTGGAAAATACCGGCTATAGAAGAGTGGCCTTTTTCCACAAGATTTTGCACCAGAAGACCAGCTCCATATAGATTATCTTCATAGATTACTGGAATCTGAGACAACTGGGGATAAGCACAGCCCAGGAACAAAATGGAAGTTCCCTTTTGTATCAGCCTTTGATAAAGCTCGGTATTAGGTGATGGTAAGGCGCTTTTTACAGGCTCTGCAATAAGTGCCCGCAGCGGATTTTTCAAAAGAAACTGAAGGATTTGCCGCTCCTGGTCCACATGACTGTGAGTGGGGTAAACCTTGCAGGAAAATCCCTCCGCAGCCAGCGCCACACGAATATCATTTATCAGTGCAGGATATTCATATTGCTGTTCATCGGGAATCAGAATTCCAACTATATTCCGGTCTTTCAGGCTGGAAAGTCCGGTAATGTAAGCTCCGCTTCCTTTAATGCGGCGGATTTCCCGCTCATCTTCAAGAACCGCCAGCGCAGCCCGGACCGTTTGTCGGCTGACACGGTATCTGACAGCCAGCTCCTGTTCGGTGGGAAGCTTGTTGATTCCATTTTGAATAGAATCTGAAATGATTTCTCTTAGATGTTCAACCAGCCATTTATATTTGATCGCCATATATTTTAGTTCCTCTTTCTTAGGTTAGAGCGTGTTTGAAAAAGCATTCCTGCAATCTGTACGCGCCACTCTGGTTTTTTTATTTTGCTGGGATAGTTATTTCATAAAATTTTCACATGAATTATTTATGATTTCCCAATAAATCTTCTGCTTTTTCACTTCTAAAACCCAAAATATTATACCTTTTTTCAAATGATCAAACCTTTTTTTTCCAGCTTAGACAGTTTGCCAAATCGAAAAACATAGAAAAAGGTGTAATATTTTTCACAAAATCATAAGAAAACAAACTTTCTAAATGAGAAATCATAAAATATCACCCCTTTTCCTGCCTGAAATTCATTATAATATAAATTTGTCTGTATTTCACTATGAAAACCAACAAATTTGTATTGTTTGAACTGACGAAACAACCAAAAGACGGGAAAACAATATTGAAATTTATGTTGATTTTCGCTAAATTATAGACATCAAGAAGAACACGGATTCAAAGAACGGACGGAAAGCTAAGACAGCAAACGGATCAGTGTTGAACGAGAAACCAATGGCAGGCGCGACCTGCAAAAGTATTTTTCTAAAAGAAAGAGAGGAACAATCACATGAAAAAGAAATTAGCAGTTATGGCACTCGCAGCAGCAACACTCAGCATGATGGCTATGCCGGTTTACGCTGACGATCTGGTAACAGTTGGATACGCTCAGGTTGGACATGAATCAGACTGGCGTACAGCAAACACCCAGAACTATCAGGATGTTTTCTCAGAAGATGCTGGATACAGCCTTGATCTTGTAGACTGCGACAATGACAATGCTGCACAGCTTGAAGCAGTTCGTACATTCATTAGTAAAGATATGGATTACATCGTAATCGCTCCGATCCAGTCCGCTGGCTGGGACACCGTCCTTCAGGAAGCACAGGATGCTGGAATCCCTGTAATCATCGCAGACCGTGAAATCGAAGCAAGCGACGATTTATATGATGCATGGGTTGGAACAAACACAACAAACGAAGGTATTACAGCTGGTAACTGGTTAGCTGAGTACCTTGGCGATAAAGACGCTAACATTCTTGTAATCGAAGGTTCCGTAGGAGCTTCCGCAGCACTTGGACGTACAGAAGGATTCAATCAGGTAGCTGGCGAGCATGATAACTGGAAGATTCTTGATTCTCAGTCTGGTGATTTTACACAGGCTGGTGGTCAGGAAGTTATGGAATCCTTCATCAAATCCTATGAGGGACAGTTCAATGTAGTTGTCTGCCAGAACGATAACGAAGCATACGGCGCAATGGATGCAATGGATGCAGCAGGTATCACCTACGGTGTTGATGGCGATGTAACTCTTATTTCCTTCGATGCAACACATGATGGACTTCAGTATACATTAGATGGAAAGATCAACTGCAACGTTGAGTGTAACCCGATCCAGGCTGAGGTTGTTAAGGGCGTAATCGAAAAAATGCAGGCAGGCGAAGAATTTGAGAAGACAACACTTGTTGAGGATCAGGCATTCGTAGCACCTGGAATCGAGAGCGAATATGCAACAACTATGACTGATGAAGTTCTGGCTGGACGTGCTTACTAATCAGAAAAATCAATCGGAGAGTGTGAAAACAGCAGAGCTGTGAAACAATCCGTAAACATCGAAATTGGTTATCAGCAAGCAGCTGAAAAACGATAAAGATGAACGAATAGGGGAGGAAAGTCCCAATGCGGATTTTCTTCCCCTTAATTTTCGCGAGCAACGAGGAGAATGAAAAATGAAGTTGATAACGGGAAGGGAGGAATCGCGTTGGAGGCAGGAGTAGTATTGAAAATGCAGGGAATCTGCATGACATTCCCAGGTGTAAAAGCACTGGAAGGCGTGGATCTGACATTAAAAAAAGGTGAAATCCGCGCGCTGATGGGAGAGAATGGCGCGGGTAAATCCACATTGATCAAGTGCCTGACCGGCGTAAATAAATTTGAGGCTGGAGAGATTTATCTGGAAGGATTTGATCATCCCATCGTAAATAAAGATACCATGGACGCCCAGAAGAAGGGCATTTCTACTGTATATCAGGAAGTAAACCTCTGTCCAAACCTTTCGGTGGCAGAGAATCTTTACATAGGCCGCGAGCCGCTGACAAAGCTTGGAACGGTCAACCGAAAGGCAATGAATCGTCAGGCAGCTGCCCTTATGAAACAGCTGGAGCTTGACGTTGATGTAACACGTAATCTTGAAGAATATTCACTGGCATTGCAGCAGATGATCGCAATTGCCCGTGCTGTAGATATGGACTGTAAGGTGCTCATTCTGGATGAGCCAACTTCTTCATTGGATGACCGTGAAGTAGAAAAGCTTTTTACCATGATGCGCAGACTGAAGGAGAAAGGTGTAGGAATCATATTTGTTACCCATTTCCTGGAACAGGTTTATGCAGTATGTGACGGAATTACCGTTCTTCGAAATGGTCAGCTAGTTGGCGAATATGAGATCGCAGATCTTCCGAGAGTGAAGCTGGTAGCAGCTATGATGGGAAAAGATTTCGACGATCTTGCTTCCATTAAACCGGAGACCACAGGAGATAAGAGAAAAGAACCGATGGTAATCGAAGCCCGTGGCTTAAGCCATGCAGGAACCATCAAACCATTTGACCTTGATATCCACAAAGGAGAGGTTATCGGTCTTACCGGACTTCTTGGAAGCGGACGAAGCGAACTGGCACGTACTATTTACGGTGCTGACCGCGCCCAGACTGGTACTTTGAAAGTAAAAGGCAAGGAAGTTAAGGTGAAAAATCCTATTGATGCCATGCATCTTGGAATGGGACTTCTTCCTGATGACCGTAAAGCGGAGGGAATTGTTGCAGATTTGTCCGTAAGAGAAAATATCATCCTTGCAATTCAGGCAAAACAGGGAGTTCTGAAAAAGATCCCTATGGCAAAACAGTGTGAGATTGCAGACAAGTATATTGATCTTCTCCAGATCAAATGTGCAAGCCGCGAGACTTTGATCAAACAACTTTCCGGTGGAAACCAGCAGAAGGTTATCCTTGCAAGATGGCTTGCAACAAACCCGGATTTCCTGATTCTGGACGAGCCTACTCGAGGCATCGATATCGGTACCAAGACAGAGATCCAGAAGCTGGTTCTGAAGCTTGCAGATGAAGGAAAGAGTCTGATCTTCATTTCCTCTGAGATTGAGGAAATGCTCCGTACCTGCAACCGTATGGCAGTTCTCCGTGACGGTCAGAAGGTTGGAGAGATTGATGAGGCAGATATGAACCAGATGAACGTAATGAAAGCAATCGCAGGAGGTGAGCAGTAATGGGTAATTTCAAAAAACTGGCGCAGAAACGTCTGTTCCTTCCGGTTTTCAGTATGATCCTGGTCATGCTGATCAACGTAGTATATGATATTGCAACAGGAAGCGCACCGCTTTCCTTCTTTATGATTTCCATTAAGAATGGTGTACTTTACGGACGTCTGATCGACATCCTGAACCGTGGAAGTGAAATCGCCATACTGGCAATCGGTATGACACTCGTTGTATCTGCTTCCGGCGGTACTGATATTTCCGTTGGTTCCGTAATGAGTCTTTACGCAGGTGTCTGCTGTATGATCCTTGCAGGATACGGAAATGTAAATGTGCAGGAATATGCGCATCCGCTGCTGGTTGGCATTGGAGCCGGACTTCTTGTCACTTTGATCTGTGGCGTTTTTAATGGATTTCTGGTTGCCTATATGAATATTCAGCCTATGGTCGCCACCCTGATCCTATGGTCGGCAGGCCGAGCAGTAGGACTTCTTCTTTGCAACAGCCAGATCGTTTATGTTCGAGTTCCTTCTTTCCAGAAGCTTGGCGCTTACTGCGGAATCATTCCTACACCGATCATTGTGGCTGCTGTGTGTGTAGCAATTGCTTCTATTGTACTTCGCTACACAGCACTTGGAACTTACATCCAGAGTGTTGGTATTAACAAAAAAGCTTCCCGTATCGCAGGCTTTAATTCCGCAAAGATCATCCTTATGTGCTATGCAATCTGCGGTCTTTGTGCAGGTCTTGCAGGTATGGTTGCAACCTCCAGAATCTATTCAGCAGATACCAATAACATCGGTCTGAACATGGAGCTGGATGCAATTCTTTCTGTAGCACTTGGCGGCAACAGCCTTGGCGGCGGTAAGTTTTCCCTGGCAGGTTCCATCATCGGAGCGTACACTATTCAGGCGATTACCACAACTCTGTATGCACTTGGTGTTTCTTCTGCACAGGCACCGGTATTTAAGGCAATCGTAGTTATTATCATCGTAGTAATTCAGGCTGAGCCAGCCAAAGCCTTCTTTAAGAAGCTGACAAAGAAATCCGGAAAGGAGGCAGCTCGGGCATGAAAAAGAAAAAAATAAACAGCAATAACCTGTTGCTGCTGATCACCATTGTATTATTCTTTGTAATGTATGCTGCAGGATGTATCGTATATGCGGACAAAGGCTTTACCCGTTTCCAGACATTTCTGAACATCCTGATCAACAATGCAGGTCTGATCTGCATTACAGCTGGTATGACATGCGTTATGCTTACTGGCGGTATTGATATTTCCGTAGGTTCCCTGGTTGCTATGGACTGTATGATCCTGGCAGTGGGAATTGAGCAGTGGGGATGGTCCAGCCCGGTACTTATGCTTCTGATTCTTGCAATTGGCATTATATTTGGTATTGTTCAGGGCTTCTGTATTTCCTACCTGGAAATCCAGCCTTTCATCGTTACTATGGCAGGAATGTTCTTTGCCAGAGGTATGACAGCTGTGATCTGTAAAGAGCAGGTAAGTATTGTTTCTGACAAGATTTTTACCACTCTTTCCAGCTTTAAGATTTCCCTTCCCTTTGGAGGGTATCTGAACAAAAAGGGAATCATGCAGTTTCCATACCTTCGTGTAACTGTTGTAGTTGCATTGATCGTAGTTCTTGCTATTTATCTGATGCTGAAATACACACGCTTCGGCCGCAGTATTTACGCAGTAGGCGGCAATCAGCAGTCTGCAACCCTGATGGGACTTGATGTTAAGAAAACACAGATGAAGGCATATATTCTTTCCAGTTTCCTTACTTCCATCGGCGGAATCTGCTACTGCCTGAATACCATGGCAGGTACCACCACCCAGGCAACCGGCCTTGAAATGGACGCTATTTCCTCCGCAGTCATCGGTGGTACACTTCTTACCGGTGGTGTAGGAAATGTACTTGGTTCCTTATTTGGTGTATTGATCAATGGTACGATTTCTACTTTGGTTAAAACCAATGGAAAACTGATCAGCTCCTGGTCCAACATTGTAACAGCAATCCTGCTGTGCTTCTTCATTGTACTTCAGAGTGTATTTGCACTGGTAAAGGAGCGGAAGAGCAAATAAAAATTGAATAAAGACTGAAATGAGACAGGCGGGTACATGATTAAAATGTGTATCTGTCTGTTTTATTTTGGGCATAATGGAAGAAAGGGTAACATACAAATTAGTTAATTGCAATTTTATTCTTCCTGTCCCAATTTCACAAAAATCGGTTCATGTTTCATAGCCGGAATAATTTTTTCCATCATATCTTTCATATTAATTTTCAGGCTGGAGGTGTTAATACAAGGGTGACAGCCGATGTAAGGTTCCTTCAGGAGGTCTTCATCAATAAGCAGCTGCACATGATTTTCCTTATCGTTCATAAGTCCAAGTATACTGACAGAACCAGGTGTAATATCAAGGAATTTCTCCATATAAGTTTCATTGCCGAAGGAAAGTCTGGCAACGCCAAGCTGGGAAGATACTTCCTTTGTCTTAAACTTCTTGTCGCCTGGCAGGAGCAGCAGATAGAAGTTCGTTTCCTGGCGGTTGCAGAGAAACAGGTTTTTGCAGATTACTGCATCAAGCACTTTATCCACATCTTTACAAGCTTCAATGGTCATCAGAGTTTCATGGTCAATCCTCTGATAAGGCACCTGAAGTGCATCAAGAAAATCATAAGTACGTATCTCTTTTTCAAGTCTGCCCGTGGTATCTGCGGGACGTCCGTTTTCAAGCTTTAATTCCATGGTGTTCTCCTTATATATTCCCTCACAGGGGCTTTTTTTGTCAAATATCTGGGGAATATTGTAGCATTGAGAGTTTTTCTTGTAAAGTGGAGGATGTTCTCCCACAAATTGTGACGCACATCTTGCAGAAAGCCTTTTCCAAATATATTTCAGGATGGCGATGAATATTTCAGAAAATATATGCATATATAAGTTCGGAGGCGGATATCTGCTTTTTTCCATAGTGCTCCTGTTGACAAAAATTCAAAAAGGCTTTATAAAATCCTTAGAGCCTGCAGATTGTGGGAATGATTTTTCAAACACGCTCTAGAAATTGTACAGACCTCATGTATTGCATGATGCCATACTGCAAAATAAATATCATCAGGAGGAGCACATCTGAATGAACAATATCACAAAAAATGCACTGGAAGAGTCTTTGAAAAAATTTCTCCTTCAGAAGCCTCTGGACAAGATCACCATCAGCGACCTGACTACAGACTGCGGAATCAGCCGAATGGCTTTTTACTATCATTTTAAAGACATTTATGACCTGGTAGAATGGTCCTGTATTGAGGACGCTTCCCGGGCATTGCAGGGAAAAAAGACTTACGACACCTGGCAGGAAGGGCTTCAGCAGATTTTTGAGGCTGTTTTGGAAAATAAACCATTTATCTTGAACGTGTATCGCTCTGTGAAACGAGAGCAGGTGGAAAATTATCTGTACAGCCTGACCTATCAGCTGATCGAAGGAGTGGTAGAAGAGCAGAGCGAGAATCTGATGGTTACAGAGGAACAGAAGAAATTTATTGCGGATTTTTACAAATACAGTTTCGTAGGTGTCATGCTTGACTGGATTAAGAGAGGAATGAAGGAAGCCCCGGAAGAAATCGCGAATATGGTCTGCGTGACCATGCATGGAAATGTTGGAAATTCTCTGCGGAATATGGAGAAGGAAGGGCAATAAAGATTAAGTTTATCCGGAAAATAAGGAATAACTATGGCATAGCAGCTTTAATGCTGAAAGTGCGGGACATAAAGTTTTCGAAATCAACTTTACAAAGTAAGGCGGATGATAAGTTTTTTGTCATCCGTCTTGTTTTGTAAATTGAGGAAAATTATTTTTTGACGTAGAATACACTCAGAAACAGGAAATACTAAATAAAAGGCAGCAGAATTTCGAATTAGTCAAATAAAAGCTTTTTATCTGAAGGTCAGGAAACAAACCTGAGAGAGCTTAGAAGCTGATTCGTAAAGTTAAAACAAGAATAAACACAGATAGCCGGAAATAATGCAACGGCAAATTTCAGAAAGGTGGTAATTTTTATGTCAAAGAAGAAACATTCCGTATTAGGTATGGCAGCACTTGCTGCAGCAGGTGCAGGAGCAGCAGTTCTGGCAAACAAGAGCCGCGAAGAGAAAAAGATCACAGAAGCACACGTAGACCCGAATTACCGCAATACAGAGCGTGGCAAAAATGAGAAAAACAGCAAGGGCATTTATTATACAAACGGTAACTACGAAGCATTTGCCCGCCCAGAGAAACCGGAAGGCGTAGATGACAAGCATGCATATCTGGTAGGAAGCGGACTTGCTTCTCTGGCAGCAGCTTGCTTCCTTGTAAGAGACGCACAGATGCCTGGCGACCACATTCACATCCTGGAAGCGATGGACATTGCAGGCGGTGCATGCGACGGTATTTTTGATCCGATGCGAGGATACGTCATGCGAGGCGGCCGTGAGATGGAAAACCATTTCGAGTGCCTCTGGGATCTTTTCCACAGTATTCCATCTCTGGAAAAACCAGGTGCCTCCGTTCTGGACGAGTACTATTGGCTGAACAAACATGATCCAAACTATTCCCTTTGCCGTGCTACTGTAAATCAGGGCAAAGATGCTCACACAGATGGAAAATTCAATCTGAGCCAGAAGGGCTGTATGGAGATCATGAAGCTGTTTATGACAAAGGATGAGGATCTTTACGATAAAACCATCGAAGATGTATTCGATGATGAAGTGTTTGATTCCACCTTCTGGCTGTACTGGAGAACCATGTTCGCATTTGAAAACTGGCACAGTGCTCTGGAGATGAAGCTTTACTTCCAGCGTTTTATCCACCACATTGCAGGTCTTCCGGATTTCAGCGCCCTGAAATTCACCAAGTACAACCAGTACGAATCCCTGATTCTTCCCAT
>OKVF01001802.1_pt1 | contig 14477 bp, 19 predicted proteins | sample 1604831 | NCBI WGS metagenome assembly OKVF01 (sample SAMN01760980, study PRJEB22395) | human gut metagenome
TGAATCCTGCAACAAATCCGCTGTATTCTACAGAATCACTATGATCTTCTATCATTCGTGTAAGAATTTCCTGCTTGTCCTGCGGGACTGTTTCTTTGATCTCCTTTTCAAGCTGCACCCAACTCTTACGGTTTCTTGGATTCTCTGTACGGTTTCCCGTCCAAAAGCCATATAATACCTCTATGATCTTCATATTGCTGCATTTCTCCTTTTCAGCAATCCCTATTATTTCTTAGGTCTTGCATATTTTGCAGTGGGAATCCTTTGCTTTTTCCCCTGCTGTATGCCATTTCTATACTTAACCAAGTACAAGCGCACCCCGTTATCGATTGCAGTAAGTATCGCTTCTCTTCGTGACATTTCAACAATGCTGTATAAATCGTGATTCCAATCATCAAAAGAGAAACAATAATAATATCCGTTTAATCTCTTTTTCTTCATGTTCTGCCCCTATTCTTCTTCCTCCCAGTCTCTGTTGATCTGATGTAGAGACCATACGGCAGCAGTTACGAATAAAATCACCTGCCATGTTGGAAGCTCTATGTATCTTCCGGCTAATACTGCCAGAACGATAAGTAATATTTTCATTTCTGCTATTCCCTCTCTTTCTCAAATCCCTTTCTGTAAAATTTACCCCTAACTATGTTTACCCTATAAATTGTCCGCTGAAAGTAGTTAAGGTGTGAATTTATAACTAGCTTGTTATATTTCTATCCTTTAAAATCGGTTTTACGCTTGGCATGCATAGCTTTCATTCTATCGCTTATTGTTTTTCTCTGTTCATCCGTCAGATTCTGTTTAACATCTCTTGATCTGACACTTAAAAATCTTTTTGGAAAAGTATAATCTTTCGCAATCACTTTTCCCTGATAAGTTTCTTTCTTTACCTCTCTGAAATTTTCCGGATGTTCTGCAACCAGTTTGTCAAACTTTCTAATCCAGACAGGGTTTGCTGTATATAAACTTGCTTCGCTGTCAGCGTCACTAAATCTAATGATCACTTCTCTTTCGTAAGTTCCTTGTGAATATCCCATGTTTTCATTTTCCTTTGTGTTTACCCGAAGGCAGCGGCAGGTACCAGCCTTCAGGAATTAAAATATTGTATCATCCCGGAGATTTCGAACATCTATATTGTGATGTTCAGTAAGCAGTCATATCTCTCTTTGAAACTATAGCCACCCAGTATCTGCAGTAATTCCGCTTTGACGTATCCCCCAGCGTCAATGACTGCTGCCAAGCTTGCCGCAAGTCCTCTCGGAACATAACCAATAACAGTTTTACGGTTGATAGAACGTAAATGAATCACAATTTTAATGGCGTTCTTATCGAATCGGGTTTCCGGCTCTCTCACAAGCTCCGCCTGCATAGTCTCTACTGGAAACTGTTTCATGAACGCCAGTCTTTCCTGAATGTTTCCGGCAGTAGTTCCAACTGCACGAATCTTCATAGAAAGTTTTATGCGCTTCCATGCTTTCCGGAATGCCTGGGATAAGGTGTAACCCTCTTTCTTTAATTCATTTGCCATTGTACAAACCGCTTTTCTGATATTGGTTATCTGCTTCATGTTTTCCTTGCCTCCTTTCTTTAACTGCTTTTAGTATAAACATTTTCGTTTATAATGTCAATACTTTCGTTTAAATATTTTCATTTATTTTCAAAACATTCCTATTGTCATTATAAACATTTTCATTTATAATATATGCAAGAAAAGAGGTGATAACTTGGCAGTATCAGAACAAATCAAAATTTTATGTGTCAAATTAAATATAAGTGTTTCCGAATTAGCTCGTTTATACGGGACCAGTCCACAAGCTTTTAGTCAGAAAATGAAACGAGAAGGCTTTACGCCTGCCGAATTAAAAGAAGTAGCCGCGGCTGCTGGCTGTAAGTATGTTACTTCCTTCGTCCTGCCAAATGGCGACACTGTTTCTGACTAAGAGCAAGTCCGCTCGACAACAGTCGTTCACACTCCAAACAATAAGACTTTCTCGACTGTGGGGCGTTCTTTTATATATTATGATATTATCATCTTTAATTCATTTTGCCCCCACGAACGGGAAAGAGCTTCTTACTGCTGCCGCTTCGCATTCTATACCGTCGTTCTCACTGAATGGCGATTCTTTTATCCCTGCTGTTGCAATCTTGCTTTAACAGGTACTCTCTCCCTTGTAATTCGCTCTATTTTCCCGTTTTACCCTGTCACCCTATAAGAACCTACCCTTACATGGTTTTAGTCCATTTTTGCCTATCTAAGCGCGCTCGTACAGGGAATAGAAAGCATATTACGCAATACACTGTAAGCTTTGCATAGCTTCCAGCCTGTCCTTGCAGGTCTGGTAAATATCCCTGTAGCTATATCCTGCCGCCATGCCAGCCTTTAAAGTATGTGTGATCATATGCTCTACCAGTGATAGCTCATCCAACTGTAACCCGGCAGCAGTTGTCTTGTCTGTGATCCCAGCCGCCTTATATGCAAGTCTTGTGTAATTGCTGTAATAGTGATCTGCATGAGTGCTTCCCTGCGCCCTGGCATACTCCACGAATTCCTTGATAACGTCCGTCTCTGTTTTTCTGGTTGCTTTCTCTGCCTGATCTGCGATCTGGTAGGCAGCAGTGCTCTTTTCTTGAATCAGCTTTTCCATCTGGTTAAACGCCTGAATGTATTCCCATTTCCAAGTATCTGCCTCTTTTCCGGTGAATCCAAATGCAAGAAATACAAAACCGTCTTTATTCAACAAATACATTTTATTGTATTTGCCGGAAGCATCTTTATATCTGGATGGCTTAATGCACTGAACGCAATTTTGCGTTGAGTCATTTACTAATAAATTCTCTATTGCTCTGATAACATCCGAATGTCTTTTACCAAATTTCTCTGCCACCTGTAAGCTATTACATACCGCTTTATCATTCTTTAAATAAACAAGTTCTTTCATGTTTTACTCCTTTCTTTCACTGCTGAACTTTCAGCCATGACAATTATCTATATTTTCACTTATACAGATTCCTGTTTACGCTCCTCAATTTTGAGGAACGTGTTTATACTTGAAACACTGGGCGCATTTTTGAGCCGAGTCATTATGTAGACTAATCTGGCACTGAACGCAATTTTGCATTGAGTCCTTTTCTGTCGCGCGCATATCGTGTTGATTAATCCCTGTTATAGGTCTCCACCATTTCGGGGACACCCTCTGCTGATCAGAACGACTCACAATCATTAATAGCTTTTTCATATTTGCAGAACCTCTTTAACGGATAGCGGTTGTCTTCCCCGTAATGCTGGTTAAAACATAAGACAAATTTCAAAAGTGCTTTGCCAGCAATAGTAAGCAGCTGCTCTTTTCTCTCCTGATCACAAGCGTCTGGGAAGAATTTATCTATTTCACAAATGAACCTTGACATAAAATCTATCTCTCTGTAAGAAAAATAAATGTTCGTTCCTGCTGTAGTTACATTACTGGTACCGGCACAATGCGAAAACTTATTTAAGATCGGCCAGATTCCCTGACTAAGTAACCATTCATATAGCTCTTTATTTCGAACTGGGGAAAAATAGTTATCAAAATTATAGTCAAACTCATGTATGGCTTTGATTTCTTCTGCCGTAAAATATATCGTGTTCCCTCTCAATTCAATCTCACCTCCCCCCGCGCGCATACGCGTAACAAATTTCAGGTTTTATCAGGTTGCGTTACTTTGTGAAACCTCAACATTTCTCATTATTTCCTTTTTTGGAAAAAACCTAACATTTCCTAACATCCGCACTCCGTAAAATCCGAATATTTCCGAGTATCATTATTCTCCAAAGAACCTTAGTATTTCTTAGTATCACCGTTGCAAAATACTCCATCATTTTCCATCATTTACGGAGTGCAATGCTTCACAAAAACCCTCAACATTTCTCAACATTTCCCACTTGAAAAAATCCTAACATTTTCTAACATCCGCACTCCATAAAACCCAAGTTTTTCCTAGCAGCATCATTCTCCAAAAAACCTTGTCATTTCTTAGCATCACTATTCTGTAAAAAGCCTAGCATTTCCTAGCATCACCGCTCATTAAAATCTCAGCATTTCTCAGCATCATCACTCCGTAAAATGTAAGCAAATGTAAGCATTTCTCAAATGCAACGTTGCGTATTTTTCAATGCAACGTTGCAATGTTTTTTCAAAGCGAACGTTCGGATAAAAAATAGCGAACGTTCGGTATTTTTAAATCGTCAAATTTACGGAACGTTAGCCGTATTCGTTTCGTTTTTTATTCGTTTTTTTGGCGTATGCCCGGCAGCAGATATCTATAATCCTGCTTTTACCAACTTTTCTGAGGTTTTGGGAATTTCGCGGAAGAAATATGGCATATGTGGTCGTGGGATATCACGCAAAAACTTTTTTCTATCCCCCCGGTATGAATATAAAAAGCTGATGTGGGAATTTATTATGTATCTAGGGGCATATGTGGTCGTGAGACATCTAAAATTTTTCATTTTCGCGGACCGGGGGGGGGGATTATTTCTCAATCCCTGCTGCCGGCTGCATTTCATGCAGGTTATAAATTCCACAAGACATTTCACCGACTCAGAATACTTTTAACCCTGTTCACAATCTCAAATGCTCCAATGCTTCTACATGGATTCCATGAACCCGTTTTATACTGTAGCTCACCACTGCTGCCACATCTTCCCACTTCATGCCTTTAATATATCTCAGATTTAAAATTCCCTGTTCTCTTTCATCAGTCACTTCCCTGATCTGTTTCTCTATGTTCTGGCAATGGTTGATTCTCTCTGCCTGTTCTGCTTTCAGTTCTTCTATTTCCCCGTTGATAATTGCGTAATACTCTGGAAAGTCGGCATATGGTTCTTTTCTCCATTTACCAGCTACTATTGTTGGTGGTTTCATATCAGCTTTTAAGCGTTGGATTTCATCAGCTATATACGCTATTCTTTTACGCGATCCCTGATAAGATTTCAGATATTCTTTCTTCCCGTTTATTGTCGTTGTATCACGTGTATATCGTGTCATTAAACTCATTTCAGCCTTAGTTTTCATTTGTTTTGTCCTTTACACTTTGCCGCTGTGCTTCATGCAGGGGTGTAAACATTCCTTATGCCCTTAATATCCTGCTGCCGCTGTACTTTGTACAGGGATAATAAAGCAAGTGTGTAACTTTTCACGCTTGTTATTGGTTGACGGTCAGATTCTCCGGTACATCAACAGGGATACACTATTTACCCCTGTTCTCTTTACTGGTGGTGCAGTAAGGAAAAGAACCGGAAAATTCTTTCGAACCTTTATTTGCGCCGGCGCAATTTTAAAATCTTCCCTCGATCATATCCAGGGCGGTTCTCTCTGTAGAGCTTGTCCAACTTCTGTTGAAAGCACCAACCCCACCTCCGATAACTCCCCGGCTGTATATCTCGCCATTATAAAACTCTCTGATCTGGTTCACTCTGGATGGCTTTCTGAGTTCAGTAATGCCCTTCCTCTGCCACTGTCTCGCTGCTTCTCTGGTAATTCCAATTGTTTCGCCTATCTTATCCAGTGTCATGTCTTTCTGGTACCGCATCCGGATAACTTCCGGAGATCTTCCCGGCAGACCATCCACCAATCCCCAGAGGATCCCTTTTAGCTGTTCCCTTTCCAAGTCATCAAGTACATCCTCGTAATTGTCTTTAGGATCTGCGATCATATCCCCGTAGGTTATCCCGTCCGTTCCGGCTATTTCCTTGTCCATGCTTCCAGCTTTGCCGGCTTCGGCAGCAGACTCTATCTTTTCCAAGGCTTCATAGCTGATTCCCAGATAACAGCAGATCTGCTCCCTTGTGGGTTCTTTCCCGAAGTACATCCGGTAAGCGTTTCGGAATTTCTTATACTTCGAAACATTTTCCTGTGCATAAACCGGGATGTGGATGTGTTTGTTATCCTGGTGATACCTGTGTATCTCCTGTTTAATCCAGAATCCGGCATAGGAAAGAAACGAAGTACCTGCAGATAGTTCATAATTGCCTACAGCTCTGTACATTCCCAGATATCCCTCCTGCATCAGATCATCAATCTCACTCTCACCATACTTTCTGGCAATGGTATAAACAAAATTTTTGTTCTGCTGCCAGAGCTTCTCCATGTTCCCTGCGACATCCTCCCCGGCTTTTATTTTCTTTACCAGTTCCTCGTTGGTTTCTGTTGACATAAGACACACCCACCTTTATAATCATATTGTCTCTGTATGCCTGCCGCCTTGTGTGGTGGGCTATCTTTTTGCCTTGCATTCCAGATCAAAGGCAACCGCACAGAAAACATCTTTGCATAACTGGCAATTGTATTCTGCTTCTGTCTTTTCGATCACTTCCATCAGTTCAAACCAATACGAATCGTCTTTAAGGTCTTTCGGCGGATAGTGTGCTTTATATATCCGCCAGGCAGCAGTAAAGATATCATAGGCCTGTTTTAATTCTCTGGTATCATCCATTATGTACTGTTCTCCTTTGCGTATTCTTTGAAATTTCGGTTTTTAAGCCCTTGCCCTATAATTTCCACCCTTAAACTGTAAAAATGGATTTTCGGGGCTATTTGCCCTTGTGTGTGCATGTGTAGAACATACAAGAAGCGGCGACACCATATCAAAACGGTATTTCCAACCGTTCGATTTGGTCCACACTGATAAATCCGTCTGTATCCTCTTCCCAGCCATAAGGTTCTGTAAAATCTCTGGGGTTATCACTGATTCGCTTTGATGTCTCATCATAGAAAAGAGTAATTGCCCTTTCTCCGATGGCCAGCTTTCCGGTTAATCTATTCTTGGAGACGGTCAAAAGCCGCCTGTCCTCTGGTAATTCCTTGTCTCTTTTGTAAGTCATTACCACATCAACCTTGTTTGTAATGTCTGCGCTGCCGCTTACTGAGTCGTTGTCATCAGCTCCAGAACTGTTCTTTCTGGGATGTACGACCAATATCACCGCTACCTGCTGCCGCTTCGCCATCTTTACCAGCTTATCCACAAACTTACTCTGTGCCCGGTACAGATCTACACTCATTCCCACATCAAGGGCGGTCATAAGATTATCAAGCAGGACCAATTTAATACCATATTGCTGTACGGCTTTCTCTATGATCTGTAGAAGCTCCTCCGGTTCATCATCATCTATTGACTGATTATCAAATAAATAAGCCCGTCCCCGGTACCATGTAGAGATCCTGTCCGTCTTTTCTTTGGGTATGTAATAGTTTATGGTTCCATTCTCATCTGCCCGATCTATGACGTTGTGTTTTCCTGCTATCTGAAAATCAATCCAGCGTTTGAAGAAATAATCCGGAAGTTCCCCAGAGTATGCAAAAACCGTATTGCCATCATTTAAGGCATTGGCCAGAATCTGCGAACCCAGCGTACTTTTGCCCTCTCCCCTCTTACCTGTCAAAATAACAGTCTGTCCCAGATAGATGCCACCGGCTAAAACCCGGTCAAGGCTTTTTATTCCTGTTGGAATCTTTGGGAGAGAAAAGAGATCCACAGCTTTCACGTCTGCCAGTTCTTCCACCTGCTTCATGGGTAGCACTTCTGCCTGATCTACTGCATTCCTTACTGCGTCTTGTCCGTATTTCTGTAAAATCTCATTCGCATCTTTACATCCTTTATAGTCCTGCTGCCGAACTGCTTTCACTGTTCCATGAAAACGTCGCCGCATATCATCCAGGAGAGTTATGGATCCTCTCTCACAGTCTCCAAAGACTATAAGCATGTTAAAGTTCTGTAACCAGTCCCAACAATAAGGAACCCATGTAAAACCGTTTTTTCCATTCGGGACAGATACTGCATTCTCAATACCTGACTCTGCGACTGATAAGCTATCAAGCTGTCCCTCTGTCAGAATTAAGGTCTTATTTTCCAGATTGCACTGATACATTCCAAACAGAATAGGCTTACAGTTTGCTTCACACCATTCTTTGTTGCTGTCTTTTTCTGGGTTAAAGTCTGTTTTTCGATATTTGATAAACTGCATATTCCCTTTTTCATCCAGAAAAGGAAATACCAGAACATTCTCGCGCTCAATCTGTACAGTAATCTGGTACCTCTCAGCAGTGGCAGCAGTTATCTTTCGACTTTCCAGATATGCCAGGGCAGCAGATTTCGGTTTTATGGGTTTCATCTTCCCAAACCTGCGGTACCTCTGCCGCCTTTCTGTCCTGTAATATGCGTCTACGTCTTTTCCAAGGCTGAACCATGAGAAATCTGCTGCAAGAGTAAGCATATTTCCAGAGACTGAACAGGATGATCTGAGACATTTGAACTGCCCGTTATTCAGGTTGATAGAAAATGTTCCCTTGTCTCCGTTTCTGCCACCTTTACAATATGGGCACTGTAAAAACTGGAGTTCATCACCTCTTTGTTTTGTCTGGATCCTGGAAGCCCTGGCAAATTCCAGAGCATCCGACTCCTTAAATTCATAATATCCCATTTAGTCCTCACTCCATAAATCAATAGGTTGTTCTGATTCTTCTGGTGGTTTCTCTGGTACCTGTCGGGGCTTTGGTATCTCGTTTAAATAACTCTCAAACTTTGTACCAAATAATGTTTGAGGTCTTAAATATATTTCCAGATCTGTACCTGTCCATTGAGATTTCTTCCAATCAATTACCCTCTTGAAATCTTCCAGAGTAAAACCCTCTCTAAACCTTGCCTTAATATGTTTCTTTGTTACCTCTGAAGAATACTTGTAATGTTTTCCTGTTTTCTGGTTAAGATAATCAATTACTTCTTTAACGGGATATGTCGGGCTTTGCTCGACTATATGTATATTCTTATCTATACTATTCTTACCTAACCTAACCTGAGGTTCCGGACTGATTCCATAGTGGTTCCGTTCTGGTTCCATATTGACTTTACGCTCTGAAATTCCTTGATTCATAATATATGAACCATCTTTTACTTCAAGTAATTTAAGCTCATCCTGGCATCTGGTGGGCTTGTATCTGTCACTTTTTATCAAATTATTTAATTTCCAATCTACAATAACAAGCACGCCACTTTCGAATGGAATCACATAGCCCTTTGAAAACAAAATTTTTAAGTCATCATTGGTACAATTTGCAATTTTTAATATCTTCTTTGGTGATGAAATAAAGCCATCATCATCCGCTCTCATTCCAAGATGAAAATATAATGCTTGTGCTGTTACTGGCATTTCAAGAAAACGATCTGTATCTACAACATCAAGACTAAACATTCTTTTATTTGCCATCGCATCTCACCTATTCAATCATTGCATCTAATGCTGCGTCCAACACTTTTTTATCATATAAGCATCTACGTCCAATTCTTCTTTCCGCGCCTACTGATTTAGCAAATTCAATACCTTTGCTCCTTCCTAAATTCAAATAACTGCAAGTTTCTGATACATCTAACAACCGTCTCTCTTGAGTAAAATCTTTATTTCGTTCCCTCATGTTTCTCTCTCCTTTTTTGAAAATCTGTTTTTTATTTATCTATTTTCTATTTTATTTTATCACGTACCATTGACATATTCAATATGATTTGATAATCTGTTTTTGAGTTATAGATTTTCTAAAAATAACAATTCTTCTATTTTCAAAAAAAGAAAGGATAACGAATACCATGTCAATACTTTCAAGTCACGACTTAGATGGGAAAATATATATGAATAGTTGTGATATATTTTCGGAAAACGAGATAGAATTTGATATGCAAAACAAAAAAGTTCTCGTATATGATGACTTTTCTAACGATATTCCGGGTATAAGTCCTGAATCTACAAGAGACAACGAAGAACCAGATGCTTTTTTATTGGGGGAATCTGTAATATCATTTATTGAATTGGATATTGAAAAATATAATTCTTTATTATCTGATTTTATAGAAAAATATTCTCAAACCTGCAGTTTAAACAATTGTGTGGAATATTATGATATCAATGATTTTTTAACATTATTATCACAGCATGACATAGAACATGTTTATTTCGATTCTTTAGATATTAATACATTAATGAATCTGAGCATGAACGAATTTTACAATTCAATGAAAGTTGATATTTTCACAATACAACAAATACATCATTTTTTGACTGCCATATCACACCAGCAATTAGATCCTAGCGAATCAGAACTTGCCCTTGATCATGGTCTTTCCAGTTATCTTGAAGATATTTTTACACGTACCCCACATATGGAATCAAGATTATTATGTGAAATACATACTAATAGTAAATATCAAATTACGAATGTTATCACTGGTGTACGTTATAAAAATGCGTCTCCTATTTCTTTTTGTGTAACTGAACTGTTTAAAATGTTGGAATGTGGATTGCAAGTACAAATTTGTAAAAATTGCAATCGTTTCTTCATTCCGCAAAACAATCATGCCACTGATTACTGTACCCGTATTTGTAATTCCAAAGGCCAAACCTGTAAAGATATAGGCGCTCAGAAGAAATATAAAAGTAAAGTAAAAAATAACCCTATCTTAAAAGAATATGAGAGGGCATATAAGCGAAATTACGCTAAAGTTTCCAGAGGTGAAATTTCTAAAGAAACATTTGAAAAATGGTCTGCTAATGCAATTTCCAAGAGAGAAGAAGCTTTTGAAGCTTTTAGTCAAACTGAATCTGCTGAAGTCATCAATGATTTTAAACAGTTTCTTGGTAATAAATGAATAATTGACCGAATCGGTCACTGAAATGATAAAATGGTAGCAGGATTTTTTATACTGCTGCCATAGATAAACAATATAATATACTTACCTGGGGAACTGGGGGACGTGCTCTTTACCAAATCCGGACACCTTACGGAGGAGGTGAAGTTTATGAGCGATTACGAGACATTTATGATTATTTTAACAACTGCTAATCTGATCATAGCTATACTTACATACGCGCATAAAAAATAGCCGTCCTGAACTTTGGCGAGTTGACGGCTATTTTTTAGCTAACTATTTTCGCCGGGTCGGGTGAAGTGCACTCACCTTCCGGCTCCCTTGTTAAGTATATTATACAAATCGCTGAAATATTTGTCAAACTGTATTTATTGCTATTCTTGCCACCGTATAAGCTATTACACCACATATCTTTTGTACCCCACACTTTACCCCAATTTTTACCCCAATAGGCAAATATCATCAGATAAAACAATACTGCTATTTGACATATAGAGATAAAATATCTTTTGTAAAATTTCCAGTAAACACAAGGGTTTGCGAACTTTTTAAATGTAGTATAATACCACTAGATAAAAGCAGATAATCCATAGCACATAGAATTATAAAATTTATTAAAAAATAGCAAAGAATGTTGATTTTACGGGATTTCTGGAACATAGATCTTAGTTTTACCCCATTCTTACCCCGATCCGCTTACTTTATTCCTTTCCCCAAACTGTCACCAGTTATACTGCTGATATAACCATCAATATCCTGCACAATACAATTATCTCCCATTGTGTGCAACGATTCAAAATACCCCAAATCACTCTCAAACTATACCCATTTATTACCTTCACATAATAAATCTCAGCCACAATAAACTAAAAGTACCTGACAATCCCTAATAAAACCTATTTCATAAATTATTCCAATAAAATCAAGGCTTTCCAGATTTTTATATAGAAAATAACCGTGCGTAAATAATAAGCAACACCACCAGTACGTCATATAGATTTTTACAAGAAGCGGTTGCATCTGCATTTTAATCAGTTATAATATTAAATAGATGTATACTTGTATTCAGGTATACAATGAAAGGTTAAGAAAGAGGAAAATAGATGTTTAGAAAAATAGATAAAACCTGCACATTTAACGATGTTCTGAAACAGATCATCGAGAAAATACAGACCGGAGAGCTGAAACCCGGGGATGCCCTTCCTGCTGAACGTATTCTGGCAGATGAGTTTGGAATTTCCAGACCTGCACTGCGTGAAGTGCTGAAGGCTCTTTCCCTGCTTGGAATCACAGTCAGTGTACACGGAGGTGCCAATTATATTGCCGCAGATCTCCGTAACTGTCTCACTGAACCATTATCTATTCTGTTCCAGATGTATAACAGCAAAATCCAGGACGCACTGCAGCTTCGAGGTGCACTGGAAATCAAAGCAGCTTTTCTTGCTGCCCAAAATTGTACCCCGTTGGATGCTGCTGAACTTCAACTCATTATTGCCAAACTGGACAGTACACAGGATGAAAAGATCCGCGGTGATCTGGACCGTGACCTTCATCTGAAAATTGCACAAATTTCAGCTAATCCGTTGATCCTGAGTGTGTTAAATGCTTCCTCACAGCTTACCGAAAACATGATTACCGGCATCCGCTCATATTTCATGCAAAAGAACAGCACAGCCCCTGAAATCGACTCACAGCATGCTCGTCTCGTCCATGCGATCACTGACAAAGATGCATCTCTTGCAGAAAAAGTTATGAATGAACATATGCATACTATCGAACGACTCTTAAGTGAAATCAGCATTGATGAACTTATAGACACAAACACTATCTCTGGTAATATATCTGGAATTACTTCAGATGCAATTCAATAAAATACTTTTTGCCCATAAACAATTTCTCTGAAATAATTTTCATTTACAGTCACTCGGCTATGAGTAATCCGTATTTGCAACTTGCTTATAGCCGAATAACTGCTCCACAGTTTATCAGGAAAAATTATACTTCTCCCGATACAAACAGATCTCCTCCTTATTTCCTATTCCTATCCCCTTATCTTCACTATGGTATTTTGTCCCTTCATCTTCGATTTCACCATATGTTTTTTCTTTTCTACACATCTGTTTTTATAGCTTTCGACTCATCGATGTAAATTTCACACATCAGTCTGGCACCGGTCTTAAATCCTATAGCAAAACTTTCCTCCAGTTCCTGCGGATAAATTTCCAACTGTTTATCCATTAATAAATCCAGTTCCTCTGCCAATTCTCCGCTTAACTTAGCTCTAAGTTCCCGATAACACTGATATGCCGCTTCTTTCTTCTCTTTACAAAGATTCCCTGCAATTTTCGATATTACTTCATTATCTGCTTCGTTATCTTTATTCATATACACATCATACAGTTTCTGAATCACACTTTTCATAAATTCTATTCTTGCTCTCTAAAACATTTATTAATTTACTGCATTCCTATAATATAAGCCTTCCCCGTTTTATAGCCTATAAACACTCTCTTCATTTAGTAATACTTATATGTATTATAAATTTGTGGTATATCAATGTCAATCCCGTGTAATTATACTTTATATTATAACGTTATATCCGTTACTGTTTACACTGATTTCAGTAACACACTTCTTGATGCATCAGAATAAATCATACTATACAGGAGGGATAAGCATGCCAAATGACGATTTTATTGTCCGGCCAAAATATACAGACAAAAAAGAGGATAAATCCATTACCATGACCATTCGACTTGAAAGAGAACTTCAGGAAGAATATGATAAATTATCAGCGAAAAGCGGGCGTTCCAGAAATGAACTAATGTGTATGGCACTTCGTTATGCTCTCAATAATTTGAAATTTGTAGAATAAATCCTGTCCATTATAATTATATATACCATTAATTACCAAACTCCCTATTTCTAGCAATTACTCACAGTATTTTGTGCTATTTGCCATTGGGTGTTACTGGAAATATCTGAATAAATGAATAGTTATTCAATTATTGTATAAAATAATGTTATAATTGACGAACTGGCACTTGTAGATATACAATTATTACAACAATAGAAACAAATTATCTGACATTAACTTTTTACTGAATTAAAATCTTATTGCTCTATTTATCAAATACAGCACACCGTACTTGAATTTGTCCATATTTAGAAAGGATTTCAATTCTTTCTAATACATTTTAGAGCAACTATTCAGTTATAGGCAGATAAAATTATCCGCCTAACTAATTCTATGGTAATCCGTTTCCATGTGTCTCTGTCAATTTCAGGTATATAGGTAATATATATCTGACACCAGGTAAACCTTTTTACCCGCCTTATTTTATGCAAGGAGGTTGTTTTATGCATTCATTATCAAATTCCAGTCAGGGAAACACTTACACAATTAAATGGATGTTCGGACTGCCAGAAGTTATGAAGACTATGCACGATATGGATATTCATGAGGGCAGCACAATCCGCGTTCTCCAAAAGTTCCATGACTCACTGATCATTTCCTCATCAAACCGAAAGATCGTTCTCGGAAATGAAGTCGCAGACAGAATACAGGTTTAAATTGTAAACCAAAAATGAAGCAGACACTCTGATATGTAGACAAAATCCTACATACCATCTTTGTCTGCTTCATTTTTATTTTAGCCATTCCTGCGTTGCAGTCACGGTTGCTGTCAAATTCGTAAGAAAAGAAACATTATAGAATTTTAGACATAAAAAAAACCTTGATTTCTCAAGGTTTTTCATGCCGCAGACCGGAATCGAACCGGTACGGGAGTATAAGTCCCGCAGGATTTTAA
>OKVF01001810.1_pt1 | contig 14404 bp, 12 predicted proteins | sample 1604831 | NCBI WGS metagenome assembly OKVF01 (sample SAMN01760980, study PRJEB22395) | human gut metagenome
ATCTGCTTCTCTGGCAATAGAAGAACCTACTACATTAACAATACCCAATGTGCGGATACCATTCTTTTTCGCCTCACGAAGAGCGGCCAGACTGTCTGCAGTCTCGCCGGACTGGCTGACAATAATCACAAGCCCATCCGGATCCAGAATAGGATTTCTGTAACGGAACTCAGATGCCAGCTCTACACGTAGCGGAATTCTGGTCAGATCTTCGATGACATACTGGGCAGCCATTCCTACATGATAAGCAGAACCACACGCTACAATGTAAATCTGACTGATCTTACGGATATCCTCTTCTGTAAGGCCTACTTCTGTAAGATCAATGTGGCCGTCCTTCAATACAGAGTTCAATGTATCGCGAACCGCTTTCGGCTGCTCATGAATCTCCTTCATCATAAAATGTTCAAAGCCAGCTTTTTCGGCTGCCTCTGCATCCCATTCAATAGTTTTTGGTTCCTTTTGAATCTCATCACCGTCCAGATTATAAAAAGTAATCTCACCTTTTCTGACACGTGCCATTTCAAGATTACCGATATAATATACATTTCTGGTGTACTTCAGGATTGCCGGAACATCGGACGCAATATAGGATTCACCATTCTCTACGCCAAGAATCATCGGACTGTCTTTTCTTGCCACATAAATTTCTTCCGGATAGTCTTTGAACATGATCGCCATTGCATAGGAGCCACGGATACGGACCATTGCATGATTGATAGCATCTACCGGTGTACCGAGATACTTTTTGTAATAATAATCCACCAGCTTAACTGCTACTTCTGTATCTGTGGATGAATAAAAGTCATAACCATTACGGATCAGTTTATCTTTTAATTCCTGATAATTTTCAATAATTCCGTTGTGAACTGCCACAACATTTCCATCATCACTCATATGCGGATGAGCATTTGTTTCAGATGGTTCCCCATGCGTTGCCCATCTGGTATGTCCGATTCCACATGTTCCGGGTACTGACTCTCCATCGCTGGTCTTGTCTGCAAGAACTTTCAGGCGTCCCTTCGCTTTAATAACTGCCGTATCACCATTACCGTCACGTACTGCAAGACCCGCTGAGTCATATCCTCTGTATTCCAGTCTTGATAAACCGTACAGTAGTATCGGCGCTGCCTGATGATTACCTGTAAATCCTACAATTCCACACATTTTATTACATTCCTCCCATATTCGATAATATTCCAAACATTTCTGCCTTTTTATACGGGCAGACAATCAATCTTGCTTTAACATGGCCTCATTTCCGACGCAGTGCAATCCTGCCCGGAGGACTTTTTATGTCATAGAAACATTACGGAGTAATTTCCTCTGACATAAAAACAGAGGCAAAATTTCTTCTGCCCCTGATTTCATTCTCTCTTAAAATATGCTATCTCAAGGTCATTCTCTTTTGCCGTGTCTCATTGTAGCATGTTGTTTCTCCCATGGCAAGGAAATCACCAAAAACTCTGCACTCTGTTTTCCTGAAAGTACTTTCAAATATAGTTCTCAGATAAAACAAAGACCTTTTATTATAATCCTCTTTCTCCCGCGATATAGCATAAATCAGCGAGACGTTCATATTTCGTCTGCATACATGCAATATAGTCATCCAGAAATCTTCTTACAGTATATGGTATATCCAATCTGTTGTATCTGTTCTCCATTTCCGTCAGATCACTGTTATCTTGTTGCAGATATTTGTCTGATACACTCATTTCTTCTTTCAGTGCAACCAGTTTCTCCTCGTAACTGTCTGTTAATTTCAGTTCCTCTAATTGATTACTAATTTCGTTCATTCTGCTCTCTTCTCCTATTATCCAATATTTGTGATCAAATGTTACTTCACTGAATTACTTTACTTGATATTGTACTGTATTTTAGTGTGTGTGTTGTCCCAGGACTGCCGTTTTATTCTTGTTCCGACAGCTGTGTTATGCAGAACAGAAAATGGACTCATTTTCTATATCTTGTGCAGTACTACCAGTTATATTACATCTTTTCACATAATGTAGTGTATTGTGTCCTATTTCGAGTTTAATTGTAATTTTAACTGCTGTAAAAGTCAACGAGATTCGTCCGACGTTTCATGATATAATTCGACACCTATCTGCAAACGATGAGAAGAAAAGTTACTGCCCGTCATGTAACTACATGCGGACAGTAAGAAAGAAAAACAATTTTTTGAACTGTTTTGTCAGGTATTGCGAATAATACGGTTCAATTTCACGAAGTCTATAACTGCCTGTTTCCCAATTTTGCAGATTTTCTTCATGTTGATGGAATTAACTCCACCCTGCCGCGGCCTGAAAGTAATTGGCAAGTATTTCACTGCACAATCTTTCTTCTTATAAATAACTGCCAGAAGTACATTGGAAAGATTAAAGTCTTTCGGTATCAGACTGATATATCTGCGCATGGTCTCAGCTTTCATCAGGCGATACGGAGTATTTGCATCTGTGAGGGTTACTCCAAAGCAGATGCGGATTACAAACTTTAATGTTTTTGTTACAAACACACGGGAAAAGCCGTCCTGTCTGCTCTTTCTCCAGCCGATGACCATATCGTATTTCTGTCTGAGATTCCAGAACGGTTCAAATTCTCCCGGAAGTGTCTGGCCATCGGAATCTGTCTGAAATATGTAGTCTGCATCATTCTTCAGTGCATATTTATATCCATAAAGCACTGTGGCTCCATGTCCTCCGTTTGGTTTGGTCAGAGGAATCAGAAGTGGACGTTTTTGTGCACACTGCTTTATTTTCTCATATGTGGAATCTTTGCTTCCATCATCGATGATTACCAGTCGGGACTGACCGGCACCGTTGTGTCTCTCTATAATTGGATACCAGTCATTTATGACCTGTTCGATATTATCCTGTTCATTGTACGCGGGAATAACGATATATAGCTTATCCATAGTGTCTCTCCTTTGGATTGTTGATGGACTCTATTATATCATATGTATGTACTAAATGGTATTGTAGAGTTTATTTTCCGGAAATACCAGTATATCCTTTTTGATAACGGCTGTATCCTCGTGCAAGATATAGTTCTGAATGTATAAAGCCTTACAAAAAAGAATTACTTCTATAAATAAGTACTCTCTTATGCAAGGCCCCTTATATATATTTATATCAGATATTTTCTGTAAGTATTCCCAGTTTGCGGGCAAGATAAAGAAGTTCTTTGTTTGCAGCATTCATGGTTCCGAAATCTCTCAGAGGACAGATAACTTTCTGACACTGTCTCATAAGTTCCACTGCCCTGTCATAACTGTCCTGTGTAATACATTCAAATGGTTTTTCTGCGATTACCTGTTCTGCAAGAGCACTGGCTACCTGATAATCAACGTCATTCGTATGAAGCACGCCTGCAGCAAAAGGAATGCCCTGGCGCTGAAGCTTCCTGTAAATTGGAATTCCGCTTCCATTACCACCGATCACAAATACCTGCGGTGAGCCTTTCGGCGGCTCCATTTCTACACATCCAAAAGCTGCGTTATAGCTTCCACGGGTGATACCATACAGATTTCGGATATAATCAGAGGTAAAAATTTCTTCCGGTGCACCATATTTCTCTATGTATTCTCCATGAACACAAATAACTTTGTCCGACACTTTCTGAGCAAGATCCAATTCATGGAGGGACATGATGACTGTAAGCTGATTATCCAAAACCATTTGTTTCAGGATAGTGAGAAGTTCCAGCTTATGGCGAATGTCCAGAAAAGATGTAGGCTCATCCAAAACAATAATCTCCGGCTCCTGACAGATGGCACGTGCAAGGAGAATTCTCTGTCTCTGACCGTCACTGATTGCTGTAAAATCTCTGTCTTTTAGTTCCCATGCATGAACAGTTTCCATGGCTTTTTTTACTTTTGCCTTATCTTCTGCAGAAAGAATTCCCAGAGTGCCTGTGTAAGGATAACGTCCTGTTGCTACGATATCCTCGCAAGTCATTAGTTCCGGACGCATTCTCTCCGTGAGAACAACTGCCAGTTTCTGTGATACCTCTTTATTGGACATCCTGCTCATAGTCTGTTTGTCCAGATAAACAGTGCCGCTGATAGTTGCAAGCTGCCTGGTAATGCTCTTAAGAATTGTAGATTTTCCGGCTCCGTTTGGGCCAATAAGAGTAAGGATCTCACCTTTTTTTAACTGAATGTTAATTTCTCTGATCAGTGGTTTACCGTCATATCCTACTGTCAGCTGGTCTGTATGAAAAAAATATTGTTCTTCGTTCTTCATGTCGCTCTACCCCCTCTGTTGTCTGCGGATCATAATATAGATCACAACCGGAGCACCAAATACTGCAGTTACAGAGCTTATGCTCAGTTCTGTCGGCGCAAACACAGTTCTGGCGATCAGATCACAAAAAAGGCAGAATACAGCACCCCCAAGGAAACATGCAGGAATCACAAAAAGTGGTCTGGCTGTCTTTAACAAACTCTTTACAATATGCGGTACTGCAATTCCTACGAATGAAATCGGTCCTGCAAAAGCTGTAACACAGGCGGACAAAATACTCGACAACAGGATCAGTGCCACGCGGAACAGTTTGATATTTACTCCCATATTCTGAGCATAAACTTCCCCCAGCTGGTATGCACCGATAGGCTTTGACATAAAAAATACAATCACCATTGTGAGCAGCACAACTACTGCCATTACCCTAACATTGGCCCATGACATTCCTGAAAAGCTTCCCAAAGACCAGTTGTGGAGATTAACGATATTGGAATCATCTGCAAAAGTAACCACAAAATCAGTAACAGCAGAACAGATATAGCCAATCATAACACCGCTGATAACCAACATAGACATATTATGAACTTTCTTTGCAACCAGCAGGACAAAGCCCATAGAAATCATGGATCCGATAAACGCCGCAATAATCATGGCTGCAGATCCCATAGAAATGGATCTGCTGAGAAAAAAAATCATCAGCAGGGCAACTACCAGTTTAGCTCCTGAGGAAATTCCAAGCACAAAAGGTCCTGCAATCGGATTATTAAAAAATGTCTGCAGAAGAAATCCTGAGACCGAAAGTGCTCCTCCCAAAATAATAACTGCCAAAATTCTCGGCAGACGAATTTCCCATATAATATTGTAAGCAGTATTATCTCCCTGGTGTCTGAATATAATATTCAAAATCTCACCTACGGAAAGGTGAATGCTTCCGGCATTTACGTTCCAGACAAATAAAATTACCAGCAGAGCTGCCAGTATGATAAATGACAGCCAGTATCTGGCTGTGCGTTTTTTGTTATTCATGTCCTTGTTCCTTCAATCTTTTATCTGTTTTCTCTGCTCTTATCTAGAATCATATAGATAAGAGCAAGTCTGTCCATCTTACTCAGATATGATACAGGGGCAAACAATAAGTTTTGCCCCTGTGTAAAAATCCCATCTGCAGGATTCCCTCTCATTTAAAATTCTTTCTTATTTCAATTTATGCATATAATTGAGTTCTTCCAGAGAATCATCCTCTGTTGTCAGAATGGTGTGGATATCTTCAATCATAGTTCCAAGTTCTGTTGTTTCCTGGAAAAGGTTCTTGCCCGTGCACCATACATTTCCATTCTTAACTGCTTTGAAATCCGCCAGAAGATTACTTTTTGCAAGGAGTTCATCAATAGTGTTGAGTTCTCCGTCAATGGTACTGTTGTAAATAATATAGTCTGCATCTTTTGCCTTGGCATAAAATTCTTCCATCTGCATATTCATAGTAGACAAGGCGTTATCACTCTCTCCGGTGTCTTCCGGAACATATTTGCCGCCTGCAAGTTCAATCATCTTGGATACGTAATCATTGTTTTTGCGAACATTGACAGCACCTACGGAATTGATATAAAAGAATGCTACTGTCTTTCCGGTATCTATATCATCAGATGCAAGAACTTTGTCAAGCTTATCTGTCTGTTCTTTAAAAGCTTTCTCTGCCACATCTTCTTTTCCAAGAAGAACTGCATAAAGTTTCATCCATTCGGTTCTTCCAAGAGGATGGCTCTCATAGCTGGAACGTTCTACCATAACCGGAATACCAAACTGTTCCAGTTTCTCCTGTACCTCAGGATTGTGATGAATCATGGTAGACTCAATAGCAAGACCACATCCCTCATTCAGAATCAATTCATAGTCCGGTGCGTTATATTTACCGGCATAGATCATATTGCCAGCTTCCATGGCATCTTTGGCTTCCTGAATATACCATCCGCTCTCTTTTGTCCCGGAAAGGCGGATATTATCAATACCGTCGATAGCACGGAAGAGATCCATAGCTGAAGTCGCTACCAGATAAATGTTATTCAGCGGCTGCTGAATAACTGTAATATCTTTATCCAGACCTTCCGGCGCTTCTTTTCCTTCCGGTACTACCAGGAACTGACCCTCCTGATCGATGGTAATGAGAGCATAACCATCATTATAGTAGTCTACACTGAACTCCTGTGCATAGGAAAGCTCCATACTGTGATCGTAAGTCAAACCCGGAATTTCTGCCGGAGTACTGGTACTGTCGGTGTCAGCTGCATATACTGTGCAAGTGCAGACCAGTAACATTGTCATTAGCAGAAAAGCATACATGATTGTTTTCTGCAGTTTTGTAATTAAAATATTCTTTTTCATAACTTTATATTTTTTATTATCGTACGATTCTCTTTCAGTTTAACCAAATCAAGTAAGTCCCCTGCTTCAATTGCGAATATCCGCTTGACTTGAAACAGGAAATTTCCCTGATTTTTTAAGATAAAAAGACAGTTACATTTCTATCATTATTCAGCGTCTTTTGTATCTGTTTCCTTTGTATCTGCTTTTTTTACAGTTGAAGAGTCAAAATTTAAAGTGTAGTCAATTTCATGAGGTTCACTCATTGCTACTGTATCGGCTGTTATTTCCATTTCTGCATCAAATACATCAACTGGAATTTCGAAAGTAGAATTTCCATCTTTATTGATTGGCTCATATTTTTCGCCATCTACCAACATATAATCATAATTTGGGCTGCTCCATACGATGGTTGCTGTGGCTTTGTCACCTTCTACTTTGATGGCAGCCGGAGAATCAACAGTTGCTCTGCCTGTACCGCCAGTGAGGGTTACTTCCATTGTATAGTCGCCATCCTCAAGATTAAGATCTGCTAATGTTTTACCTTTTTCGTCTTTGGTATCTTTCTCTGTGTCTGCGTCATCTTTCGCATCTGCTTTTGTATCTTTTGCATCTTCAGTATCTACAGTCTCAGCATCATCTGTCTTAACGGGATTAGAAACGCTTACCTTATGATCATACCATTTGCCCTTTGTCCCGATAAGAGCTACATCAAATTCTTCATCAAGTGCAGGTACCGGAATGTCGAAGCCGTATACTTCCTCACTCATTCCATCGCTGTATGTAACAGTATCTGTGGTTGGCTCAAGAAGTTCTGCTCCGTCTTTCTTTGCATCTTCTGCTTTTCCAACGAAAAGATTTACAATTTTCTTAGATGCAAGACTTACATGAATGGTCATCTGACCGTCTTTTACTGTAAGGGTTCCTTTTCCGTCGTTTGCTTCGTTTACATGGAACATGCTGTTATCTGTATCAAATTCAGCTGTGTAGGTACCATCTTCCAGTGTATCGCCCTTGGATGTATCTGCATCTTTGTTATCTTCATCTTTGGCATCTGCTGCTTCTGTATCCGCAGCCTCTTCTGTTGCTGTATCATCTTTTGTTTCTGCCAGAATCGGACTTGTACCAAGCAGTGTTGCAGAAACAGTAATGGCTGTCATTAATAAAGTAAATGAACGTTTTTTCATGATGTTACTCCTTTTTCTTATATATAATTTTGTTAGATTACCAGGCAGATATACTATATGATAAGAAATTATTATTCTTCTTGTCATAATAATCTGATACTCTTATCCCTTCCTATCATATAGTATATCTGCCCGGGAACTTTTGCAAGTTCTCCGGGCAGTTTTCCCGCTTAGACAATATTTCAATATTTTTCAACTATTATTATTCAGCGTCTGTTGTTTCCTCTGCTGCAGTATCATCTGCTGCTGCGTCATCTGCTGCTTCTGCATCGTCTGTTGCTTCCGCATCAGATGTTCCAAGAGAATCAATAGCTGCTTTTGTATGCTCTACATAAAGATCCTCTACTGCCTCAATTCTTCCAAGACCTTCAATCTGGCAGTCTACACTGTCAAATGCTCCGGATGCTTCGAACTGGCTCTTCCAGGAATCTTCATCATCGCCTGCCATATCATTGTTAGCATGGTCACCGGCAACAACCATCAGAGGACGAAGGATTACATTCTTAAATCCTGCATCTTTTACTTTTGCAATAACTTCTTCACAAGCTGTATCTTCCGGTTCACCTTCAACAGTACCGATGAATGCATTTGTAAATCCAAGATCATTCATCTGTGTCTGCATCTGATCATATGTTACGTTAGCTGTATGAGATGTACCATGTCCCATGAATACAAATGCTGTACCAGCATCTGCCGCTGCCTGCATATCATCAAAGCCTGCCTCCTGGCATGCTGCATCTGTAATTGCCTGAGCAACTGCTTTCTTATCGTCATTGATTACTGTAGCATCATCGCCTACTTCACCAAGCATTGGCTCTGCAATTGCCACAGACTCAAATTTATCTTTGTATTCGTTAACAACTTCTGTCATTTCATCATATTCTGCACCATGCATCAGATGTGTAGGCTGTACAACAAGGTTCTTAACACCGTTGTCTACTGCACGGTCAAGTGCCTGCTGCATATTATCAATTGTTTCATCATCTCTTGCTTCTACATGGTTGATAATGATCTGTGCTGTGAATGCACGTCTTACAGACCAATCCGGATATGCTTCTGCAAGTTTATCTTCGATTCCTTTGATATCCTCTGCACGGCTGTCATTGAATGATGTACCAAAACTTACTACAAGAAGTTCGTTCTCACCGATCTCGTCCTGATTACGTGGATCATCTTTGGAAGCATCACCTGTGTCACGTCCGAAATACTCTGGGCTTGCTTCTTCACCTTCTACCAGCTCCTTCTGAGCATCTGTCAGTTTATCCCATGCTTCTTTTGCAGCTTTGCAGTCTTCGTCAGTTGTATCGTTTCTCTCCTGAACATAAATCTTGTCAATCAGGGCTGCTACTTCATCAGCTGCTTTCTGATCATCATCAGAAGCTTCTTCTGTGTCTGCTGCTTCAGCATCATCAGCTGATTCTTCTGTTGCTGTGTCATCAGATGCATATGCCACTGCACCTGTTGCTGCTGTCATAGAGCAGGTCATAGATACTGCAAGTAATAAAGCTAACATGGATTTTCTTTTCATTTCGTTTTTCCTCTTTTATTTCTTGTATTTCCGGACAAACGTATGCAAAAAAAGCAACTACATATTCTGCAGCTGCCACTTTCCCATAAATACACGGTTATTATATAAAAGAGCTATGTATAGTTATGAGAATACAGGTCCTGTATACCGCAGACCTAAAATTCTACGCCAAGGCAGTTCTCCTGACTTCGATCATCGCTGCTTCTCCCTTCCCGGTTTCCCAGTGGTTTTTGAAAAGTAACTCCCATACACAGTGACGGTATCGCTCCGGATTCTCACCGGATTCTCTTTTGCACATCAAACATGATGTAACCTTTGCGTTATAACATTGCACATATTCAATTCGGATACTCTTTTTTTATCACATTTAATAAAAAATGTCAATACAATTAGTCATATTTTCTATTGATGTTTTGCATTAATATTATTATTCATTCAGTTCTCAGTAACGAACCATAACTTATTCCGGATTCTTTTATCTCATTCTGCCTCTGTCAGTGTCTTGAAAAAGCAGGTTCTGTTGCCGGTATGGCAGGCTGCACCGATCTGCTCTACTTTTGCAAGAATCGTGTCATTATCACAGTCCAGAATAAGGGATCTGACAAACTGAAGATGACCGGAGGTAAGACCTTTGGTCCAGAGTTCATTGCGACTCCTGCTCCAATAAGTCATCTTACCGGTCTCAAGTGTAGTGTTAAATGCTTCTTCGTTCATATATGCAAGCATCAGGACTTCGTTTGTCTGGTAATCCTGAGCGATAACAGGTACCATTCCATCACTGTTCAATTTGAAATCAGACCAGGCGACGCTGCTTTTTAACTTTGCTGTATTTTCCATTTTTCCTCCATATAAATATACAGGTAATATTCCTTACGAATTCTTTTATCTGATCATAATTACTTTATGCTATAGGCTTCCCTTTGTGGACAGAACATCTGTAATTCTTGAATCATAGGATGTAGCAGCGTCCAGAGCTTTTGCAAAACTTTTAAACATCGCTTCTGCTACATGATGATTGTTTCCACCGGTTAAAACTTTGATATGAAGATTCATACCGCATGAATAGGAAATCGCATAAAAGAATTCCTTTACCATTTCTGTGGACATGTCACCGATTTTGTCTGTAGTAAATTCTGCATCCCATGCAAAATATGGTCTTCCGGACAGATCAATGGCGCAGAGTACCAGGCATTCATCCATCGGAAGAATACAGCTGCCATAACGCTTGATTCCTTTTTTGTCACCAATTGCTTCTTTTAATGCTGTTCCGAGAACAATACCTGTGTCCTCGATAGTGTGATGATCATCTACCTGAAGATCGCCGTGAACTCTGACACTAAGGTCAAAGAGTCCATGACGGGTAAATCCATCCAGCATATGATTGAAGAATCCTACCCCTGTTTCAATATCTGAATATCCCGTTCCATCAAGATTAATTTTTAATTTGATTTCTGTTTCTTTTGTGTTTCTTTCTACTGAGGCTTCTCTTGCCATGATTAAGTCCTCTCTGTTTCACATTTTATGTTCTTTCACCTTTATAATGTTCTGGAATAAATTTTTTTCAAATATTATTCCTTATCTTCATCTTCGAAACGAACCGCAATGGAGTTAGCATGTGCAGTCAGCTGTTCAGAAGTTGCAAACTGGATAATATCTTTGTGAATATCGCGCAGTGCTGCTTTTGAGTAATATACAATACTGGATTTCTTGATAAAGTCATCTACGGAAAGTGCGGAGAAAAACTTAGCTGTTCCGTTTGTCGGAAGGACATGATTCGGTCCTGCGAAATAATCTCCCAGAGGCTCAGAACTATATTCACCAATAAAAATGGCACCAGCATTCTTTACTTTCATCATATCTTCAAAAGGATTAGCTGTTACGATTTCCATATGTTCCGGTGCAATCTCATTGGCTGCTTCGATTGCTTCATCCATATCTTCTGCAATAAGGATATAACCGAAATTGTCCAGAGATTTCTGAATAATTTCTTTTCTGGAAAGAACTTCTACGAAGCCTTTTACTTCTTCATCAACTTTTGCTGCAAACTCTTCACTTGTTGTGATTAAGATCGCACAGGCAAGTTCATCGTGCTCCGCCTGTGAAAGAAGATCCGCTGCTACAAAATGCGGATTCGCTGTCTCGTCTGCAAGTACAAGAATCTCACTTGGACCTGCGATGGAGTCAATGCTTACATATCCGTAAACCGCTTTTTTTGCAAGAGCTACGAAAATATTTCCAGGTCCTACGATCTTGTCTACTTTCGGAATGCTCTCTGTTCCAAAAGCAAGTGCTCCGATTGCCTGGGCACCGCCTACTTTATAAATTTCATCTGCTCCTGCTTCTTTGGCAGCTACTAATGTAGAAGCACATACTTTGCCGTCTTTTCCAGGAGGTGTTGTCATGACAATATGCGGTACACCGGCTACTTTTGCAGGTACGATGTTCATTAACACGGAAGACGGATATACCGCTTTTCCGCCTGGTACATAAACGCCGACACGATTTAACGGAGTGACTTTCTGTCCGAGCATCGTTCCGTTTGTCTCGCTTGTGAACCAGCTGTTCTGAATCTGTTTTTCGTGATATTTACGAATATTAACCAGTGCTTTGCGAATCACTCCAAGAAGAGCCGGATCAATCTGTGCATAAGCTTCTTCAATCTCCGCTTCTGTGACACGGATCGTTTCCTTTGTCACTTCTGCTTTGTCAAATTCTTTTGTGTATGTAAAAAGAGCTTCATCCCCCTCATTCTTTACTTTATCAAGGATCTGCGCAACGGTTGATTCGTATCCTCCGTAATTATTCGGGCTCCTTTTCAGCAGATTCTCAAGTATATCCTTTGTAGATTCTTTTGTTAATTTTACTGTACGCATCTTTACATCTCCTCCTGCAGAACTCTTCTTAATTCATCAATGAGTTTGCAAATTCTCTCGTTCTCCATCTTCATACTTACCTGGTTAACTACCATTCTCGCAGACAGAGGGCAAACCTCTTCTAATACTTTCAGGCCATTCTCTTTCAGAGTACTTCCAGTCTCTACAATGTCTACGATCACTTCAGAAAGTCCGACAATCGGTGCAAGTTCGATAGAACCATTTAATTTAATCAGATCTACAGTCTGGTGTTTTCTGTTAAAGAAATAGTCTTTGGCAATGTTTGGATATTTAGTTGCAACGCGGATAAGCTGATTATTTTCCAGTACTTCTCTGGCACTCTCAGGTCCGCAGACACACATTTTACATTTTCCGAATCCAAGATCCATAACCTCGTAGAGCTTGCGTCCCTCTTCAAGAATGGTGTCTTTTCCTACGATTCCAATGTCTGCAGCGCCGTATTCTACATAAGTAGGAACATCCGGACCCTTTGCAAGAAAGAATTTCATTTTTAATTCTTCGTTAACAAAAATCAGTTTACGGGAATCTTTATCTTTCATTTCTTCACAGGTAATTCCTGCTTTCTCGAACATTTCCATTGTTTTATTGGCAAGTCTGCCTTTAGTCAGGGCAACTGTCAGGTATCTCATGGCTTATCTGGCCTCCTTTTTCAAACGTAATGCTACACTTCTGCCTTCTGCACGAAGCTTCTGAGCCTCTTTGATGGCTTCTGCACGGTTCTGCGGCTCATATTCAATTACTTCCGGCTTTTCTTCTTTCTCAGAGATCAGCTTCTGGCTGGAAAGCGCAAGAAGAAGATTATCTACCTCAAGAGCAAAACCGATAGATGCAGCCGGTTTGCCGAAGTGCTTCATCAGACCATTGTAGCGGCCGCCCTTAATCATCGGCTCGCCGGTTCCATAGGTATATGCCTGAAAAATAATTCCGGTATAGTACTGGTATTTACTGAGCATTCCGAAATCAAAGGAAATATATTTCTCGTATCCGTAATTCTTCATGATCTCGTAGATCTCTTCCAGTCTGGAAACTGCCTCCAGTGCACAGGCGTTGTTTGTAAGGCTTCTGGCCTTCTTTAAAACTTCTTCTGATCCGAACATCTGCGGGATTTCGATGAAAGCTTTCACCATGCTGTCCTTAATCTTCTGTTCTGCTACAAACTCTTCTACACCAAAAGAATTCTTCTGGGAGATCAGGGTGCGGAGACGTTCTTCTGCTTCCTGATCAAGTTCTGCTTCTTTTAATAAGGATTTAAAATAATCTACCTGTCCAACACTAACCTGGAATTCAGTCAGTCCTGCTGCCAGAAGACACTCAACTGTCATAGCAAGAAGTTCAGCATCTGCATCTGCAGATTCATCGCCGATTCGCTCTACGCCCATCTGAGTAGTTTCTTTAAGATGACCTCTGTAACTGGAATTATTGATGAATGTATTGCCTGTGTAACAGAGACTTACCGGTTCTTTATCCGGCGAAAAATAGGTAGCGCAGGCTCTGGATACGGACGGTGTGAAGTCTGGTCTGAGTACCAGAGTATTGCCTTCTCTGTCAAAAAATTTATAAAGTTCTTTAGATGGAATAGTTCCTACTTCACGGCTGAATACTTCAAAATATTCAAAAGTTGGAGTTTCTATATCTTCATATCCATAACGATGGAAGACACGATGAATTTTCTCCTGTACTTTCCTTTTCTGGCTGCATTCGCCATTGTAAATGTCTCTTACACCTTCCGGGGTATGAAAAATACGCTGCATGGTTTGGTCCTCCTGTGGTTATGTATTGTGGTTTCTTATAACTCTCAATTAATATTGTTCTCTTTGTTTTTACTTTAGTTTAGTAACGTGATACTAAGCTAATACGAAAACTAGGTAAAATTATAATGGGTTTTATTGGAATTGTCAATCCCTTCTCTTTAGTTATTTAATAAAGGACGCTCAGAAAGATAGTTTCTGAACTGGGTTATTCAATATGGAAGTCTGCGAGTGGCTGGGATGTGATGCATCATTTTTATAAACAAAATTCACCTGCATACAAGCATCTACCGCCAACAGCTTATTGCCTTTCGCAATTGAAGCAGAGAACTTACTTGATTTGATTAAACAGCGTAGAAATCTATTTTAATTCAGGTGCATTTGCAGGTATCTTAGAGATTCTTAGGCGAAAAAAAATCTGCGTTATGAGCCGGCTGCATCACTG
>OKVF01001812.1_pt1 | contig 14384 bp, 9 predicted proteins | sample 1604831 | NCBI WGS metagenome assembly OKVF01 (sample SAMN01760980, study PRJEB22395) | human gut metagenome
CCGCCAGTAAGTAAATCAGGTGTTAACCATCGTTTTAAGAAACTAAAGGCATTAGCGGATCAGATGAGAGAAAAAGGAGGAAGATTATGATAACAAAGACAATTACAGTAGAGATTCCAGCAGGACTAGAAGTACGCCCGGTGGCTGTTCTCGTTCAAGTGGCAAATCAGTACAACAGCAGCATTTACGTAGAGAGTGGAAACAAGAAAGTAAATGCAAAGAGCATTATGGGACTGATGACATTAGGACTTCGTGCAGGTGAGTCTGTTACTGTACATGCAGATGGTTCAGATGAGGAAGACGCTGTAGCTAAGATCGAGGCATATCTGACAGGAAGAGCAGTTATCAATGCAAGAGCATAAATAATAATTCTGATAAAAAAGCCGTGTGAGCATCACTGCCCACACGGTTTTCTTGTTTTTATTCATAATCAGCAGTATTTGTTAGGAGTTTAAAGCCGCCCCAATATCGAAAGATTGCTTTTGCCAGAATTTTGTCACGTGCAACATAAGTATTATTCCAGTATCGCGAATCTTTTGAGTTATTTCTGTTATCACCCATCATAAAATAGCAGCCCTCGGGAACCTGAAACTGCATACCATCGTTTGCGATAACCCATTCCTCTTTCAAATAATCCTCTTTTAATGGAGTAGTGGAGTCATTTATATATACCTTGCTGTCTTTTATTGTGACAGTCTCACCTGGAAGTCCAATGATTCGCTTGATGTAGTTTATAGATTCGTTGTCAGGATACTTAAAGATTACTATGTCACCACGCTTTGGATCCTCCATAAGATAAGAAAGACGAAAACCGAACAATCGATCACCAGTCATGATTGTGTTTTCCATTGAGCCAGATGGCACCTTTGCATTTAACAGAATAAAATTGTTAATCAAAAGTGCGGCAACAATGGCAATGCCTATGCTGATCACATATTCAAGAATAGTTTTGGCTGTTGATTCTTTTTCATCTGTTTTCTTACTGTCTTTTTTTTCATTCATTTGCAGGTCATTTTCCTGCTCAGAAATATTGTTTTGCTCCATATGAGTACCTGTACCTTTCTCTTTGCTGTAACACTGCTGCAGCTGAAAATTTGCGTAAACGCTTTTGTACGAGTATAGCATAAACGAAAGGAAAAGTCTATTGTCAATTGGCGCTTTGCAACTAATGTTTGCTTTTCGCACGGAAAAATGATAAAATATGTTATAGTTCGCGTGATCTTTAAAAGGAGAATCTCGTGAGCAGGAATTGTGATGAGAATTGACCACAAAAGAAGGAGGCTTCTATGGCATTTACACATCTTCATGTGCATACAGAGTATAGTCTGCTCGACGGCTCATGTAAGATAAAGGAATTAATTGACAGAGCAAAAGAGCTGGGGATGCAGTCCCTGGCGATTACAGATCACGGCGTCATGTACGGCGTGATTGATTTTTATAAAGCAGCAGTTAATGCAGGTATAAAGCCCATTATAGGCTGTGAGGTTTATGTGGCACCGGAATCAAGATTTGACAGAGAAGCAGGCGGACAGGGAGATGATCGTTATTATCATCTGGTGCTGTTAGCAGAAAATGATACAGGCTATCATAACCTGATGAAGATTGTTTCAAGAGGTTTTACGGAAGGCTATTATTATAAGCCGCGTGTAGATAAAGAACTTCTTGAAAAATATCATGAGGGCATAATTGCACTAAGTGCATGTCTGGCAGGTGAGGTGGCAAGAAATGTCACAAGAGGTCTTTATGAGGACGCAAAAAAAGCAGCGCTTTCCTATGAGAAAATTTTTGGAAAGGGAAATTTCTTTTTAGAACTGCAGGATCATGGAATCAGTGCACAGGCAACTGTTAATCAGGCACTTCTTCGTATGAGTGAGGAGACAGGGATTGAGCTTGTAGCAACAAATGATATTCATTATATAAATGCAGAAGACGCAGAGCCTCATGATGTACTTTTATGTATACAGACTGGAAAAAAGGTAAACGATGAGAACCGCATGCGCTACACGGGAGGCCAATATTATTTAAAATCTGAGCAGGAAATGCGTGATCTGTTTCGTTATGCACAGCAGGCGATTGACAATACAGCAAAAATTGCAGACAGATGTAATGTTGAGATTGAGTTTGGAAAGACAAAGCTTCCAAAGTTTTCTGTGCCGGATGGTTACACATCAGAACAGTATCTTGAGAAGCTTTGCCGTGAAGGATTGGTGCGCCGTTATGGTGAGGAGGCATCACAGGTAGAAAAACGTCTTGACTATGAGCTGGGTGTTATAAAAAAGATGGGCTATGTTGACTATTTTTTGATTGTGTGGGATTTTATTCATTTCGCAAAATCAAAAGGTATAATGGTTGGTCCGGGACGAGGTTCAGCAGCAGGAAGTGTAGTTGCCTACAGTCTGGAGATAACAGATATTGAGCCGCTTCGCTATCAGCTTCTGTTTGAGCGTTTTTTAAATCCAGAGCGTGTATCTATGCCAGATATTGATGTAGACTTTTGCTTCGAGCGCCGTCAGGAAGTAATTGACTACGTTGTAGAAAAGTATGGCAAAGATCAGGTCGTTCAGATTGTTACATTTGGTACGCTTGCTGCAAAAAACTGTATCCGCGATGTTGGACGTGCACTTGATTTGCCATACTCGCTTTGCGATATGATTGCTAAGCTTATTCCAGCTGAATTAAATATGACAATTGACCGTGCATTAAATGTCAACCCAGAGCTTCGGTCTCATTATGACAGCGATCCGCAGGTTAAAAAACTTATTGATCTCTCAAAGAGGCTTGAAGGTCTTCCGCGTCATACATCAATGCATGCAGCAGGCGTTGTCATAAGCCAGCGTGCCGTAGACGAATATGTGCCGCTCTCAAGAGGAAGCGATGGTGCAGTTGTCACACAGTACACTATGACAGCCTTAGAAGAGCTAGGTCTTTTAAAAATGGATTTTCTGGGACTTAGGACGCTTACAGTTATACAAAATGCAGTAAATAATGTGAAGCGAAGTCAGGGCATTGCATTAGATATCAGTAACATTGATATGAATGATTCACAGGTACTTGCCTCAATTGGAACAGGTCACTGTGAAGGTATTTTCCAGCTTGAGAGTGCAGGAATGAAAAACTTCATGAAGGAGTTAAAGCCAGACAGTCTTGAGGATATTATCGCTGGAATTTCTCTATATCGCCCAGGTCCTATGGATTTTATTCCGAGATATTTAGAGGGAAAAAATAATCCGGAAAAAATCACATACGAATGCCCACAGTTAAAATCAATTCTTGAACCTACGTATGGATGTATAGTGTATCAGGAGCAGGTTATGCAGATTGTTCGTGATCTTGCAGGCTATACGCTTGGACGAAGCGATCTTGTGCGCCGTGCAATGGCTAAAAAGAAGGCAGCTGTGATGGAGAAAGAGCGTCAGAATTTTGTGTACGGCAATGAAGAAGAAGGTGTTCCGGGATGTATTTCACGCGGAATTGATGAGAAAACGGCAAATCATATATATGATGAGATGATTGATTTTGCAAGATATGCGTTTAATAAGTCACATGCTGCAGCATATGCGGTTGTAGCATATCAGACGGCTTATTTAAAATATTATTATCCTGTTGAATATATGGCTGCACTTATGACGTCTGTAATTGAAAATTCTGGAAAAGTTTCTGATTATATTCAGGTTTGCCGTAAGATGGGAATTTCAATCGTTCCGCCTGATATAAATGCCGGTGAGTGGGATTTTTCTGTGCGCGATGGAAAAATCTGTTATGCATTATCTGCCATAAAAAGCATTGGAAGAAATGTTATTTTAGCGATGGTGCGTGAGAGAAAAGAAAATGGAGCATACACAGATCTTCAGAATTTCTTAGAGCGCATGTATGGTGGTGAGTTAAATAAACGAGCCGTTGAAAATCTGATAAAGTCAGGTGCGATGGACTGTATTGAAGGCAACAGAAGACAAAAAATGGAAGTTTATTCCTCTATTATGGATGAATTAGCCAGAGAACAGAAACACTCTATGACAGGACAGTACAGTCTGATGGATTTTTTAGAGGGACCGCAGAAGGATGACTTTAAGATTTCATTCCCAAAAGTACCAGAATATGAGCCAGGAGCACTTCTCGCAATGGAAAAAGAGGTGCTTGGAATTTATATCAGTGGTCATCCGCTAGAGTCTGACAGAAGTCTCATCGAGAAAAATATCACAGCAGTCAGCAGTGATTTTATTCAGGATGAGGAGACTGGAATGGCAAGGGTGCGAGATCAGGCCATTGTTACGGTGGCAGGAATGATTGCAGCAAAAACAGTTAAGACAACAAAGACAAACCAAATGATGGCATTTCTGACGCTTGAGGATTTACGAGGAACTCTTGAGGTGATTGTTTTTCCAAAAGATTACGAAAAATATCGCGCAATTCTCAGTCCAGATCAGAAAATTTTTGTTAAGGGCCGCGTGTCACTTGGAGATGAGGTGCAGGGAAAGCTGATCTGTGAAAAGATAGTGGCATTTTCTGAGATTCCGGGTGAGCTGTGGATTCAGTTTCAAGATCTTGAAAGCTACCAGATGAATGAAAGGAAGCTTCTGTCTATGTTGGCACCGTGGGATGGAAAAGACACAGTAGTGGTATATCTTTCCAACACAAGACAGTACCAAAAGCTGCCGCCAAGCCGATGTGTCGGCATTTGTCCACAGCTTATTGACCAGCTTGACCAAGTATTTGGAAAAGAAAATATAAAAACATTGAAAAAAATCAAGGAAAAGCTCTAAATTGTATTGAAAAACTTTGCAAAATCAATTAGAATAAGTATTGGTAAATTTTTAACACACTTTACCAGACAGCAAGAAAAACACAAAATGCAAGGCAAAAAGATAAGAAACATGTCAAGACAGCAAGGAGGAAACGTCATGGCAAATAAAGTAAAGACAATTGGTGTATTAACAAGTGGAGGAGATGCTCCAGGCATGAACGCCGCAATCCGCGCCGTTGTTCGTACCGGTATTGCGAAGGGTCTGAACGTAAAGGGTATTATGAGAGGTTACGCCGGACTGCTGAAAGAGGAGATCATTGATATGGATTCTCGCAGCGTATCTGATATCATCCAGAGAGGTGGTACTATCCTTTATACAGCAAGATGTTCTGAGTTCCGTACAGAGGAGGGTCAGAAGCTTGGTGCAGAGATCTGCAGAAAGCACGGAATTGATGGTATCGTTGTAATTGGCGGTGACGGTTCCTTTAATGGAGCATGTAAGCTGGCAAATCTGGGAATCAATACAATTGGTCTGCCGGGAACTATTGATCAGGATATTGCTTGTACAGATTATACCATCGGTTTTGATACTGCAATCAATACCGCAATGGAAGCAATTGATAAGGTAAGAGATACTTCTACATCTCATGAGCGCTGCAGTATCATTGAGGTTATGGGAAGAAGCGCAGGTTACATCGCTTTATGGTGTGGTGTTGCAAATGGTGCAGAGAATATTCTTCTTCCAGAGTATTATGATGGCGATGAGCAGGCACTGATCAATCAGATCATTGAGAATCGTAAGAAGGGCAAGAAGCATCATCTGATTATTAACGCAGAGGGTGTTGGTCATTCCGCAAGCATGGCAAAGAGAATCGAGGCTGCAACTGGTATTGAGACCAGAGCAACCATTCTTGGACATATGCAGCGTGGTGGAAGCCCGACCTGTCTGGATCGTTACTATGCTTCCATGATGGGTGCTCGTGCCGTAGAGCTTCTGTGTGATGGCGCAAGCAACCGTGTTGTTGCACTGCGCGATGGTAAGTTCGTTGATTACGATATCAACGAGGCACTTGCTATGAAGAAGACTATCTCTCCATACGAGTACGAAGTAAGCAAGATGCTTTCCAGATGATATAAATGAAATACAAATAAACAATAAAGTGGTCCACGGTCTTGACTGTGGACCATTTTTATAGGAAAATAACTTAAAAAAATAAGAAAAGAGGGCGATTTATGAATCAGCAGCAAAAATATATTTTGAATTTACAGAGAAAATCCAGAGAGAGAAAGCGCGAGCAAGCATTTGTTATAGAGGGAAGAAAGATGTTTGAGGAGGCACCAGCAGATCGTGTAAAAATGATAGTGGCATCAGAGTCTTTTTGCAAGAGTAAGGAAGGGGCTGCGCTTCTAAAGGGAAAGAAATTTGACGTAGTAAGTGATTCAATTTTTGAGACGCTTTCCGATACAAAGACACCGCAGGGTATTCTTGCAGTAGTAAAGCAGCAGCCTTATTCATTTGAAGAGTTGCTTGGAAAAGACAGAGCTTCCTTTTTGCTTATTTTAGATCATTTACAGGATCCAGGAAATTTAGGAACAATTATGCGTGCAGCTGAGGCAGCAGGCGTGACTGGTATTTTAATGAGCAGTGACTGTGTTGATATCTACAATCCAAAGACAATACGAAGCACTATGGGTGCTCTTTACCGCGTGCCGTTTGTCATATCAGAAGATTTTGCTGGCGATATAGAGCGCTTAAAAAAGGCAGGTGTAAGCACATATGCCGCTCACCTAGGCGCAACAATCAGCTACGAAGGAGCAGACTATAAAAAGCCTTGCGCATTTATGATTGGAAACGAGGCGAACGGTCTGTCAGATGAGGTAGCAGCGCTTGCAGACTGTAAGATTCTGATTCCAATGGCAGGACAGGTAGAATCATTAAATGCAGCAATGGCAGCCACTGTTTTGATGTTTGAGGCAGCAAGACAGAGAAGAAATTAAGCAGTATCACAATAGAATATTTGGAAAACTGTTAATTGTGACGAAAAAAATCTTGAAGCAGAATAACATTTGTGATATTCTAATCATAATTGAACTTTGGAAGGGACAAATGAGAGAATGAAAAAGAAGCATAGTGTTATTCAGATTGATATCGCCAATCGGCAATATGTATTTGTTTTGGCAGCTAGCTACATTGCCGTTTGCATGATTGTGGTAGCGAGTATTTTTATCATGATGTCTTCATGGTTTAGGGGATATATAAAAGAAAAGGTATACGAAATGAGTTCTGTCCAGTTGGAGAATATTACTGAAAATGTAAATCACCAGCTGGACTATTATCAGGTTAGTCTGCAAAATTTATTTATGGAGCCACATATTAAGGCATCTTTGTATACCAATCAATCAGATGCAATCAATGAGTGGAATATTACAAGATATCTCCAATATGCAGTTAACAATGATGGATATATTGATTATAGCGTTATTTATCAAAAGGGGAGATTAAAGCAAATTATTGGTCATGTATATCCGAGTGAGGAGGAGCAGCAAGAGGTATTAGAGAAGTTGCAAAGTACGCAGCATGATAAACAAGTTTTTTTTATTAACAATGAGGAAACCTCTCAGAGAAGATTCTTTTTGTTTCGAATGGAACGTGATTCTCTAAATGGGCCACCTCAAAGAGGTGTACTGTATGCGATCAACCAATCTAAAATTTCAGATATGTTACTAGCATCCGAGGATGATAAATATAGTTATTTAGTATTTGACAAAGAAGGCAATTTGATCCTTAGCCAGAATGAAGAAGAACAAGCACAGATAGAGAAAATTAATGAAAGTGCAAGTGCTGCACAGGGACAGCTGAGAGAATTAGAAATAGGGGAAAGTACCTATTTTTTGACTTCCTCTTATAGCAGTGACTATCAATTGAATTTTGTTCAATTAATGGACATAAGTGAGATGGATAAGGTAATGGGAGCATATTTTAAACGATCACTGATATGGGTAGCATTGGTACTTATTATTAGTTGTATATTGGCAACCATTGTGGCTCGAATGATTTATAAGCCGTTAAAACGATTTTTTAAGAGAATATCTTCTTATAGTAGACTAGAAGATGAGCCAAGCATGTATGGCGATTCGATTACACAAATGACGAGTGAAAAAATTATTTCACAGATTTCGGAGATTTCAAGGCAGGTTCATACAGATCAAGTATTGGGATTTTTAGAAGATGAACCAGGGGAAGCATTAATGCCATCCGTTTTGAAGTTGAGAGAACAAGAAAGAGTGTTGTTGCTGTATGGAAGAAGTAAAATTGGAAGAGTAGATGGAAAGCAAGCAAGGAGTTTGTTTGAGGCGATGGGTAAAGCACTTAGCGGCTATCAAACAAAAATGTTTTCAGAGGAAAATGGCTGGTATTGTGTCTATCTAATTTGTGAGAAGGCATTGATTAAAACGGAACAGTCAGCTGTGATATCGTTGATATCTGATGTATTAGAGCAACAACAGCGGATGGGAAGTAATCTGTATTTGCTATGTTCAGATTGGATTACAGATGAACATGATTTTCAATCGGAATTTCGAAAGTTGCAAGAATTTTCGAAATATGTGCTGTTTGGAGAGTGTGATCAAGTTTGCGACAGCAGTATTTTTGAAACGAAAAAGGATGAGGATGTTCCCAAAAAGCTGTTGCAGCCTGTAATTGATGCTGCAAAGTGTGGTGATGAAATACAGGCAAAGCAGTTGACGGCAACTTTATTAAAACAGTTGAGTGGATATGAAATCAAAAAGATTTTCCATGCGCTTAGCTATTTTTCTACAGAGCTAGAAAATGTGAGTGTTCAAGTGCCTGTAGCAACGAAAAAATATCAAGAAATATATATGATGCATTATATAAAATTATCAAGCTTGATAAACCAAAAACAGTTATATGATTATCTGAGCAATTTAATCGAGGATGCTTGCTTAGAAGTGAATACTTATCAGGAACGATCAATACGTACTGATATGCTGTCAGCACTTGAATACATTAATAGTCATTATCAAGAGCCTGAATTGTCAGTTGAGCAAGTTTCAGAAGTAATTCATATTTCACCGTCCTATTTTTCAAGAATGTTTCGGGAGATCAGTGAATTGTCATTTCCTGAATATGTAAATAATCTCAGATTGAATTATGCGTCAGAACTTTTGAAGACGAAAAGGTTGTCAGTGAAAGAGGTCGCGCAGAAAGCTGGATTTTCAGGAACGTCCTATTTCAGCGCTCAGTTTAAGAAAAAATATGGAACATCCCCGTCTTCTTATCGCAATGAAACTTCAAAATCGGAGTGATTTGCAAAAAAATGATAAAAAAACAGAAAAATGATACGAGAAGGAAAATGTTTTTCATGCAGATTGGACAGAAAAATGCATGAAAAACATTTTCTTTTTCTTTTCAACAGGAGAAAAATGCAGTAAGCTGTGCACAGAAAACAAAAAGAGAAAGGACGTTGCATATGAAACAGAAAGGAATGAAGCATAGGTGTAAGATACGCCAACAATGGCCATTGTACATTATGGCACTTCCAGGGGTCGCAGCATTGATCGCATTTTCGTATCTGCCGATGGCTGGAATTGTATTGGTATTTAAACAGTACAATTTTAAGCAAGGAATTTTTGGAAGTCCATGGGTGGAACCAATCTATAAGAATTTTAAATTCTTCTTTAATAATTTATCCACTGCGATGAGATCTACTAGACTTACTGTGATGTATAATATATTGTTTTTTATAGTAGGAACTATTATGGCGGTGGCAATTGCAGTAATGCTAGGAGAAATTACTAATAAATTATTTATTAAAGTCTCGCAAAGTTTGATGTTCCTTCCATACTTTATTTCTTGGATGGTAATAGGTGCAATCTTGTACGCATTATTGAATGCAGAGACAGGCATGGTAAACCAGATTGTACGGAATTTTGGAGGAGAAGGCTATGATTATTATGCAAAACCAGGAGCGTGGATTCCAATTTTGGTTATTGTAAATACATGGCAAAGCTGTGGATATAATTCCATTATCTATTATGGTGTGATTTCTGGAATTGATTCTTCTCTATATGAAGCGGCAAAAGTGGATGGAGCGTCAAAATGGCAGTGTATCAGAAAAATTACGCTTCCACTTTTAAGACCAACAGTTGTTGTTCTATTTTTACTTTCAGTAGGCAATATGCTGAAGGGAAATTTGAATATGATCATTGGCTTGACCAATTTAAATCCGGTATTGTTATCAACCACAGATTTGATTGATGTATATGTGTATAGAAGTGGTGTCAGAAACGGTGAGATGGCTTTTGCATCAGCGATTTCTCTGTATCAGTCCGTATTTGGATTATTTTTAGTTGTTATTTCAAATAAGATAGCTGGAAAGGTAGATCCGGAAAGCACATTATTTTAAAGGAGGCAAAATGAGACGATCAAAAATATCATCTGATAAAGTATTGATAGCTATATTTTACATGTTGTTGGCGCTGATAGCATTAATTTGCCTATTCCCAATTGTGTTTGCTTTTATTGGGTCGCTCAGCACAGAAGATGAAGTAACGAGGAATGGTTTCACATTATTTCCAGAAACAATCTCATTCGATACCTACAAATATGTATTTCAAACACAGGGACCGAAATTGCTAAATGCATATAAAACAAGCATTATTGTTACGGTTGGAGGAACATTGATTTCTGTTTTCGTGACGATTACATATGCATATACAATCACAGTACGAGATTTTAAGTTTGGAAAGTTTTTGGCTTTTTTCGCTTATTTTACGATGCTTTTCAATGGAGGAATGCTTCCTTGGTATCTTGTTACAACAAAGTATTTGGGGTTAAAAGACAGCTATTTGGCGATGATTCTTCCGTATGCAATGAATGTGTTCAATATGTATTTAATTCGTAATTTTATAAAGGGGCTTCCATACGAATTAATTGAAAGCGCAAAGATTGATGGTGCAGGGCATTTTCGAATTTTGTGGAAGATGATTCTTCCTTTATCAAAAGCAGGAATTGTGACAATCACATTATTTTATGCGTTACAATATTGGAATGATTTCTACCTTCCGTTAATGTTGATTAATGATGAGAAACTGTACTCGATTCAATATATTTTATACAAGATGATGGCAAATATTCAATTTTTAGCAGCAAATCCATCGAGTTCTATGGCAGCGCATGTAACGCTTCCAACACAGACAATAAAAATGGCAATTACCTGTATTGCGATAGGACCGATTATTTTGGTATATCCATTTGTTCAAAAACATTTTGTTAAGGGCGTAACAGTAGGTGCGTTAAAAGGATAATGAAATTGTAAAACAACAGTAGATGCTGTTGAAAATAGAAAAATAAACAGGAGGATTTATTTATGAAGAAGAGAAGTTTGATGGCAGCAGCAACAACAATGGGAATGTTACTCTCGTTAATTCCAGCGGGAACTGTAATGGCAGATGGAGAAGCGCCAACACCTGCAACACTAATTTTGTATGGTGAGGAGTCCACCAGAATGAGTGATTTTGCAGAGCATGAACTGCATGACAAAGTGCTAGAAGCAATTAATGTAGATTTGACAGTTCAGTATCTTCCATGGTCGGAATATGCAGGTGGAAAGACCGAATTAATGTTGTCTACAGGAGAGCATTTTGTAACTTATACGGATACGGCATTTTTATCTAAGTGTGTATCAAAAGGGTACTATGCAGACTTAACAGATGTCTATGAGGAGAATGCGCAAGATCTTTTGAAATATTGTGGCGGAGAAGAAGCATTTGATACTTGGAAGGTAAATGGGCAGTTGTATGCACTTCCATTTGGAAATAAACCGAATGCAGGCGAAAATTACTTGCTGATGGCAAGAGAAGATATCTTAAAAGATGTTGGAATGGATGACTTAAAAACAATTGATGATGTAGAAAAATTCTGGCAATTGGCACATGAGAAGTATCCAGAAATGATTGGATTTTCAAGAGGCGGAATGAATCCAATGATTTTAAATGGTGCATTTGATTCGGATCGAAATATTTACAAATTAAACGGTTTTGTTGCGACAGATGGCAATCAACCAGATTCAGGAGAAGTATGGAGTTTCTATGAATCCGATGAGTATAAGCAGGCTGTGGAGATTGCCAATAGATGGTACGAAATGGGAATGATTCCATCTTATGTGCTGTCAAACGGATCTCAATGTGATGCACAGTTCTACAATGGCGATGCATTGTTTACGATTGGTGCAAGCTATCGTGTATTCGAGTATCAGGATATTGTAATGAAGGCAAATCCAAATGCCGTATTTAAAAATTATTATCTAGGAGACAAGACAAAAAAGCCTTTGATGTCACGAGGCGCATATTCTACTGCATTTGCTGTAAGTGCTGATGTAGAAGGGGATGAACTGATTGGCTATGTAAAACTGATCAATTTATTACAGTCCAGTCAGGAATGGGTTGACTTTATTCTCTATGGAGTAGAAGGCAAGGATTACACAGTCAATGAAGATGGAAGCTTTAATATGATTAATACAGATGTATTGGTAGACACATGGCTTCCAGATAATATTAACTTTAAGCGTTATCAGAATTGGGTTACAGATGAGCAAAAAGAAACGTATGAGAACTGGAATGAGGGCTGCATTGACCAAAAGGATATTGGTTTCTCATTTGATTTGACACCAGTTAGTACAGAATATGCTCAGCTTCAGGCAGTAGAACAGGAATATTTCAATCCGATGACTGCAGGAATTGTATCTTATGAGGACGGGTATGAGGAAGCTGTTAAGAAATTAAAAGAAGCAGGAATTGATGCATTTGTAGAGGAATACCAGAGACAGTTCCAGGAGTTTATTGATAGTAAAAATAAGTAAAGTATTTATTACAATGCAGCGGCTGCTTTAGTAGCCGCTGTAAGTGATTTTGCTGAAAATAGCTTACAGAGCGCGAATCGCGCGATCACCTCTCCCAAGAAAGCAGTTGACAATATTTATTAAAAATGTTACAATGCGTCTGTAACAAAGTTGTAATAAGTTTAATAAAATTGAAACAGTTATTACATAATTATGATATTTTTCATGTCTAGGACGGTAAAAAATACTGTTTGCGAAAAGTAAATGTTTCACAGACATGAAAATAAAAATGGGAGAGGTCAAATATTCAATGAAAGCTAGAGTAAAAATTCTTGTGAATGGAGCGGCAGCAACGCTTTTAACTGGTGCAGTTGCAGCTGGACTTATTATTTCTTCAACAGGTGCACTCCAGACAAAGAATAATGATGTTCTCGCCGCGCGTGAGCTTGATGAGACACAGGAAGAGATGACAAGAGAGCAGGAGCCTCAGACAGAAGCAAATGCAGAATTAGTCAGCGCTGAACGTTATCAGCTGGGCATGTTGTGGGAACATGAGCTAACGGCGAAAAAGACAACAGAAAAGTCAACTGAGTCTGACGAAAAAAATTCAGAAAATGAGCAGTACTCATCAAGTGCATCATCTGCACAGAGTCCATTGGCAAGCTATTTTTCAGATCAGGCACTTGTAAATCCAAATACAGTAGGCAATTACTTAAATGTGCGTGCACAGGCAGATGAGAATGCAGATGTAGTCAATACCATTCAGGCAGAGGAGCTTGTATCTGTTCTTGGTGAAGATGGTGATTGGACAAAGATCGGAATAGACGATATGGAGGGCTGGGTAAAAAACGAGTACCTTCTGACAGGAGAAGAAGCTGCAGCATATATGCAGGAGAACGGAACGCTTTATGCTAGAGTAACTGTTCCGAATATGAATATTCGTCTTCGTCCGACAACATCTGCAGATATCCTGGATGTAGCATATGAATACGATGCTTATGAAGTCAGTTTACTGGAGTCTGGCTGGGCATACTGTGTATATGACGGACCTATGAAGGGGTATCTTTCAGCAGATTGTCTTGCTGTTTCATACTCACTTGGAGAGACATGGATCAATACCGATATTGCCTTAACAGAGGAGAATGCAAAGCAGCTAGGTGTTGCAGTAAGCGAGAGCAGCGCAGAAAATATCGTACTGGCATCTGCAAATAAAGTTAATGTCAATGCTGATATATCAACTAAGGAGACAGCTGCAGGCAATCAGGAAGTATTAACAGTTCTGTCACCAGATCAGGTAATGGCAATGGCATCTCAGGCAGAAACGGTAAGTTCCCAGCAAGAGGAATCTAAAGTACAGCAGGATACTGTGCCATCATCTAGTGCAGCAACGAACGAAAATGGTACAGCAAACAGTGAGGTAGCAGCACCGTCTGAGTCGGCACAGCAGCCATCTTCTGAGGCTGTACAGCCAACAGTACCAGAAACACAGCCATCTACTGAAGCTGTAACAGTAACAGGTATCGAAGCCTTCTATGTCGGTGGTACTAAGAGTGAAGGCGATGTAGTTTGCAGCAATGAGGTATATGTCGTAGCAGCATACAGTGATGGAAATTATGCAACGATCACAGAAGGCTGGTCAAGCAATGATATAGGAATGATGCTTCACGCTGGTGAAAACGTAATTACATTGTCTTATGGCGGCTTTTCATCTAATATCGTTCTTACAGTGGCAGCAGCATCGTCTGCGGCACCGACAACACCAGAGACACAGCCGGCGGCACCGG
>OKVF01001814.1_pt1 | contig 14377 bp, 4 predicted proteins | sample 1604831 | NCBI WGS metagenome assembly OKVF01 (sample SAMN01760980, study PRJEB22395) | human gut metagenome
TAAAGCTTGTGACGCAGACTGGCACTGACGAGCTTGGAAATGAGACAACAAGAACACTGATTAATGTTTACGACAAAGACGACGTGCTGATTGACAGCGAAGATGCCGCTGATAATGCGAATATCTATGTCTGCGAAGTAAAAACAGATGAAGTCGTTACTGTAAAGGTCGTTGCTGATGACGGATATGTCGTATCAAAATATGACCTGCGGGACAGACTGGTTGACGGGGTCAAAACAGATGTTGGATTTGATAAAACGGAAGGTGATGACCTGACAGTTGCTGAAGGAGAAGATGAGAGCTCTGCTTCAGACAGGACTGAATTTTCTTACCCAGTATTTATGAAAGATAATATGGCTTTAACAATTGAGCTGGAAGAAAAACAGGAAAAGAGCGGAAGTAAAGGCGATACGAAGGATGATACAGCAAAAGATGAAGAAGCGGTGGATAATACAGGCGCTACAAAGGACACTGATTTGACTGTTGACGGTGAAGTAGCTGCGGACGATTCCAAAAAGGATATGAATGCTGACCTGACGGTTGATGGAGAGAAAACAGGCGAAAAGGCGAAAGACCATGAAACGTCTGGCAATGATGCGGACAATGTTGAAAGCAATAAGACGGTCTCTGATATAAGTGGAGATACTGATAATGCAAATACAGCTGAAGGTGACGATAAGGTAACTGAAAATGTTGCCGGGGAAGACGTGAATGCTGATGAGAGCGGCTATGAAGGTGATGAAAACACCGATGAGAGTGTTAAAAATGTAAATAGTGGTGAAGCAGAAAATGTTGATACTGTTGACATGACTGGAGAGACACATTTTATTGATGCCGCAGAAAACATCGGAGACCTTGACTCTGCAAGCTTCTCAACTGCACGACTGATTATCTTATCTGATGATTCGAATGCTATTATTGACCCGGAGCATATTATCGGAAATTACGATAATATTTATCTGATGCAGTATAAATCTGTTGAACAGGCGATGAATGCTTATGCGTATTATGAAGTGAATGCAGAGGCGGTGGAGCCGGATAAAGAAATTGTTACGGCGGAAGAAACTGCTAATGATAATAATGCATCTGATAGCGTAATATCGCCAGATGATGTAATGACAGAAGAGAGTAACCCTATTGTTGCACTGTCAGAAACACAAAATACCGATAATGCAATTGAAACTTTAACAAAAGATAGAGTAATCGCATTAATTGATACAGGTGCACACAACGGAAAAAATATCATTGGGCGGGTTTCTTTAATTGATGACATATTAACGGGCGGAGAGCATGCGGATGATATGGTTGATTCAATTGTTTCTCAGAATGAAGATGCAAAGATTTATTCTATAAGAACAATTGGAAATGATGGTAACGGCTCAATATCTGCAGTTGTTGCCGGTATTGAATATGCTATTAATCAACATGTTGATATCATAAACCTTTCACTTTATGCAAACAAAACCCTTGCGACAACAGTTCTTGAAAAAGAAATCCAGAAAGCCATTGATGCTGGAATAACAGTTGTCGGAGCAGCCGGAAATGATGGAGCGGATGCTGTTAATTATGTTCCTGGTTCTGTATTGGATGCATGGATTCTTGGAGCAGCAGACGATAACGGTAACAGAAAAGCAATTTCCAATTATGGAGATTCTGTTGACTATTATGCAAAAGCAAAATATACATCAAATGCTGCAGCAATGTTTTCTGGATACATATCAAAATATGGAACTGATTCACTGGATAATTCAATATTTTTAAAAGAAGTTGGCGAGCCAGGAAATGTTGATGATGAAGATACAAAATCTGATGAAACGACATTGTTTGACCCTGTTATTGAAAAATATATTAAAAGAAATATTGACACATCTTATACACAAATAAAAGAAATGCAAATTGTAAATATTATGCGTGTCAAAAATACTATGGTTGATGGCTCTAAAGTATCGGATGATGATACAATAGACAGCATTATGAGTCAAGCAGATATTTCAGATGTTGTAATAGGACAGACACAAGGTATTCTTCCGGTATATCAGCTTGACGAAGATAGTGATTACTGGGTTGCGTATGTTGATACGATGAAGGATGACGATAATGCTGCTGTTCAGGATGTAATGATTGCCCAAAATGACACAAAAGGAATTACATTTGATGGATGGCATTTTGATAATTTAACTGGACTTGTATACATGCCAAAATCAATCTTTTATGAAGATGGAACCTTATATGTTGATAAGATACAGGTGCAGGTAATGCAAAAACTGATTGGCTTTAATTGGGCTGATGATTATAATAGTACAGTTGGAGCTGTAACATTAGATGATGGCGTCACAAATAGTACATGGACAGCAGGAAACATTTATGCAGATTATACAAATATTCAAGTTGGTAAATATCTTGACGTAAATAATATGCTTGTTACAATGAATGGTATTCCAGTTGAAGGAAAGCTATACGGATACGAGCCAGAAACAGGAATATTAACTCTTGGATTTTCTCCGTCTGTAGTTCAATCTATTCACGTAGATGCAAAAAAAACAGAACAAGCAGGAGATGTAGAACCTGGTGTAAAAGTAGCGTCTGGTTATTCATTTTCTGAAATGGTCACAATAAATACTTCAATCGGTTGTGGTTCAATATCTATAAATAAAAAGTATTTAAAAAAAGGCCATGGAGAAGCAGTAAGTGCACGATTCTGTTATCCGGAAAATAATGGTTATTGGTCTTACTACAAAGGTCATGAAAGTGCAGTTATGTGCTATAGATTCACAGACTATAACGACGATTCGCTTGATTTGCAGTTTTGCAACTGGGTTCTTTTTAACCAAGGAAATATAAACAGTATACTGTTAAATGGTAAAGTTTGGAGTATGAAAGCAAGCGATATTGTACCGTTTGTTTTGAATGTAAATTCATTTGATGCTGGATTCGCCGATTTTGAAGAATTAAAAATGAGCAATGGTAAAGACGTGGAACTTGCCCTTCAATGTTGTCATATTAATAACGGTGGTGGACAGTGGAATTCTAATCTTGGAACTGCCCTTGGTGCATGGAGAAATGGACTTGTCATGATGCGTATTGTAAATGTAAATGCAACAAAAAAAACTGCAGTATGCGCTATTTATACCCAAAATATTGCAAATCAGCATGGTATTGGACTGTTTGCATTTAATTATACAGACACTTCAACAACACGTGTAAAACTCGCAAAACGTTCTGGTGTATCATGGACGGCTCCATATTCAAAAGAGGTATATAGCCTTGAAGGTGCAAAATATAGATTATATAAACGCAACAGCAATGGAACAGAAGAGACCGTATATTATATGAAAGATGGAGCAGTTGCAACGAAATCTGTTAAACTTAAAGAAGTAACAACTGATGCCAATTCGCACTCAATACGAGATTTACTAACTACAAATGCAAAAGGAAATACGAAGTATATTGCACTGGAACCTGGAACGTATTATATAAAGGAACAGACTCCATCAACCGGTTTTTATAGGTGTAACAACTATGCACAGTTTACTGTTGAAGAAGACGATACAACCGTAACATTATCGCAAAACACAAATGAGGCATTGGCATATGCATTATCCGAACAACCAAAAGAAGGAAGACTATCTATTATAAAAACAAATTCAGCCGGACAGTCAACTGAGAATTTAAACTTAAATGCTGTATTTAAGATTGAATATTGGGATAATTATACGACAAATGGAAACGATAAGCCAAAATCTCAATGGTTTATGCAAGCGGTATTTGATGGTACAAACTGGGTTGCACAGCTTGATGAAACAAGATATCGTGCATCGTGGACAGACCCTAATACAGGAGTTACACAATATAGCGATGAGCTTTTTTATACATATAGGGCTGGAAAATTTATGCAACCAGATGGAATAAACCATGTTCCAACATTGCCGATGGGGTCATTTAGAGTGACAGAAGTGCAAGCACCTGATGGATACAAACTTCCTGCGGACCCAGTCATAAAGCTTGACAAAAATAAAACCCAAAACATTTACAGAAGAAGAGAAGCAAACGATGATAATACCTCCGGATATGGATGGCTTAGCACATCTGTCTCAAATGAACAGGAAGACAACAGCAGAATTCAAATAAAAAAAGTGGATGAAACTGGAAACTGGTCCGCCGATTTGGTAAATACAGAGTTTACCTTATATGACGCAAACGGAAATGCATGTTCTTCAATAACAATTACAGATGCAAATTATAAAGAATTTGAGTATGACTGTAAAGGTGGCCAAACATATACAATAAAAGAAACTAAAACACCTGCATGCAGAAAGACAGCGGCACCAATTACAGTAACAATTGGAACTGGCGCTAATTATAAAAAAACATATCAATACGATATAAAGAATGATTGGAATCCAAGTAAAATTGCCGTTAGCAAAAAGGACGGAAATAATAATTGGAATAACAATTTAATTGGAGCTCAGTTTACATTATACGAAGGAGCAACCAATCTTGGCAGTATAACAATTCAAAACCAGAATGCACATCAGTTTGATGCTGATGTATGGCCAGGTCATACATACACCATAAAAGAAACACATACACCTGCCGGATTTATAACCGCAGCAGACATAAGCGTTACAATATCAACAACAGTTTATCAGTCTGTATATTATTATGATGTAAAGAATCTGGAAACACCAAAGGTACAAATTACAAAACAGTCAACAGCACCTCAGGACATCCTGGATTTAAGTGCTTATACCGTTAGCGGTGCAGAGTTTGGAATCTACAGTGACCAATGGTGCACTCAAAAAGTTGGCACAGCAACAACTGGTCAGAACGGTGTAACAAATACAATTACGTTACCATGTCAGGCAAATGGTACATATACTTATTATGTAAGAGAAGATATCGCGCCAAACGGCCATAAGGAAAACAAGACGCCGCAGGCGATTACAGTTACACTGCCGGCTGATGCGGGAACAACAAAGCAGATGACGTTTACGAATGAGCCGAAGACAACGATGCTTGACGCTTTTGCCCAGAAGCTTGATTCAAAAGACCACCCAGTAGAAGGTGCAATATTTAAAGTATGCCTGTATGATGGAGAATATACGACTGTTCAGGAATGTGAAGTGAAAGGTGTACTGAAAAAGACGTGGTATCTAAAGTCTGGTGAAGATGGATTAGTTAAATTTGACGATAAGCATTTAGCTAGAAATTATCATGTGAGCGATTCATTTTACAGATATGATGAAAATGGAGATGGTGAAGCCGAAGTGGTAATTCCAATCGGCTGTACGGTAACGTATAAAGAGGTCTATGCTCCTGGTGTTTGTCAGCCAGATGAGGAGACGCAGATTTGGTCATCTAAAAACCAGAAAATAGAGATAAAGAAGTTTTACAATGATATATATCCATGTAAGATTACGATTAAGAAACTCAAAGAAGATGGAAAGACTTCATTACGTGGAGTGAAATTCAAATTAACATTTGTGAAAGAGAGTGAGAGTTATATTAACAACATGTTTAAAACATACACTCCTCTTTTGACAGAAGGCCAAAGTGTGGAAAGCACAACAGATTCAGATGGAACCATTGTCTGGAAGAATCTTGACCAGGGAGAATATCGCATTACTGAAATTCAAACTGTATCAGGTATGACGTTATTAAAAGACCCAATTAATATTACACTTCCTATAACTATGACGGACAAACAGGCAAAAGATATGTCTGCGGCAATTGACAGCGGTCGTTATGATAACGATAAAAACTTATGGTTCTTCTATGAGGCAAAATTTGAAGTTACAAATAATGTTACATTCAAGATGCCAACAACCGGAGCCACAGGCGTTTGGAAATTCATATTCTATGGATTTGGAACCATGGCAATTCTTGGAACTGGTTTAATTATCTGCGATTTAAAAAATAAAAAGACCAGAAAACTAAAAAAGAAGAAAAAATAATATAAAAAATATAGAGTATGCGCTTTTGCGCATACTCTATATTTTTTTGGAATCATTGATTATGCATGAGGTGGGTTTGCATCATATATTACCCATTCCCCATCAATAAGAATTCGATTAAATGTATGTCCACCTGCACTTGAAGCAGCAACAAGATACTCATAATACTGACCGGTCAATGTGCTTCCATACTGAGATACAGTTCCTGCATCTTTTGCGAAATCACCCATAAATCCACTTGCTGCAATGCAGTCAGCATACTGTCCTTTATAGATATTCATTGCAGGACAGGCTCCATCTTTATGGATATAATGTGTCTGAATATAATTTTTTGCCGCATCCATCTTGTCTTTTAATGACATGTTACTTGTCCAAATTTGAGACTCGACAGTGCGTCGCCATGCTGTATATTCAAGATATTCCTGCCAGTCCGAGGCTATAATAATCTTCCATGTTTTAATAATTTTTCCATTATATACCGCATCAATTCTAAGTTCTCCTGATTTTAATGCTGTAAAGTTAATAAATGCACACCAAGAAGAGTCATCATATCCTTGCCCATTAATTTGAATTATAGATACATCACCATTAACTTTCATAACAACCTGTTTCAGGTCTATACTTGAATCCACACTTTCTGGTGAAATATAGCAATCTGTGCTTTTACCACCTTCAAGTGTAATGGTCTTAACATTATTCGCAATCTTCACCGTCACACTACACTTCGCGCTCACTCCACTGCCATCAGCAGCAATAGCGGTAATGTCGGTTGTTCCATTTGCAACTGCCATAACAGTTCCGTTTGCATTTACAGTAGCAACACTTGAATTTGAACTGCTCCAGGTGATATTTTTATTTGCTGCATTATCTGGAGTTACTGTTGCGGTAAGACTTGCGGTCTGGCCTTTTGAAGTCATGGTTAAAGATGTCTGACTTAATGTAATACTTGAAACCTTAACTGGTTTTGGTGTAGCCGTTGGCTGTGGAACAGCTGTCGGTTTCGGAATCGGTGTAGCTGTCGGTTTTGCTGGCTGAACCGGCTTTGTCGGCTGCGGAATCTGAGTAGGTTTCGGGATTGCCGTAGGCTTTGGAATCGGTGTAACGGTTGGCTTCGGCGCTGCCGTTGGCTTTGGAACCGCTGTTGGCTTTGGCGTAACCGTTGGTTTTGGAGCCGCTGTTGGTTTCGGCACTTCCGTCGGTTTTACTGTCGGCTTCGGCGCCTCTGTAGGTTTTGCAGCCGCCTTCTTCGGAATCTTCACTTTCTTGACGGAAGAATACTTACCCCATTTCTTATTGCCTTTTGCATTCTTGTTGTATCCACGGATACGGTACTGATAGGTCTTGCCCTGTTTTAATGGGTATTTCTTGGAAGATTTGTGAGTATATCCGGTCTTCTTAGAGCTCACATTTGCAATCTTGACCCATTTCTTGGAATTGGAAGCCTTGTAATATACCGCATAAGATGTGATATTTTTGGACTTCTTCCATTTAAGGCTGACCTTGTTGTAAGATGTTGCTTTTGCACTGGTTAGAGTGACTTTTGTCGGCCGTTTTCTATTAACGGCTGCGTCTGCTCCACTCTGGAGGATTGCCGGAACGGCAATCATAATTGCCAGGAGTACAGCAAACAGGGCTGACAGCCTGGTACATGTCTTTGTTTTATTCATTTTGTTTACCCTCCTTAATCTTGATTATATTGTACTACAGCTTTTTACTGTAATCAAATGAATATTACAATTATAATATGCTGAATTTTGCTCGCAAAAAAAATTTTTAGTGTTATTTTTTTTGCTCAGACAGCATACGAAGTAAAAGCTAAAATGTTTGACCCGCGTACGACATCGTCGGCCATGGATTCTTCGTTCTTCGTTAGTTTATTTTTTTGCAACGTATTTCAGTTCTTCTTATTTTTTCTTTATTTTTTGGCTCTTTTTTTGTCCTTCCCTTCCTTTTGCATATTAATTCTGTAACACAAACAAAGAGTGTACAAAGAAAGGGATTAAAACTATGAAAAAATTAAATGATTTTGGGGAAAAGATTGGTGGAGCAAAGAAGGACCTATGGGCACTTTTTAACTCACTCTCTAATGAGGAGCAGGGTGAAATGGCGCAGAAAACGAAGCTGTGGAAACGTCCTGATTACCGTGCGATGGTGCAGGAAGGAACGCCAAAAGAAGTATGCTTCTGGCAGTGTCAGATGCGTAAGGCTGTTGTATCACGTCCAAAAATGGATGCTGCTACATATGTTAAATTCGTAATTGAGTTTAAAGCCGATATTGAAGCGTGTAACTCAATTAATGATATTAAAGCGTTTTATACCGGATACCCGGAAGAGACTGAGCGGGATGGTATCTTTAAATACCTGATTAAAGCATCTTCAGACCCGGATGATAAGAGGTGGAGATATGCAAGTGATGTAACAAAACCGTTTTTTGACGGGAAAGCAGTTCTTCGTTATGTGTACCGCCCGAAATTTATCGCTACTGAATGCAGGACTTCCGGATTCCTGGAGGAGAGTGCAGAAAAAGAAAATGCAAAATACAGCATCGTAGAGGTTACTGCAGAAAATATCAAATCAGAACGACGCAACGATGGTGCTTATAAAAACACTGTCACAAGCAGTGATGCTATAAGAATCTATTATGACACAAAGGATTATTCAGAACTTGTAAAAGAATCTGGAAAGCTGTTTCTTATATCTTATGCCGGACGAAAGATTGGTGTATTTATGTCAGCGGAAGAAGCTGATGAGGCTGTTAAAGAACATAAAGAAAAAATTGCTGCTGAAAAGAAAAAAGAAAAGAAAGAAGCATTTTTGCCGCCTCATCTTTCCAAGATTGAAAGAACCGGAAGCGATTATGGCTTCTTCAGGTTTTCTGACGGTAATATCCTTATGTCAAGATATGGCCTTCGCGGTGGTGAATTTGGAAATTACACTACTTCGAAAGACCGGCTCGGAGGAATTAACATGGCTTATGATGCCTTTGAAGACCTGTATAAGGCAATTGGAATATCTGTTAAAGATATCAGCCTTGGTGGAGAGCTGGCAATCGCATTTGGAGCCCGTGGAAGAGGAAGTGCTATGGCTCACTATGAACCGGTCAAAAATGTCATCAATATGACAAAAAGGCGTGGTGCAGGTTCCCTTGCGCATGAATGGGGCCATGCGATGGACGCTTATCTTGGTAAGAAACTGAACCTCCATGGCTTTATGAGCCAGAGTGTTTCTGCTGCCAATGTCCCAGAATCAGCAAAAGAACTTATTGAAGTAATGAAAATGCAGGATAATAAAGAAACTGAATTCTATATTGCATCAAAATACTTTGATAAGGGCTACAAAAAAGCCGGCAATGGCTATTGGTCATCAACACCGGAAATGTTTGCCAGGGCTTTTGCATGTTATGTGCGTGATAAACTTGGAGACAGGAAATCAGATTATCTTGTCGGACATTCCGAGTTTGCTTCAGACGGAATCAAGACTGCGATTCCGATGGGAGAAGAGCGAAAGGTCATCAATGAAAAATTTGACGCTTTTATTTCTGAAATGATTTCTCTTGGCTTTTTCAGCAAGAACGAGGAAAATGCAAAGAAATCAGACGAAAAAGTAGAGGTGATTGACATTGTGCTTTATGAAAGCTCGGATGGCCAGCTGATGTTCTGCTGATAAGAAAGCGGAAAATGCAGGCGAATTGTGGCAGTTTTTTAGACGGAGTCAAAAATGGCTTCGTCTTTTTTCGAAAAGTATTACATTTTTATTTTTATTTTGCATATTAGATGTACAGGAACCAAGCGGCAGCAACAGTCACAGCTGCAGGCCGCAAGGCGCCTATAAGTGCAGGCAGTGCTGTTTTAAGCCGTATTCGGCTTTTGCGACCTCCTTTCTGCTGCCTGTACTTATGCATCTCCCGCCAGGTACATTAAGTACCTGGCTTATTTTTTTGCAAAAAATACCCGGCAGTTTTTTCTGCCGGGAGTTTTACATTAAATGGTAAATCAGATTGTAAATTTTGTTGTTGTTTTTGGTGCTTTCTTTTTCTGTTCTTCAAGAATGTAAGCAGAAAGGATTGACATTTCGCGTTCATCTGCAATCTTCCGGAATTTATCAAGAGAGCTGCTGGCAAAGAAACCGAACTGTAAAAAGTCAATGATTTCTTTTTCCTGACACCTGTCAAAATAACGTTTTATAATGCTGTTTTTTGATTTCTTGAGAAAATCTTTATAGAACTGCTTACCGGTAAGGTGATAAAGCTCTAATGCAGTATCCTGCTTCACATAAAGGCATGGTGTATCTTCATAAAGTGAATCCATGTATTCTTCACTCATGGCAGACGGGGAATACATGTTAAAGAAATTGTCAAGATTTTTTGATGTTTCTAGAGATAAGAATCTTGGAATATAAAACACGTATTCTTTTCCGTCTTCTTCAATCGTTAACGTGATTACAAACGGACCGGCAACTCCATCATTGTTTGTATAACTGCTGGTAATGACAACAGCGTTAATAAGGCCAACCGGAGTCCTGTTTTTGACCCTTATCTTATGCTGGCCCTGCCTTATTGCATAAGATTCAATTACCTGCAGTGTGGATGGTATAATAAGCTCATCATCCAGTGAATCTCTTGCCAATAATAATATTGAATTTGCGTCAAGACGTCTAATACCTTCCTGTAGTTTTATTTCAACAGCCTCGCATCTTGAAAACATGCTTTCGCCCAAAGTTTCAATATGTGACGGTATGGTAAAAGGTTCCAGGCTTTGACAGCCATAAAAAATCCCGGTATCTCCGTATTTTGAATAATCGGTAATAGTCTTATTAAATCCGATTCGTTTAAGTTTTTCGCAGTTGGAAAAAGCGCCTGATTTGATTCGGTATACCGAATCAGGTATTTTAACTGATGTTATGTCAGAAGATGAAAATGCCTTATCATATATGATTTCAGTCCCGTCAGGTATCACAAAGTCACCCTGTTTATGACGTGGATATGCAATAAGTATCTTTTTGTCCTTGCTGTATATCACCCCGTCAACTGCACAAATCTGCTTGTTTGACTCAGTGATTTTAAAGGCTGAGCACGAAATATTCCTTATTGTTTTATCAATATCTCTTTGTACTGGCATGAACGAGTCATCGTTGATTGTAACAGTGCCGTTAAAATTAGGACCATTTACAAGTGGTATTGTACTCATTTTTTGAAAAACAAGCTCTTTTACATTGCCAAGATTGAACCATTTTGATGTAGATATTGTTACTTCCTCTGGTGTTGTAACGTGTTCAGCTCCAGCATCAATATCAACCAACATATTTTCAAACACCAAGGCGCCGTCATTGTAGTTATTTTCACACATTGAAGCCGGATATCCGCAAAAAGAGCTATCGTCTATTGTTGAAATGTCTTTACAATTGATGATTTTTCCTGCCATGCAGCCCTCAAATGCGTAAGAAGATATTTCTTTTACATCTTTTAAGTCTATCACACTGTCAGCATCACTGCAAAATGTATTGAGAAGACAGAACTTTTTACCGTTATTCGTATATTTTACTGTCATCAGGTATGGACCTGGCTCATAGCTGTCATTGTCTTTTACGATTACCTCTTTCACATTCGGGAACATCATATTGCTGATATCAATAGTGTAAATACACTCTCCTGAGATAATAAGTCTTTCAACGTCAGGGAACTGCTTCTTTACATTTTTGAGTAAAAACCTGGAATGACTTTTCCACTTTGAAGCACACTGTCTTTCCTGAAAAACAACAGATTTAACGCCAGGCTCAACATCAATATCAACACATATGGTGCAGTCATCATCAGAAAAATAATAAGTAACACCTTTTGAGTCTTTTTTTACTTTTTTAATCTGTGGTTTTGCCATTTTTTTTATTTTCCTTTCTTTGTTGTTTAAAATTATTTTTACTTTTTTAATATGCCGGATTTCTGATAAAAGAGAAAAACACCCGGCAGAAGATAAAATGCCGGGTGTTGATGATTAGATGCGAAAAGTGTTTTTTGGAGATTCTTTTTTTAACAGCTTTTTGTTCTGTTCATTTAAAATGTATGCAGAAACTGTCGTCATGCCGTTTTCCTGCGCAGTCTCCTGCAATGATGCAACCATGTGGTCGGAAAGCAGGTCAAGCTTTAAAAAATCAATAAGTTTTTCTTCCTGGTTTGATTTTAATAAACGGCTCGTGATAGAACGTGCCCGTTTTTTTAATTCTTTTTTTATGTTTTCATTTCCAGTGATAAGTGCCAGTGCAATAGCAGTTTCCTGGGCAAGAATTAAGTCAGGACATGATTTATAACAATCAAGATAATACTGTTCATCCTTTATCGTACATGAAAAGTTTGATAATATTTCATCAAGCTCATATGCAGCCTTGTGCTCAAGATATGCTGGAAGGAATAGCACATGTTCTTCACTACCTTCAGTAATGATGAATTTTTTCACTAAGTCACTAAACTGTAATGACTCCAGGTTGTTTGTACTGTTATAAAGAAGCCCACCGGTAAAGCCATGTGGAACCCGGTCTGTAAACCTGTAAGTCTTTGCGTTGGTGAAATTACCTGAATAGATAACTTTTACAGAAGGCGGGATTGTAATGTCTTCAAATGCAATTTTTCCAAATGTATTCGCTTCAATCTCTTCAAGACCGTCAGGAAGTGTAAGCGATTCAAGCCTGCATCCGACAAACATACCGTCGTTAAGGTTTTTCACCCATTCAGGGATTGAAACACTCTTTAATGAAGTACAATAGCTGAATGTCCTGGTTCTGCCGTAATGACAGTAATTAACGATTCCTTTTCCGAATTCGATATTCTCAAGATGTTCACATCCGGAGAATGCCTTGTCACCAATATCATATACAGAATCTGCAATCTTTACCGAAGAAATAAGACCACCTGAAAATGCATCAGTCCATATGGTTTCCGTGCCGTCAGGGATGTCATAATGACCTTCACGGAGTTTCGGATAAGAAATGAGTGTCTTCCTGTCTTCTGTAAAGATAACACCATCAACATCACAATAAATGCTGTTGTCGCAGATTTTATACTGTTTTACCTTAACACCGCCACATTTGCTCCGTAAAGCACCTGGAAGAATATTGCATCCGTTAAGTCGCATGCATCCAAGCGGAACATTATTAAAAAAACACAGCTGGTCTGCATTATTTATTGTAACATTTTTTACATCTTGAAAACTAATATCTCTCTTTACGTGTTTAACGTATGAAGGAATCTCAATGTCAAACACTCCGCTCTGCACACCAATCAGGACACTGCCAAATATCTGCAGCCCGTTTTTGTACCGTTTATTCAGTTCAATAGCTGAACCGGTGAATGCATCAGCACGACATATGCTGACATCGTCAATGTTAACAAAATCTGTTGCCATACATCCATCAAATGCGTTGTCATCGATGATTGAAATTCCTTTAAGGTCAATAACATCTCCAGCTGCTGCACAAAATGCATTCTTTAATGCAAAGCTGCCGTTTTTGTATTTGCGAACAAGCATTCTTACATCATTTTTATAATACTTACTTTCTGAGTACACATTTTTGACATTTGGAAACATCTTATTGTTGATACAAACATCAATTATATCAGAAGAAATCCTAAGTACTTCCACATCTGGAAACTGTTTCTTGCAGTCTTGTAATGAAAACTGGCTGCCGACGAAGCTATTGGAACTTCTTGAGCAAATGGTAACGGTTTTAACATTGGGATTAATGCAAAGGTCTGTCACCTTTCCCATGTTGTTATAATAAAATGTAACGCCTTCCTGTGATGAATAACCAAAATTTGCCATCTAATTTAAATCTCCTTTCTTTGTTTGTTTCTCAATTAATATGACGGAAAAAGAAGAACTGAAAAAATATTTTTTTCTGTCAATTTGTATCTGCTGGAATACAGGCAATCTTTTGTGCTGAATTTTTTTCGCAATAATCATCCGTTTTCTAAAAAATCCGGCATATTAAGCATGTAAAAATAAATACAAAAAGGAGAAATTGCTTATGACAATAGAAGAGATTAAAGAAGGATTAAAGAAGAACGGATATATCCCAAATGACGATATCTGTTATGCAGTGTTTGCTGCATTGTCACTGAATAAACCAATCCTGATTGAAGGAGACCCCGGTGTTGGTAAAACATCACTTGCGATTGCCGTTGCAAAGATGCTTGGGCTGCCGTTTTTAAGACTGCAGATGTATGACGGCCTGACAAAAGACGACATCCTGTATGATTACGATTACCAGCGCCAGCTGCTGACACTGGAAGCAGTAAAGCCAAAGATTAATGAAGAGATTAAGGATATGGATGTGAACAGCGCAATTAGAAAGGTTGCCGGCGATGTCAATTTTTACGGTAAAGAATTCCTCATCCCGCGCCCGGTCCTGCAGACAATCAACGGTACCGGCAGGCA
>OKVF01001815.1_pt1 | contig 14370 bp, 15 predicted proteins | sample 1604831 | NCBI WGS metagenome assembly OKVF01 (sample SAMN01760980, study PRJEB22395) | human gut metagenome
TTTCACGGGTACTCTGCCTGTATGTGCCCGTTACGATGGCTGTGCAACGGATTTATGCTCAAGCAGTAGCTCATTCTGGCTTATATGGACTTCCTGGAGCATCTGCTTCATGAAGAAAAACTGGCACGTCATCATATACCCGAATGGCAGCCTTCCCGGCGGTGAAAACGTCCGAAGAGTATGACTTCACGTTAGCCACCGGAGCACCGCAGAAGCAGCTCCAGTCGTTACGCTCACTCAGCTTCATAGAGCGCAATGAAAACATAGTTTTACTGGGACCATCTGGTGTGGGGAAAGTCCATCTGGCAATAGAGATGGACTATGAAGCCGTCCGGGCAGGTATCAAGGTACGCTTCACAGCAGCAGATCTATTAGTTTATTTATCTACAGCACAACGTCAGGGCCGTTATAAAACGACACATCAGCGTGGAGTAATGGCCCCCGCCTGCTCATCATTGATGAAATAGGCTATCTGCCGTTCGGGCAGTAGGATCAAACGTTCGCAGGTAATGCAGCCCTGACCTCAGCGATGCTGGACCGTATCTTACACCACTCACATGCGTTCAAATCAAAGGAGAAAGCTATCGACTCAGACAGAAACGAAAGGCCGGGGTTATAGCAGAGGCTAATCCTGAGTAAAACGGTGGATCAATATTGGGCCGTTGGTGGAGATATAAGTTGGTCACTTTTCATCCTTCGTTGACACTAATTGTTTTTGTGCACGATTAGATAATATGTAATTTTTAAAAATTCCTAAAATTTAATACATCCCAGCTAGCAGTATTAGCTGTGGGAGCTTGCAGGTGAGTAGAGAGTGAACCTGAACAGAGGGCAAACAATTTTGTGGTAACTGTTGGTACGAGCTGGCGGGGCTGTAGTATCTGCTATCTGCACACGGATACGACGTTTATTGTGAGTCGCTCAATCAACAGATAACCCAAACATGATTATTGTGACACTGAGTGTGGAGCCAGTTGCCGGCGGGCGGCATCTGTCCCGGATTCGTGAGCTGAGGGAACGGATGCCCGGGAAACTGCTGGTTCTGGCACCAGAAAGGCTGAAGATGCTGACGGTATTGCGGGATATTTGTGATGTATACAGTGGATGCGGCTCTTTGCGGAAATTAAATACGAAAATTCACGCGCTGCTGTCTGGAGAACCGTTTTGGAGTGACAGGTTCCGCATGACAGAAGGTCAGCGATAGGGGCTGAAACGACTATCAGTAAGAAATAGAGACAGGCCGCTGCCTCCCGAAAGCTGGAGAGTGGAAGTGCTATTATCATGATGCCTGCCGGAAAATGTGGGCGTAAGGGATTTTGGGTTATTGCTGATAGTCGGACTGGGGAGGAGTCTGGACGAAATTGAGAGCATTCAGAATGAAACGTAATGTTGTGACAAAGGACTGGCTACGACGGGCGATGAATGCCGGAGAATTTAGAGCATATATTCAGCCAATAGTTCGTGCATCAGATCTGAGTGTCTCCGGAGGTGAATTACTGGTGCGCTGGCACACACCTGAGAGAAAAGTAATACCACCGGCGCGCTTTATCAGCCAGATAGAATCTTTTGGCTTGTTGCCAGGCATGACGTGTAGACTCATGTTGCAGGCTGCTATTGAGTTTTTGGGATTAGGTAATGCGTTACCTGACAGTTTTCGGCTAGCGGTAAATGTGACGCTGGCGTAGCTGTCTGGCAAGCAATTCATTCAAATGAGTCTGATACTGGCAAGGTGAGGGGGAAAGTCCGTCTTGTTTTGGAGCTGACGGAACAGCAGCCATTTTACATTGACTGGCAGACTGAGTAGATACTGAGCTTATTAAATAACGCAGGTGTGGAATTTTCCTTGGATGATTTTGGCTCGGGTGCTCAGTGCTTTCATACCTAAAATACTTTTCTGTCAGCTATATAAAAATGGATAAAGCTTTCACACAGGAAATATTATGTGAAGATTCCTTCTCATCCCAGTATATCGTGGAGAGTGTTATCGGGCTGGCTAAAAAGTTTGGTATTAATGCGGTAGCAAAAGGCGTAGAAATCCGGATTCAGGCTAACTGCCTGAGTGCTCTGGGAGTTGATTATCTTCAGGGGTTTTACTCCGGAAGACCGGAAGAAGTGTTCGTCTTCTGTTACAAATACCTGCAACGTCAGTTGTGCGGACAGATGAGGGAAAATGGGTTTTAACATAATTAAATAACTTGTCTGCTTTTCCCGAAGAACCTAGTAATTTAGCAGAGTACATCCTCATTCTGAGGAGAATAGTGCTTCCTATTCTTTTGTTGATGTCTGATTGTTATTTATTCATATTGATAGGCAATGTTGTGTATTTGTTTTATCAATAGGCTGCAATTTTCTTATAAATATCAAAGACATCAATGTGTTGTCCATAAAAATATTTTTGTGAAATTCTCGTCAGGATAATTGAATATTACATAATTGTGGGGCGTGACGTTTAGTAATGCCACCCTGAAAATAAAAAGTATTTCATATCGTATGAATAACGACTGGGGTCATATATTCGGAAGAAGGAGTGCGTGGCAGAATTAATTACAGAGTGAACCTGTGCAATTGTTTTTGCAGCTCCTGATTCTGGCATGCTTATTATTTTAATTAATGACAATATGTTTTGTAAGGTTTCTTTTTTTACTATTCTTTATTTAAAAAATGGGATGAAAAGCAATATTTTTGCAATCTCATGTTGGTCTTGGGTTGTGATTATGTTTCGTATTTGAAAATACCTTGATTCTTTTATAGTTCGATAAAATTAATTGTTATCATGCATCAATATATTAAGGTGTGTGATTGTTAATAAAGATATCAAAGAACAGAAATTACGGGAGTAATCTGATGCAGCAAAAAGATGTTTACTTTCATGGAGAAAAGAGACAGTTGTTTCTCAGCAAAAAAAATAAGAGTTTAGCGATAGGTAAAGTGCCTGAGGATATCTTCTGGTTACTGGTAGAAATGTCAGCCATACGCAGTCAGAATATTATAAAGGCATTGTATGATCATCTTGTTCTTGGTGACCCAAGAAAAGTTATCTGCGAGCGTCATAATGTAAATAATGGTTATATCAGCACCAGTCTGTCTCGTCTGGAACGTATGAATGAAATGATAAATGAAATTATACCTCATCATATAAAATGGCAGGAAAGCACGAATAATATCTGTGAGTATTACACACATACAACATAAATCAGAGGGAGAGTGATTGTTGATTTTCATTAAAATAATATTTATACAACCATTATTACGTATCATAAAGGATTGCACACAATAGCAATAGTATTATATATTGTTTAATTTTGGCTTCATATATATCAAGTGGGAATGATGCTGATATCCTCTATTGTGACAGTCAATAGCACTGGTGTACTGGAGTGTTATTTAACCCGTGCAACCGAAGTTTATAATACTGCTCGGCTGGGAGGTGTTAAAGTTGTCATTCGTTTTGAGGTTGTTTTTCAACAATTAAGTTGTAGCAGCAGAACTTTGTCGTTTATGTATTGGAGAACATTTTATGTCTAATACAGTACATTTAAGATAACTAATCTATTAATTGTTATTCATATAATGAATTTGCTCCTATATTTCCAGATACCTGTTATCACTTAACCCATTACTAGAATGCCACCGCATATATTTACGTGGTGATCTATAACTCAGCGCAATATGCGGATGCAATTCGTTATTGTAGTGGTTTACTGAATTTGGCCACCTGAACAGAGGTGATATGCTTACCTCAGAACAATAAAGTGCACAAATGAAAAGAAGAAATTTTAGTCCTGAATTCAAACGTGAATCCGCTCAACTGGTTGTTGACCCTTCAGAAGTCTGAAGAACGAGTGGGTGCCAGTGGCTGGTTACTTTACTGCCCGTGCAATTATTGAGTATATAGATGAATATTATAGTGCACTCCAGCCTCATAAATATAACGGTGGATTACCGCCGAACGAATCGGGAAATATATACTGGAAAAAAATCTAAAATTGTGGCCAGTTTTTGTTGACCATTACACAGAGAATGTTTCTGTCTCCAAATAAATCTGCGAACAACCTTAGGCTACTCTTCGCTTTCTTTTGTTATAACTACTTCATAAGAATTAAATTTTTTTTGCACGTCAACTGCAGAAAATGAAACATGTGATAGTTTTGCTTTTGTAAGTGCGTATAAATTAGTAATAAGTGAGGTTGGATTTTAATTTCTTTCTATTCCATGTTCGTTTATTAAGTATGTTGGTAAGGCTTATCGTTTATTTTGTTTTGATTTTTGTGTGTATTTCTATTTTGTGGTCATATTTTGATTTTGATGTAAGTTTTGTTTGAACTGAAAAATTCTAGATACCATGCGCCATTTGAAGTTAAATTTCGTTTTTTTTGTAGTGTTTAGAGTGTTAATCTTATTTGTTTAATGGTTTTGGTGTGTTATTCTTTTGTTTAATTTGTTTTGTTTCTATAAACTTTAAAAATTACACTTTCATGATAATAAGAATTTATTTATAATATTTATAAATTTTATAGGTAGTTAAGGTTGAGGCCGTTATGATGAGGTTGAGGTAATTTATGTCACCGACAGATGTTCTTTATCAGAAAACGCAGGAACCATATTTACTCAGTAAGAAAAAAAATTTCTTGGCTACTGGGCAAGTGCCTGACGATGTGTTTTGGCTTTTAATAGAAATATCAGCTATACGTAGTGAAAAACTTATACAAGCATTATATGACCACCTGGTTCTTGGAACACCAAGGAAGAGTATCTGCGAGCGATATGGTGTAAATAACGGATATATAAGCACAAGTCTTTCACGTCTTGAAAAAGTGAACCATATGATAATGCAATTAATTCCACATCATGTAAAATGGTGCGAACAAAAAAATAACGAGGCAAATCAATAGAGTATAAATATATTTAATATTTATTTGTATGCATTTGCATTTTATAACACTGTAATTATAAGTCGTTTTGTATACCTCTTAGACAAAAGGGCGGTGAATAAAGTTATTGTATTGATTTTTGTTAACAGCAAGTGATTTAAAATATGCCACCATCATTTTTGTTGATAATATCAATGTATATCGGCAACCTTAAAAGGTAAAGCATTTGTAATCATCCTTGTAATAAGGGTGATAGAACGTAGCCTCTATTTAAAATAGGGTTGTGCTTGGAGTGTTTCTTTGTCTATAAGGGAGAATGCCTTTTATCATAAGTAATGATAAAAGGCATTGTTTATACTTTTCATTAATGCTGTTTTCACTACATGGCTTTTTAAAAAATTATTCTGTATATCTCCCCAATCACCTGAGTCCTAGAATTAGGATGATTGGGGAATATATTTATTTTGATGTTATCGTCAGAGTTACAGGAATAACTATCTTCCCTGGTCGATGAGCAGTCTGTACATACACACTGTCGGAACTGATTACTTGTTGCCAGTTTATTTTTCTACCGCTGCTATCAGTTAGTGTGAGAAGACTCTCACCATCAGTGTTAGTTTTGAGTTTCAGTTCATATTGGTTTTTTGCTGAACCAGAGTAACCTGTTAGCAGTCTTAGTTTACTATTGGAGTCAGTGAAAGTCGGTGCCCACAGATTCAGTGTTAACGAATCTGTATTACGTTCGCTGAGTTGGGTTGTGAGATTGATGTTCCTAACAGGGGTTCCTTCGGAACCCAGAGGCCATCCTGACTGGCTAAAGTAAAGCTTAAGCTGTGGTGTATTTGCATTGACTCTTTCACCTATTGGGCAGCGCCATTTCTCGGTCGCTAACGTAGTACGCGCAGGGATCTCTACACGTCCCCTATGTGTTGTCCACGTTACGAGCGAAGTTCTGGCCTCCCAAGCATAGTTCGTGTTTATAACAGAATCCATAGAGACACTTCCCGCTATATTACCTGCTTCTGAGATGTTGTAGAATGTGCCTACATAACGGGTCAGTTTTGTTTCTATTTTTGTGCATTTTGTAGATGATATAGATGAGAAGGCTCCTGAGGATTCTGGCCCCTGGAGTGTAGGGCTGAGACGCCACGGCGTTGGTCCGAATGGCCCGTTGTTAACGTTGGTATGGTGTTCGTAAAATTCGCTGATTTGACTGTTAGTTTGAGTTGTCACCGTTACTTCTTTAAAGCCGAGCGTAATTGTGTGTCGAATTGTCTCCGTGTTTGCTATGGCATACTGTGTGTGAAGAGACACTAAAAGCAGCGTGAGAATTGCTTGTTTTTTAGTCGGCACTTTTTTTTCTCCTCGATTTTTACTGCACTCCGGGGTGCGCGATTCATAATTCGTTTTGTGCATAAATATTTTGTTGGACACAGAAATGCCTTTACAGAAAATAACCTTTCGTTACTACCCTGCAAATCAATATCTTCTTCTAACAGCCACTACATGAAGTGGTTTTTTCTTGCTCACTCTGTTAATTCAGTGAAATTATTTGAATAAACTTAGAGCTCAATTAATGTATTGAAAAATATGAGAAGTTACATATCTATGGGTAGCAGTTGCTTTATACTTTGCTTTGCCTCATTGAAAGTTTCATATAATAATTTATGATGCATTATTCCGTACAAAATAACATGCATTATGCTGGGTAAGTTAGTTTAAATATAACACTCCCCCGAACCTTTCCAGGTTTTGCTTTGTCAGGCATATCAACAGATATTTTTGTTGGATAATTAATTGAACCTGAGTTTTTGCCTTCGTGAATAAGTACGGGCTTTTGCTCATCATCGGTGAATTTACTGTTACCATTCGTACCCTTAATTTTAAGTATAATATCTGTATCGGAGTTGTCCTCCTGTTTCAGAAATATACCATCATTGTTGCTGGATAGTGTATTAGAACTCAGCATGTAAACAGCATGTTTTACCGAATAACTGCCACAATCTACCTGTATAGTAAAATCTGGAAGCCAGTTTATTTTCATACCTGGTGTCAGTGTCCCTAGTTGAACTTCTGCCGGGACTGATACAGAACAAGTTGGTTGAGGAATATCGATCGTCACTGTTGTATTATAAGTGTCTGTTGCCGCAGAAGCACCATTTGAAAACAACACAAAGAGAATGGTTAATATTTTTTCGATTTGTTTTGACGAATATATCGAGTTCATTTGTGATCCGTTATTGATATTATGTTATTTCTGTGTGTTAGGTATATACTATTTATGTATAAATGTTTTGTGCACACTCATACAGTGCTTTTATTAAGCAGAGTTCTAACTAAATCAGCAAAAGCCAGACCGTATTCTTCTTCTGTCAAAGATTCTATGCTACCGTTCCGGATCAGATATTTCCCTTTAATAAAAAATGATGGTGTGCCGGTTACACCAAATTTTTCGGCGGCATGAATCTGCTTAGCCGTCATAGCTATGACGAGCATACTGTTAATGGCTGCATCATATTGCTCAGGTGATACACCTGCATCGATGAAGACCTGACGGATATCTTCTTTACTTTTTATGCTACGGGTTTCCTGAACTGCTTTAAACAGCGGGATTTCTACAAGAGATTCAACTCCCAGCACTCGTGCGACAGACCAGGCTTCTGTCAGATCATCACCAAACGCCCCCATTGTGCCGACATGATATTTCACCATCCGGGCATCAGCAGGAAGTATTTTTTCTACTGCCTGAGTAACCCCATATCGACCGGCAAAAGCAGCACAGGGTGGGCAGTAGAAGGAAAAAAACTCAACAACCTCCGGCGCGTTTTCGACTGGCTTCGTTAAACTCGTGTAGTGACGCCCCTCCTGAGGTAAAGCCGCTTGTGCTGCTGTAAATGTATTCATTGCCAGAAAACAGCACAGAGCAGTTAACAACATTTTTTTCATCATACAAAACTCATCCACGATAAAGCCGAGATCTGCGTACACTTCAGCCGGCACACAACATTTCAGACTAAACTCAATTGGTTTAAAACATTCCTGCAACATCTTCATCCTTAAAGAAAATTGCAACTTAATACATTATTATCAAACAATTCTTTTTTTTGAGTAAAAATCAGAACCACGACAATATATTTATCGCAGTTCTGAATTTTACTTGATTAGCGAATGGTGAACTCCTCAGTCCCACCCCAGTCATTGATGGCATCCACGGATGCCTTACCGCTAATTTTTTTACCCAAAGACACTTCACTAAAGGGACTAAGTTGGGCAACGTCAGCCAGCACTTTGTCACTGAGCATCACTTTCTTACCATCAACTTTCATTCCAATAACTGCCATGTAATATGGTGTTGGATTCTTCAGTAACGTTTCATTTCCGCGTTGTTCTAGAATTAACTGCTTCTCCGCCCCCTGACGTCCATCTTTAATAGATGCAGGACGATAAATCAGCTTGACCCGAGTGTTCATTGCAATAGCCAGTACACTTCCTTCGGTATCCTTTACCTCTGGTTTAGGAGGTATTTCCTGGACATTCAGCCAGAATAATGACTCCCGGTCTTTTGGTAAGGTCGAATCAGTATTAATGATACGAATTACCTGTTTTTGTTTTGCGCCCACCTTAAAGAAAGGTGGCTGTGGTACCATATAAACCCCATTCCCCTGGTTAGTATTATCAATCCAGACCTGGCCACCATAATTTTTATCAGCTTCGTTTGACACAGTGAAGGAAGTATTCTTTTTTCCTTCTTCATAAATAAAACGGGTGCCATTTAGTACAAATGCGGCCATCGACTGACTACAGAAAGAAAAAGAAAGAATCGCAGCCATGGTAACTTTTACAAATTTATTCACAACGAACCTCCTGAACTTTATTGGTATTCGCTTTTAAACCTTTCGCGGAAAAACGACACTGTTTTCCATTTCCCATATCAACCCGAACAGATTCCGGTTCCGCGAGCATATTCATAAGCAATACGCCATTACCGGATATAAACCCTGCATTCAGCCCTTGCTCAGTAGTTGCGTCTCCACCGGTCAGATAATTCCCTTCTGGCCCTCTGATACGCAGAATGTAACGTTGTACGTTTTCAAAACCGAATTTACGGTAAACCATGGCGCGTTCAGTAGGTACAACCTTGAATGACGTGGTCTCAAATTCCATATTGTCCGGCACATTATCCATGTTGATGTTAATGCTGTTTTCAGTGTACTCAGATAACCACACCACCGTGTTACCTTTGCTGTCAGTCGGCATGGAGCCATTAACAGAAATTCCTTCAACTCCTGGAATATTGATGATTCCCACTGTATTAGCAGATTCTTTGGTAAAGAGTGGACCACTTTCTGCTGTACCGAGCACCGAGCCAGAGAAACCACCGGAGAAGCTGGTCTGGCTTCCACCATAAGATGAGCGACTCTGCGACACTCCGAAATTTGTCTGAATGGCATCAAAGGCGTAACTGGCTGAAGCCGAAGCTCCGCGAGTACCTTTTGAACCAGCATCAGCACTTAGACTGTAGTTAAACCTATCTGTCGGTGTTGCAGACACACTGGTATTGAACGTTGTGCCCCCTCTACGGCTATGTCCCACACTGTTACTGGAGTAATAACGGGTACCCTTAAGATCAAACGGCACGCTCACACTCAATGAAACGGAGTAATCTGATTTATCAGACCAGGCATATTTTGAGTGAGACCCGCTCAGGAACAGGGAAACCGAATCAAAAACAGATGTGCTCAGCGAAAGCGTAGTGCCTGCATCATTCCCGTCACGCATCCAGTAATCCTGCAACCAATAAGAAGCACTCAGATAAGAGTCGTCAAAGCGGTGTGACAGGCGGGCCTCATAACGGGACTTTTGGTTACCATATCGCCAAGTATCTTTCGGGTTAAAGTCTGCAAACTCCACATATCCTTTACTCTGGTAACGGTATGTCAGTAACTGCAGGTCTGTTCTGTCCGTGAAGTTTTTAGCGTATTTGGCACTGAAGCTTTCACCTTTCCTCTTTTCACCATTTTTATAACTGGCTTTTGAGACGTTCGCACTGAGCGACAGCGCCCCTAATCCTCCCAGCATTTGCGTAACACCCAGACCAGCAGACTGATATTTCTTATTCAGAATAGTTGCCAAGTTCAGTGTGGTCGTAGAGAAACCATAATCCAGACTTCCCAGCCCAAATAACCCCGTATCAGAATCAAATGCTTTATCGAGTTCGTTGCTGTTATTCTTTTTACCTGTAGCAAGGTTGTACTGAAACTCCCCCGGACGCAACAGCGTCGGTAGGGTGGTTACCGGATAAATCTGCTCCGTTTTGTTTCCGCTTTCATCTTCCACTGTAACCATAAGGTCACCATTCCCCATGGGACGGAGGTCATCCAAATGATAAGGCCCAGCAGGCACCATTTTGGAATACACCGTATAACCGTTCTGCTTAACAGTAATACGGGAAGGTGTGGATGCTATCCCCGTGATATCAGGTGCATACCCCCGGGACTCCCACGGGCGCATATTACTGTTGGAGCGCAATGCCGCACCATAAAAATTAAAATCAGAAAACAACTCCGTACGCGTCTGGGATTTACCCAGCAATAAATCCCCTTGAATCTGACTGATGGCCGTGGACAGGGTCAAATCACTGGATGTAAACTCTGTTTCATTATCAGAGTGTGAAACGTTCATATTGCTGGATAACACCCAACGCCCTAAGTTGATGGTGGTGTCAAAATTACCAAACGCATTATAGTCGTTATGAACGGTTTTATTAAAATTACCGTAATACTGAAGACGACCGCCGTTCACTCCATAATCCCAGCGAGCAGGATCAGTTCTACTCAGTAAATAAGCCTGAGGAATATTAAAATTTAGTTCCTGTGCACCATAATCAAAATCTACCAGAGTATGCGGTTTCTTCGACAGAACATAACAACCTTCATTATTATCGAATACTTCCTTATAAGCTTCAGAATTCAGCATCACCCCTGCTTTTTCCAGCCACTCAGAGGAGAGGCACAGCGTATTATTTTGTTCATCTTTCTTGCTAATGTTCAGGCCAACACGCCCTGTACGCTCTTTATTTACGGCAACATCAACAATATATTGCCCTTCTGGATAAATTGCGTCATTTTTAAGTATTGACGGAACAATGCTGCCTCCTTGTATAAAATCAAGATTGAACTCATCAGCAGAGCTGAAGTGAGAAAACAATATACTCAGGGTCAGCAGAGATATTTTAGGAGATCTAGATAATACCATAGACACCTCTTCACACCTCAGCAAAAATTAATTAGTACATCAAGAAAAAGACAGAGGGTATACTTTACAGTATTCAAGATCCGGGGAATATTCCCCGGATGTTTGCTCAATAATTACTTGTAAGTAACAGCATAAGCAGAAGCACTCTGGAAATCACCAGCTGTAGAACCACCAATCAGCTGAGCAGAGAACTTATAACCTTCTCCGGCCAGTTTTTCTTTAGCAAACGTTGCTGAATTATTGCTAGAAGTAATTTGGGTATCCGTTGTTGTAGCATTTTTAGCCAGCAGTACAACATGAGCATCTGTTGCCTTACCGTTCTGGTTCACGATGCCCTCAGTCCCCATATTACCATTCCAAGAGATAGTGGCACCCAGTTTGGCTGCTTCTGTACAAGCAGTCGCATCCTTGGCTTTTAAACTAAATTCAATTGCTTGACCTTCATGGGCATTTCCTGTTGCCCCCTTGGTGGTTACTGTACCCAACTGGACCATATTATTAACAGCACCACCAATTTCTGGAACCAGATCACAGGTTTGTGCAGTAACGTTACCAAAGAACTGAACCTCTCCCTGAGCTGCCATAGCTGAACCTGCTGCCATAGACATCGCAATTGCAGAAGCAATAAATACTTTTTTCATTGGTTAAAACTCCAGAATCAGTAATAAGTTTAATTGATGTAAAATTGCATAACACATCTAATGACGTGTCGCTACTTTCTCCCGAGATAAAAGAAAACAACGCCACCCCATCCGGCAATTTATACGCGCGTTATTATTTATCCTTGGCAAGAGCTGTTATTGATAAAAACCAACCAACCGGGAAACTACCTTTTCAACGATTAGCAAACGACGAATACATAAACTTAAATATCCAGCACTTACGCCATATTGAGCACAAACCTCCTTCCTGGTTTTTCCAAGAACAAGATGATCTCGTAACGCAAGGATTACTTTTTTGCTATGAATAGAAGATAGTTCAACTAATAATTCAAATTGTTTGCCTGAAAGGTACCTTCCTTTAGTTACAGACATAATATCATCATGACAGTTAGTCATATCACCGTCGCATTCAGTCATTATATTCCCCACAACGTTCTGTTAAAAAACAAGAGAAGACATCCGCGATGACTTGCCGCTTATTTTATTCAGCATTAAACACTGTTCAAGTGTCACGCATGGTGAAAACAAGCCATTTCCAATGACCTTTACAGCATAAAACCCTGTGTGAGCTGGTTTGCAAAGCATCTTTGCCTGTGCTTATTGGTGAGGTGCAGAAAATATATCTATAAAATACGTGTGGATGTGACTTTTTTATTTTTTTTACAGAAATTCATGAAAAATCTGAATTATTTTGATGTAGTGAAAAGTTATAAAAAAAGCGAAACAAGAAAAACAAAGCGAATATTTTGATATAATATAAACAAATATTTTTTTTTACAAAACTTGACTTTATGTGCTCTTGAAATGTTGTTTTTAACTTATATTATCTCGCACGGTTTTGATGGCAGGTAATCAAGGGATTGTGGAATCGCTCCTGCCATCAAAACTAATGAATAATGTTGACTTCGTTCAGTAGGTGAGCAACAGAGATTTTAATCTGTAGATAGCCAGGCAACTGTTTGAGGACGACATCATATGCGAATATAGTATAATGGTTATTACCTAAGTTTTGTGGACTGATGATGTTGGTTCAATTCCAGCTGTTCGCTCGAGGGATAATTAATCGGAAATGTTTTTTTAAGCACTGACATTTATGTGGAGACTGGTCTGTAATCCTTTATCTTACTCCATCCTGTAATGTCAGGTCGGTTACAGGTTCGGTGCTGTTTTTTTGCGCATAATAATCTGGCATTACATCGTTGCCTGGTTATAATTATATTTTACATCTTTATTATTTTATGTTATTCCATGTTTTCAGGAATGGTTGAAGAAAATGAAAATGAAAATGAATAATTTTTATAAAGCGCGTGCAGATTGTGTTAAATAAATTTATGGGTTGTAGTTAGGGATAAGTATTATTTTTTCATACTCTTTCATGTTGCCGTCGCCGACGGCTTTTTTTATGTTTTCATTCAAAAAAACATCAAGACATATCATATTTCTATTAATGAAATATTAGAAAGGTTTCAATGGTGCTGTTGATATGCATCCTTTACTTCAGAAATGATTTTGAACGGGATTAAATTCCGTGTAAGTCCACAAAAAACACACTGATGATTTTATCAAATGTGACCACTCCACCATAATTTATAAAAAACAGAACTCAATCCTACAAATTGTGTTAGAAGATAAAAAATGAAAGAAAATAAATGCAAATTCCTGATGGAAAAGATCAAAGAGAATCATATTAAGCGCGCAGCAGGTCTTAGCCGATTTTCAGTAATATATTGTCCTCCCGATAAATGTATCGATGGGGAAGTTAAAATTCTTGATGAGGATAAAATGAAGGTGCTGTTTGAAGAAATTATTCAGGCTAATGCTGAAATGCTCAAATTGGCTCAGGAATACAACGTGATTGCATCCTCAATGGAGACCGATATGATATCAATTTTTCACATTCCAGCCACATGAATGTTTAATGGATAGAGTTATGCCATAAGTTTTATAATTGTCATATATAAAAATATTCACGGCGCTATTGTTTATTTACATTGACATATTTGATTTAATTTGATGATGATGCTGTTTCTGTATTAATAACTTCCGGTGACATATTTTCTATTTTTTTACAGATTGTGCTAAAACTATCTACTACAATAACACTACCAGAAACCCCCCTTATGTAAATTTCACAGAAAATACCTTTTTTCATTACTAATGATATATCATTTATATTGACCAGTAAGTCCTGATCCTGCCGGCTTATAAAACTGATGAACATACATCACTCCATTAAGTGTCGTTGTTAAAAATTATTTGATACTCTATTTAGATAATAATCACTGCATGACATAACAATTATTTTGCGTAAAATGCAGATGTTGTTTTTATGTGAATATTATAAATTAATCTTCGAAATCACGATGCCTCAATGATATGAATATCATAAAGTAATCAATAAGATATAAAGATACCCCCTATTCATTTTTTTTCAATATACACTTGTGTCAAAAAAAGTAAATGCACTTAAGTTTTTATATTTTATCAAAACAATAAAAATCTTTATGTATAATAACTGTTAATGTTTCATTTAATATCGTTTAAAATATGCTTAAATATCTCTTGTGAGAGTCTCCATATGG
>OKVF01001816.1_pt1 | contig 14370 bp, 10 predicted proteins | sample 1604831 | NCBI WGS metagenome assembly OKVF01 (sample SAMN01760980, study PRJEB22395) | human gut metagenome
ATGCTCAACGGCAGCATACACATGCAGATTTTCTGCGGGGTGCTCATCGATCCGGCCAAACTCATAAAGAACGGCAAGATAGTCAGTGCCATCCGTCAGCGCATAGCCGGAGTGATGGATATCAGAGAACTGCAGAAAATACTGTATGACAAGTGGGGCGGTTCACTGAAAGACAAGGATTTGTGTCTGACCGATGCCACCTGCTACGAGAGCCACCTGCGGTTCCCGACCGATGTAAAGCTGCTGTGGGAATGCTGCGAGTGGATTCAATCACTTATGACAAAGACCTGCAAGGCGTTGAAGGAACGGTTGCCACGCAACAAGTATCACGACATTGACCGCGCCCGGCTCACCTATGCCAAGCATCGCAAACACACCAGAGCGGCCACTGTCAAACTTCGTCATCGATTGCTCGGCCTGCTTTCCAAACAGATAGGGCAATGGAACAGAATCTGTAAGATACACACCGTTGACATCACGCTCACCGCCGAGCAAAGCAAGCGTCTGAGCGCATTAAAAGAGGTGTGTCGCCAGCAGAGCGCACTTGCTCAGAAAAAGGAGGTGAAGCACCGTATCGTCAGCATAGACCGTCCCTACATCCGACCCATAGTCAGAGGCAAAGAGAACAAGCGCGTTGAGTTCGGAGCAAAGGTCAACAACATCCAGATTGACGGAATATCCTTCATCGAACACCATTCCTTCGAAGCCTTCAACGAGGGTGTGAGATTACAGGATTGTATTGAATACCAGCAGGAATTGACCGGTATCAAAGTGACCAGGTTAGGGGCAGACACCATCTATGCCAACAACGACAACCGGCGGTATTGCACCGAAAACGGCATGACGACCTGTTTTGTCCGCAAAGGCCCGAAGCCCAAGGATGACGATGCTGACATAAGCACTGCCCGGCGAATAATCGGGACTCTGCGTTCGACCGCCATGGAGGGCAGCTTCGGCAATCAGAAACAACACTATAGCGTTGGCCGGATTGCTGCACGCAACTCCCGCAGCGAGACATTGCTCCTCTTTTTCGGCATCCACATGGCAAACGCCGCAACGCTTGCCGCGCGACAACTTGCCTCAGAAGGAAAGGAGAAGAAGCGACAAAAGCAGCGAGCGTGAAAAATCATGCCGTCATCTCACCTCCGATATGCATCGGAGGCGAATCGGTGTGTCCGCAACTATCAGAAACACCCGGTTTCTCGCTCTGAGAATTGAAATTTTGCCTACGATATCAACTCCGCCTCTCTACACGGAAATCATAGCCCATCTTCGGCTTGAAAAATCACACCATTAACTGAATATCCCTACTTATACTTTTTTCTATTACGGCAGGATTTGCCGCCCGAAGTCAGGAGAGTACGTCCTCCGAGTCTTCCGGAAAAATTGTCATCGAACGCACCACACCTGAAATCAAGGAGATTCTCGAGCGCACACGCCCTGTGGAGAACCATGCGATTCCGACACCGAAATTCAACATCCACACCGCCGACAAGAGTTTCATACTCACAATCGGCGGCCAAATCAACCCTATTCTTGGCTATGATATCGGCAATAACCTCTATAAGCAGGCCGGCGCCGGCATCAGTTTTGTCACGTCGGCGATTCCGGTTCCTGCGGCAAAGGGCCATAAAGGAGATTTCTACATCAATCCTATCAACGGCAGCGTCGACATGCAGATTGTGGGATTACAAGGCACGTCCAACGAAATAACGGGCTATATAAAAGCGGGAACAGACGGTATCAATACGAGCATCGTACTTCAGCGAGCCTATATCACATACCGCAATTTCACCGCGGGAATGAAACTGACCCTGTTTCAGGACGACTACGCGTGCCAGCCACCCACAATCGACCCCGAAGGGCCCTCGGGATGCGTCAGCACAGTGGCCTATGAAATCGCATACAAGTCGAAAGACTATAACGGATTCCGCTTCGCAGCGGCGCTTGACATGCCTACCTTTTACAGCTCGAACGGCTACTATCGCGGAAAAGACTATCCAACGATGGACGGCCGCAAGACAATAGGCGATGCCGAACAGTACATACCCGACATTCCCGTCTGGGTCGAATACTCTTTCTCGCAATGGAACCGCATCCGACTCTCGGGAATACTGCGCAACTTCGCCTACCGCGACCTTATCAGCGACAAAACACGCCACACCGCAGGGTGGGGAGCGATGCTCTCGGGCAATCTCAGTCCCTGGTCAAAACTGATATTCTACTATCAGTTCGCCTACGGCAAAGGAATAGGCAACTATATACAGGATATCGCCGGAAAACCTATTTCGTTCGTGCCGAGCGATTCAGACCCCGGCAGGATGAGTGCCTCGCCGATGACTGGCCTCAACTTCGGACTCAGCTATAATCCGACACCGAAGCTGCAGTTCAACGCCATGTTCTCCGAGGCGCGCATCTGGAAAGTAGGCGACTACTGCAACTCCCTGCCAGAAGAGCAGAACTACAAATACGCGCTATACGGTGCCGTGAACTGCTTTTATACCTTCAACTCCTATCTTCAGTGGGGCATAGAGTATCTCTGGGGCCACCGCGAGACATGGAATGCCGGAGGGGCCCACGACAACCGCATCCAGACCCAACTGAGTTTCACTTTCTGAAGACAGCCACCGCCCTCAGATTATGATATAGAATCAAATTCAATTAACTATAAAAACATTCCCACTATGAGAGGCATTAAATCCGGATTCGGCAATTCGACCCTGCCGCTGTGGGCCGTCTTCAACCTGTACGTGATTTACATATGTACATCGATTCCAGGTCTGGCGATTTCACCCATTATGGGCGACCTCACAAAAATCTTCCCGGGGACATCACAGTTCGAGACGCAGCTGCTCGACATCGGTCCCAACATCGCAGCCATCCCGTTCGTCTTCCTCGGCGGCTGGATAGGCACAAAGTTCAACAACAGCAAACTGACGACCTGGACATGTCTTGCCTACGGCATCTGCGGCGTATTGTTTTTCTTCGTGCCCAACATGATTTCACTGATTATACTCAGTTTCCTGATAGGTATCTTCGCCGGGATTCTGAGCCCGCTCGCCTCGGCCTTTATCGCCGATATGTTCGCAGGCAAAGCCCGTACGGCTCAGTACGGATACACTTCGGCCACTCTCAATCTCGTGCTTATGGGTTGCGTGATTGCCACAGGCTATCTGGCCAAGATAAGCTGGCGCCTGCCGTTCTTCATATATCTTCTGCCGTTCATCCCCTTGTTCTTCGCTAAAGGCTTCAAGAAATTCATCAAGGAGCCTGCCGCAATACGAAAGAGCGACGCTGCGTCTATCGGTGCCAAGAAAGTGCATTATCAGTTCTCTAAGGAAGTCAATATGGGGATGCTCATACGATACTGCATATACTATTTCGTCATTACGTTCGTGATTGCGGCAATCAGCCTCTACATACCCTTCAGGTACACGGATTCGGCAACCGCGGGCAATCTCACCTCCATACTCTTCTTCGGCATCATGGCTTCGGGCTATACCCTTAACTGGTGTCTTCGCATAATGAAAAAGAAAGTGGCAATATGCGTCATGGTTGCAATCGCTGTGGGCTTCCTTCTAATGTCGATTACCAGCAATGTCTTCATCGTGGGGCTCGGCATACTGATTGCGACATATTTCTACGGTGTCGCCCAGCCTTATTATTACGACCGTCTGTCGGTGGCTTCGTCGCGAGTGGCACTGACCCTCACGCTGGCGTGGTTCGCCTCCATGGACTCAATCGGCAACGTGCTTGCCGCCCCTGTGATTGATGTCATTGCAAAAATCTTCCACGACCCGACCTCCACGCACCCGCTCATAGCCTTCAAAATATGCACCGCGCTGACCATAGCCGGCCTGATTGTGGTAATTATACGTAAAATATTTGTATCGGCGCACGCATCGACAGCCAAACCCGAAATGGTTGAGGCAGGCGCATCGGTAGCCCCAATTCCCGACAAACCTATCAGCACCGTCAAGACCGCTTCGGCCACCGATGCCGTGAAGACCGCCACAGCCGCCGAGCCGGCAAATCCCGAACACCCGGCGGATACAACCAACAAGACCAATAACTAACTGTCTCACAAAAATATGTACACTCCAAAATTCAAGAACACAGAACCACGCGAGTATGTGCTCAACCAGTATACCCGTGGTTTCTCACAGTGTGTCGACAACAACTGGAACTACGCCATATATGCGCAGGACCCCTCTGTGAGCATCTACCAGAATGAATACAATGCCGGTTACGTGCAGGGTAAAATCCAGACCAACAAGGTAATCAAGGCTACCCGCAACAACACCTGGCGATGGTATGTCCTCGACGAGGGTCCGGGCGCAAATTCGACCCAGATTCCGCCTGACGGCACCGTCATCGCGCAGCGCCACCTCGCAGACAATTACAACTATCTTACGGACTGGGCAGAGAAGAATCAGTCGGACATCCGTGCCCGCGGCATTATCCGTCTGATGTACCGAATGCTCGGCATCTATCACGGAGCAGCCGACAAGGAGCCCCTTACGGCCGTTACCTTCGACAATCTAAAGCTCTCGTCGATGGACGCGGAAGATGCCGTGATGCACACCGGCGACGAGCCACTCACCTTCATCGACATCTATTTCCTGAACGCCCAGATGGACCTCTGGGATGCCGCCGGCAAAGAACTCGGCGTGGCCCTCAACAAACTTGAAAAGGACGATGAGGAAAAACAGCTGACAGCCACCGAGCACGACTCACTGAAATGGCGCCCCGGCGACTGCTCGGGTTTCGTGAAAAAGATGGACAACGGAGAGATTTTCTGGGCGCACACCTCGTGGTGCTGCTTCATGGCCCAGACCTGTGCCGTGACATATGTGATAGGCGAGGATTTCCTGACACAGAACTCTTTCTGCCCGGGCCAGTTCGGCTCGAACACCGACTTCGGGTTCAACGGCCACGGCATCGGCTTCAACGAGACCACTGAGACATATTTCTACAACGAATCAAAGACACTGGGCATATGGCTCACATGGCGTGCGGCAGCGGCCGAGATGTTCGCCACCTCGATTGACGATTTTTACGAATATGTGAAACTCGACAACACGGGCACATACCTGAACGCATATATGCTTGTTGACGCCTACCGCGGCGAGTTCGGCATGATAGACATGAGCTACGCGCGCTTCGCGCTCTTCAAAGGCGACGGAAAGAACCTCACGGTAGAGGATTCGACGGGATATACGCCCAATTTCCTCGACTACGACCACCATATGGTGACACCTCAGCACGTACTCGGGTGCAACATACCGAGCTACAAGCGCATCTGGCGCGAGCTTGAAACCATTGACGGAGCCCCGAAACGCCGCTATCAGCTGTGGCGCAACATACCCAACGTACGCACCATGGAGGACGTAAGAAAACTTGTGACCTACAACGAAAGCCTCGAGCCGATATCGATTGCCGGCCGCTGGGACAAGAACTACGGCACCTCTGAATTCCTCCGCTATCAGCCTCACGGCTCGATTGACGCGAAGGCATTCGGGTCGGAAGAAATCAAGCAAGTGCTGTCGAACCTGTCTATGAAACCGTCAGTCAACGGCAGCAAGACTTCGTTCTGGATGAAGTTCGGCAGTGCGTATATCGATGGTCTTCCTTTCATCTGGTCAGATTCCATCTGGGCGAAATTCAAGGAGCCCGAAGATGTGGACTGCATTCCCGATGCCATCGACGGCCAATGGAACCGCGTCAAAATGTTCATGGAGTGAACACTGTGCATGACCGATTCAAGCGACACAACCTTAAAAACACAAAATCATGGCTAAATATATCCCAAACTTTAAAAATACTCCGGCCACGCAGTTTGTCCTGGACGAACACACCTGCGGTTTCGCACAGTGTATCGACAACAACTGGAATTATGCTATTTACGCGCAGAATCCGGATGTGAGCATTTTTCAGAACGAATACAATGCGGGCTATGTGCAGGGACGCGTACAGACCGGCGAGACAATACTTGCCACGCGCAATAACTCGTGGTCGAACTTCCTGATTGGCTCCACCCCTCAGGAGGCTCTCTCTATCGAAGTCCGGCCCGAATACCTGACTGCAGCCGCACAGGCAATCATAGAGAACTACAACTATCTCTACGAATGGGCCGCGGAGCGCAAAGACGACGTGAAGGTAGAAAAAATCATCCGACTGATGTTCCGCCAGCTCGGCATCTATGAAGGCGCCGCCGGCGCAACCCCACGTAAGACGGTAAGGTATGAAGACCTGGCTCTGAGCGCCTTCGCCCCCTCGCAGAGCACGCTTGGCATAGCCTCGACACCCCTTACTTTCCTCGACGTGATTTTCATCAACTCGCAGTATGACCTCTTTGACTGCATAGGTGACAAAATCGGTCTTGTAATGGGCTACGGCACAGCCCACAAGATATCGAAGGGAGCCGGTACCTCGAACGAGGGCCGCGAGAAACCCGAGCACTGCACGGCGTTCACCAAGATGATGCCCGACGGAAATGTGTTCTGGACGCACAACTCGTGGTGCTGCTTCTGGGCCCAGTCGTGCGCGGTGACCTATGTCATCGGCGAAGACTTCGTCACCCAGAATGCCAACTGCCCGGGTCAGTTCGGGTCGAACACCGACTTCGGTTTCAACGGGCATGGCATCGGCTTCAACGAAACCACACATGTGGACCTCTATGACAAGACGCGCATAGCAGGCGTATGGCTCACCTACCGTTCGGCTGCCGCCGAGCAGTTCGCAAGCTCCATTCAGGAGTTCTATAACTATATCTCGCTGGACAACACGGGCACTTACCTCAACGGCTATCACCTCGTGGACGCCAAGACCGGAGAAATCGGCCTGGTAGAAATGAGCTACAACCGCTTCGTGCTCTTCACCTGCGACGGCAAAACCGTCAACCAGACCGACTCAACGGGCTACAAGCCCACATTCCTCGACTATGACCACCACCTGATTTCGCCTACACACATCTTCGGTGTCAATCAGCCGGTGAACTGGTGGGTGGGCTATGAGCTCGAGAGCATGAATCTGCGCCCGATGCGCCGCAACCAGCTGTGGGAACGGCTTGACACAGTGCAGGACATGGATTCGGCCAAAGCCCTCATCACTTATACAGAAGACCGCGAACCGCTGTCGGTCTACGGGCGCTGGGATTTGGGCTACGGCACAACCGAGATGCACCGCACACGTCCTGACGGCTCGGTTGATGCCAAAGCCTTCTCGACCGAGATGATTAAGGAAGTGCTCTCCAATCTGAGCCGCAAGCCTTCAATCAGCGGCACGAAGACATCGTTCTGGATGAAGTTCGGAACAGCCCATGTGCGTCAGCTTCCTTTTATCTGGAGCCAGTCGCAGTTCGCCGGTTTCAAGCAATCGGAAAAACTTGACTGCGTGCCCGATGCACTGGACGGCCGCTGGAACCGCGTAAAGATGTTCATGGAATAAATCCACAAAGCTCATATCCGCCCTTCACGGGCGCACTTAAAACAATGCTGCCGGAGCCACTGTACTCCGGCAGCATTGTCCGCTTAGAGAGAGGAGAATGAAGCCGCAGAGAATTTCACTCTTTATTCAGCTCATCAAGGAGCTTCTGATTTTCTTCGGCTTCCTGATAGCGGATTCTGAAGTGCTTCTTGGCATTTATCACTGTGCGGCACGAAATTTCAAGGCAGTATTCGAGCTCGTCGCATGTACGGAAGAAAAATTCGGAAGCAATAACAAGCTCGTTGTCGTCGTCAAGATACAGCTTGGCCTGCATCAGTTTTCCGGTTAGGTCGTTGCAGACCTTATAAGCCAGAGCCAGCTCAGTGTCGTTATCGGCTGTAAAAAGACCGCCGAGAGAGACAGCCACACCGCCGTTTTCGCCTTCCTGCAACCATACACGGATTACATTCATCTGATAGCGGAAAGCTATCCAGTTGTCTTCCTCCGCCAGAACGGGAAATTTCCACTTGCTGAGCGTACGGAGTAAGTATTCTTTATTCATCATTGCTGTCCAGGAGATTATGGAAACGTTCCGCAGCAACTGCGAGGACACGTATCATGTGTTCCACTGTTTCAAGTTCGGGCTCGTGCGAGCCTATATAGTGCTGATATGAAATCCATACAGAGTCACCGAACACTATTGCGGGCTGCACGTATTTAAGACCTTCGAGGAGCGAGAAAATGGCCCTCACTACCCTATCGCGGTTGTCATCATCGACCTTGACGAGTCCGGGCACGATGAAAGTGAGCGAGCCGGAATCATCGTCCTCGACCGAATACACTATCGATACTCCTTCGTATTCGATGCTGTATCCGCTGTCATCACCGATTTGCTCAGGCCTGAATCCGAGAGAATGGAGTATTTCGATTATTTTTTCCTTATTATTCATTGTAAGTAATTTTTTATTGCTGATTACAGAATATGTCTCTCTGTTTAAATAGAGTGCGCAGACACCATTTTTATTTCAGCCATTTATTCCTTTTCCTGATAAAAACCTACCGGACGAGGCCGGTCACTGCTTTTCCCGGAATGCTCCATACGTGACTTCAGTTCGAGATAGCGCTTCATCTCGGCAGGAGACACGGAGGGGACGGTCTTTGAAATCACAGCAAGAATACGAGCGGATGTAATTGGTATGACGGCATCTTTTTCTCCTGAGCGAATAGCCTCCCCGAAGCATTCGCGTGCCGTCTCTTTCACCAGACATGAAATATCGCTGCAAGTGAATCCTGCCGTGGCCTCGCTGAGAGTGTCGAGATTTATATCAGGCGCACAGGGCCGCTTGCCGAGTTCGAGGGCAAACAGTTCGCGCCGTGCCTCGGCATCGGGAAGCCCGACATAATATTTAGCGTCGAGACGACCGGCGCGCAGTACGGCCGGGTCAATCATATCGGGACGGTTGGAGGTACAGATTACATAAATTCCGCGGTCGGCGCAATTATTGAGCTGCGTAAGCATTTCGTTGACTTCATTAGCCTGATTGTCGGCTTTGTCGCGCGACGGAACCACGGCATCGAACTCATCGAAAATCAGAATTACAGGCGCATCCTTACCGGCCTCTTCGAAAGTATCGGCAATTTTGCCCTGGGCTCCGTGGACATAAATCGAGCCTAGCTGCGAAGGATTCACCACCCTGTACGGCAGGCCGGACTCTCGGGCTATGTTCTCGGCTATAAAGGTCTTGCCGCAGCCGGGAGCGCCATATAGAAGAATTCCGTTTGGCGGCTTTATGCCATATGCGCCCGCAAGGGAGGAGTTGCGGACGATGTCGACAAAGTCGCGCCTGAGTCTCACTTTCAGCTCGGCCATTCCGGCCACCGCAGCCAGTCCTCCTTCACTGTCTTTGACGGGGTTGTCTTTTTTCTTCTTTTCACGAGTCTTTGACGGAGCGGGAGCTGAATACGCCGGTTCGTGAGCCGGAACGGGTGATGTCACTTTCCCTTTGGCTTCTTTGTTCTCAAGAAAAGTGATTACGGATTTAAAAGTGTCGTAGGACGCCAGGCGCTTCTCATGAGAGGGCTCGGTAGCTTTGGAGAGAACAAGCATATACTGGCTCGGCACAATCTGACGTGCTTTTTCAAGGACTGCCCGACGGAATTCACTCACGGGGGTCTCAAAGGGAATATCGAATAGAAGCGTATCCACGCTTCCGGTGAGCATATAAATCATAAGCATGCCGACAGAATAGATATCTGCCGGAGCTCCATATACCCCCTTTGCGGCTTCCGGGGAGGTGAAATGCATGTCGGGGGAGAAGGCGACAGAGTCCCTGTCGGCGATATATGCCTCGCCGGCGGCGCTAAGCCCGATTATGCGGACACTTCTGAGAGTATTGCCATCGTAGTCGACAAGAATATGGTCAGGTTTGAGATTATAATGTCCCCCTCCACGGGTAATGCGCGAAAGAGCGTGCAAGCCTTTGAGGAGGCTGCGCGCTACAAGAAGGGTGTCGGTGCGCGACAGGCCGCTCTGCATGAGCATCTCGTCGGCGAGGGTATTATGAGCGAAGTATTGCTGCAGCATCCATGCCAGACGGCGCGGTCCGCGCCGGGACACTCCGCTTTTTACAACATCTGGAAAGATGTCTTTCGGAAGTTTTCTGCACAGTTCTATTTCGTCAATCCTTACATCTTTTTTATTTCCGGTCCCCGAAGCATAACGTCCGTGCGTGAGATTGAAAAGTGTGAGAGTATATGATTGTGCTCCGTCAAAAACAAGATACACCTCACGCTCGCCATCGTGCGAGTCGCTGAGCTTCGGGCCTACACGGTAACCCTCGAATTCAGTGGAACGCTTAAGAAAGGATGCTTTTTTCATAGCATGAGTGTTTTTATTTGTTTTCTTCCCACCACTGGCGAATAGCGATGTTGAAAACATTCTTGAGACGGAAATACATATGGTCGATATAGCCGGGGCGCACATTATAGATTTCTGCAAGGTCTGCAGAAGGGACGTCGTAGAAGAAACGGCGACGCCATACGTCGGCTTCGAAGTCGTTCCACTGCTTGGTCTTTACGAAAATCTCGTCGACAAAGGCATTGAGCACCTTGTCGATATTCTCGTCATAATTGTCGCTGCCGGTGATTCGCGAAAGGGCCTGACGGAGCATCTGACAGTGTTCGCCGGGCTGGTCCTCCTCATCTGTGCGGTCGTGCCACTGTTCGAAACGGATAACGGGAGCAGGAGCCTTGCGGAGCGAGAGAACCATGTCGGCATAAGGATTGATTGTATGGAGCAGTTGCTCGATGAGGGTTATCTCACCCATGCGCAGACAACGCTCCCCCTCAGCCCTGGTGGCAAAGTGGCGGCTGAATTCATCGCCTTTCACTTTGTCGACATAATGCAGCGTAAGGGCGAGGTTCATTTCGGGAATGGCAACGAGATTCACGATTTCGCGACGAAGATACTCGTCGGGAATGCTGAGGAGTTTAAGACGGTAGTCAGTGGCACGTGAACGGCCAACGGGCTCGATATAGCGCTCTTCGACCAGATGGGCATATACCGACTGAAGCGCGATTTTAGCGGTCCAGCCCGTGAGGGTCATCTCGCCTTTGAAACCACGGAGTTTCTGCCAGTCGTCGGCCATGCAGTCCTCATATGTCATAGTGGCCACACAATCGGGAGTAAGGTCGAGAAAGAGCTGCTTGTTGTATGTGCCGGCGAGAGCTTCATTCTTGGGACGCATCTGCTCATAGAAGAATTTGCGAGCCTCGCGTTCATCGGTCATAATTTTCTGTGCTTTGGCGAGTTCTACCTCGGCCTTTGTCTGTGCTGATACTTTTGTTTTTGCCATAGTAGGATTAGTTAATCGTCAGGCAAGAAAAAACCTCCGCCTTTGTTGATGTCACAAAGTTAGAGGTTGTCAAAAGCATAAAAAAGGGTTTTGGCTCGCCAAAACCCTTGACAATTATTTCACTGAAAATCAGACTACTGAAAATCGAAAACTTTCAGATTTTCGTCAATTTCGATATTCTCCGGACGAATCGGAAGGAAGCCCTTGAAGCCCGGCTTAAGCAGGAAGCTGTCGTAGTCACCGAGTTTCTCCACAATCTTAGTGTCGATATCGGTCATATAATCGTTATAACGACCGCCGCGGACAGTGTTTTCTTTTTCGCCCTTTCTGTAAGTTGCTATGATATATTTTTGGACAGCATCTTCTTTGCTGATGCCATACAGAGCCATATACAAGTCGATAAACGCGTCTTTATTACGCCACAGATTGAGCGGTCCGGCGCTGCTTCCGCGCTTCGCACGGTCAATGACATACATCAGATAGATACAGTAGGAGGGAGTGTGAACGAATTTAATGGGTATTTTCGGCCCGCGGCCCTTTGAATAGTACAGGCAATATTTATAATTGCTTCCGAAATCCTTATTGCCCAGCTTACGGCGTACGACATGAAGATGATACTTGCCGGCTTCAGGCCAATTCTCCACATCAAGCACCTTTCGGGCAGGCTTGCGGGGATTATCCAACATAAGCCGAATCAGACGGACGGCATCATCAGGATTGATGTTATTCAGCAAGTGTCCGAGGTTATCGTTGCTGCCTTTATCGAACTTGGACGCATCGGACGCAAGCGAGGCGCGGGCTTTCTGTTTTGGAGAAGGTTCGGATTCATCGGGTTCTGATATCATAGCGGCCGCCGCTCCCAGAATCGTACCCGGAGCTATGATGGACAACGGGCCATCCATGATTGCGCCAGCGACACCTTCAAAAAAATGTTTCTTTTTATTTTTTTCGTCCTCACGACGTATGGTCTCGAGGGCATCGCCGAAATCGTCGGGATTAATTCCGGCCAGTGTCAGAAGCATTTCATGAAGGTATGCATACCATTTCACGTCGGTGGCTGCCTTAACAGCCTCAACCCGTTCGAGCAGATTGTCGGGAGTGACTGTATCGACAAAATAGCCGAGAGGCCTGTCGTCGTATGCGCGCACGACTGATACCATATTGCCACCCATATATCGCGACAGCGAAATTCCGGGACGCACCTCGCGGTCAGGTATGACCCGCAGATTGCCGAGCTTGTATGAGTTGCCGAATTCGCTCGGATGGCCTATGAGGACGAGGTTGACTGTGTCACCGAGAGGGAAGCCGGGAATGGCTTCGACAGGAATATAACGTATGTCAGAGTTCTGGGCAGGCATATCTTCTGAATGATTTTCTTCAACGTCTGAAATTCCGTCAAAATTAGTTATTTTCATCATATGTGCAAAGATATTGTGCAGGAATCTGTCTTCAGGCGTAATGTCGTTTTCGAAATCCATATTCATATTCTACTCGGTCAGGTTTATTCTGTATAAAAAGAGAATGCGCAAGGAGCCGCTTTCTTTTTTCGTTCAATTTTTCCAGCCTCTCATCACTCCTTTGCATATAAAAGAGACGGGCAGATACCGGCGTTCCTTGCGGAAAAGCGTCAGTATCTGCCCGTCGAAGGGGTAGATTAAGTCTTATTTATTGCGCTCTGAAGTGCTGGGATGTACGACAAAGGTCGCTTCACCGTCAGAGGGAAGGTCTTCGGGGGTAGCCACGACTTCAACGGACATGCTGACGACGGCAGTAGCCGGAGACTTGTCATCGGCGTATACCGGACACTCTACAGAGAGTGTATGGAGTCCGGTCGAAACACTTTCGCTGATATACATGCTGTAAGCATAGGGAGGAGTGATGCTTGAGCCGACGTAGTAGCCGTCCCAGATATAATTCGCACCCGTTATGAGAGCACCCTTGCCCTGCTCTTTGTTTATGACGGTTATAGACGATACATTGAGGTCCTGTCCGACAGCGACATAAATTTTGCCGTCGACCTGCACAGCGTTCTCAAATGCGATGTTGAAATCTACATTTGGCAAATCATCGTCGTCGCTGCAGGATGCAAGACACAGCAGAGCGACAACAGGAAGGAGGAAAGAAAGAATCTTTTTCATATTCACAAATACTTGTTTGGTTAAATAAATAGATTGTAGTTATAATTATCAAGGGAGGGCCATGTACATCAGGCCCTCCCTGTCCTGATATGGTTACTGGTCAATTGTTACGGAAAACAAGCTCGTCGTTTTCCACATCAATAGTGATAGGATGCGAGCGGTCGACCTTCTGAGCGAGAATGTCTTTCGACAGCTGATTGAGTACAAGGCGGTGGATAGCTCTCTTGACGGGACGTGCGCCGAACTCGGGGTCGTAACCTTCGTCGGCAAGGTAGCTGAGGGCCGCCGGGGTGATTTTAAGCTCGATACCCGACGATTTCTGAAGCATACGCTGTATGCCGCGGAGCTGCAGGCCGACGATTTCCTCGATTTCGTTGCGGTTGAGGGGCGTGAACATTATGATTTCGTCGATGCGGTTTAGGAACTCGGGGCGGATGTTCTCTTTAAGCATCTCGAGCACCTGAGCCTTGGTTTCCTCGACGACCTTCGTCTTGTTCTCGGGAGTGAGCTTGGAGAAGTTCTCGCGTATGAGCTGCGAGCCCATATTGGAGGTCATGATGATGATGGTGTTCTTGAAGTTGACGTTGCGGCCTTTGTTGTCGGTGAGACGGCCGTCGTCGAGCACCTGAAGGAGGATGTTGAACGTATCGGGGTGGGCTTTCTCGATTTCATCGAAGAGCACTACCTGATAAGGTTTGCGGCGCACAGATTCGGTGAGCTGCCCGCCCTCCTCGTAACCTACGTATCCGGGAGGAGCTCCAACAAGACGCGACACTGAGTGTTTCTCCTGATACTCGCTCATGTCGATACGGGTCATCATGTTCTCGTCATCGAAAAGATACTCGGCAAGTGCCTTGGCAAGCTCAGTCTTGCCCACACCGGTGGTCCCCAGGAAGATGAACGAACCGATTGGCCGCTTGGGGTCGTTGAGGCCGGCACGGCTGCGGCGC
>OKVF01001818.1_pt1 | contig 14346 bp, 9 predicted proteins | sample 1604831 | NCBI WGS metagenome assembly OKVF01 (sample SAMN01760980, study PRJEB22395) | human gut metagenome
GCCGGGGTCGAGCTTCTGGGGGGGGGTCAGACGCAGGCGGGAGAAGCCGTTCTGTTCGGCCACATCCAGCTGGCGCAGGGTGATGGAGTTGACGCTTCCGCAGACCACCAGCAGACGGGGGTCCAGCTTCGGCATGGTGACCGTCCTGCGCCCGGGCATCTTCATCAGGTCGGGCAGCAGCGCTGCAAAGCCGGCACAGCCTGCCATCAGGCGGGGCTTGCCATTCCGGAACAGGGCGCGGCCCGTGGACGCAAGGTCGTCGAGGCTCCCGGCGTCAAAGACCAGGATGCCCTCCTGCTCCGGCACAGCCTCACCCTCTTTCAGGGTCGGGAAGCTGTGGGCAGGCACATCGGTCTGCTCCCCGATGAGCTCCGTCACCCTGGCGTGGCGCACCGGCTCGAAGGGATCGATGCCGAAGGGGCTCTCGGTCACAGGCACGCCGCTGATATAATGTACTCCGTCCCGGGTCACACGGTCGATTTGGGGGAAGGCCGGCAGGCCGGCGCTCCCCGCTGGTTTTGAGCAGGGCCGAAAGCTCTGCGCCGATGTTTCCGCGCAGAGCGGAGTCTGTCTTTTTATAGATGCTGAAAACGCCCGCACTCATCGCATCCCGGGTCAGTTTTGCAATGACGGCATAGGCCTCTGCAGCAGGCAGATGGCGTGTCTCGGTGTCCACCACCAGCACAGCGGCGTCACTGGCTGCAAGATCCACCTGCTCTCCGACCACGACGCGGGTGGGGATGCCGCAGGCGGCGAACTGGACGCCCGTGTCCAGCGCACCTGTAAAGTCATCTGCAAGGATCAGCAGAAGCAGCATAGGTTGCTCCTCCTCTCATGATTTATTCTCGTGATACCATTATGCCTTATTTTGACACAGCGTGCATGGAAACGAGCGGTCTTTTCCGTTTTAATTTGAAACATCAATTAAGTTTTTTGGTTATAAAGTCTTAAACCGTTTCAAATCAGAACAGTCTTTGTTTGATTTTCAGAAGTTTATTTGCTAGAATAGTAGCAAATATGAACGGAGGTGTCTGTTGTGATAGAGACTCACACCCGTATTCTGGGCATCGCCCCCTACGACGGAATGCGCACTGCGATGGAGCAGGCGGCGCAGGCTTATCCCAATGTTGAAATGGACATTTACACCGGCGACCTGGAAGACGGGCAGGCCATCGTGCAGCAGATGCCCCCCAACTCCTACGACTGCATCATCTCCCGCGGCGGCACCGCCGCCCTCATCCGGCAGGTGACCGACCTGCCGGTGGTGGACATCCACATCTCGGTGTACGACGTGCTGCGCACCATGAAGCTGGCCGAGAATTATTCCAGCCTCTACGCCATCGTGGGCTTCCCCTCCATCACCGAGCCGGCTCACACCCTGTGCAGCCTGCTGGACTTCAACCTCGACATCCTCACCGTGAACAACGCCGCTGAGGTGCGCCACACCCTGGAACGCCTGCAGCAGGGCGGCTACCGGATGGTGGTCTGTGACATGGTCACCCACACCATCGCCCGGGAGATGGGCTTCGACGCCTTCCTCATCACCTCCGGCGTCGAAAGCCTCCACGCCGCCATCGACCAGGCCGTGAGCATCAGCTCCTGGTTCGGCCATCTGCGGCAGGAGAACCTGTTCCTCCGCAGCATCACCCAGGGCCAGAATGGCCGGGTCATCGTCATGGAGTCCAACGGTGACCTCTTCTACAGCAGCATCTCCGAGGTCCCGGCGGAGCTGAGCAGCGTCCTTCAGTCCCACATCCGGGAGATACCGGCCAGCGGCAACCTCCGCTTTTACTACACCGAGCGGGACCAGCTCTACAGCATCACCGCCCAGCAGCTGCTGATGAACAACGTCCAGCGGTGTCTGTTCTACTGTGTTCCGGCCCGCATCCCGCTCCATTCCAGCCGTCCCGGTCTGCGCACCCTGAACAAGGGCGAGTGCGAATACCTCTTCGCCAACAGCTTCTACAGCCTCAGCGGCGCGATGGGTACCCAGGCGGCCGAGATACGCTCCCTCGCCCTGCTGCGCCAGCCGGTATTCATCTACGGCGAGCCCGGCACCGGCAAAGAGCAGATCGCACGCTATCTCTATCTGCACAGCTCCCTTGCAAACCACCCCTTCATCGTGGTGAACTGTGCGCCGCTGAATGAGAAGACCTGGGATTTCCTGCTCAACCACTACAACTCCCCTCTCAGCGCCACCGGAAACACCATCTACTTCCAGAATTTCGAGTCCATCACGCCCCAGTGGAGTTCAGAGCTTCTTGCCGCCATTGAAGAAACCGGTCTTGCCCGCCGGGTGCGGCTCATCTTCTCCTGCTCCATCGTCGAGGGGGAGCCGGTGCCGGAGGTGCTGCGGCATTTCAGTGAGCGGCTGGGCTCACTGGCCCTTCCCCTGCCCTCCCTGCGCAGCCGCTCCGACGAGATCCCGTCTCTGTCCAGCCTCTACCTCAACAGCCTGAACCTCGAGCTGGGCAAGCAGCTCTCGGGCTTCGAGCCCCGGGCCATCGAGATGCTCCGCCAGTACCCCTGGCCCAACAATTACACCCAGTTCAAGAACGTCCTGCGCGCCCTCGCCGCCCTATCGGACGGCCCCTACATCCGGGCCGGGACGGTGGCCGATATGCTCTCCAAAGAGCGGACCCTGCGGGCCATGCCGCAGCCGACTTCTGCCCGCAAGCCCAGTGAGCAGACCCTCGAAGAGGTCATCCGCGATGTCGTCCAGCAGACCGTCGCCGCCCACGGCGGCAACCGCGCCGCCGCTGCCCGTCAGCTGGGCATCAGCCGCACGACCCTCTGGCGCTATATGGAAAAAATCGAGCAGAAACAACAGAATGTAGAAAAAGAGTCCTGAAAAGCACAAAAAAGCTCCGGCTTTCGTACGAAAGCCGGAGCTTTTTCTTGTGTTTTTACACGCCCGAATAGGCGGAGAAGCCGCCGTCGATGGGCAGGCAGATGCCGGTGATGAAACCGGCAGCGTCATTGTTCAGCAGGAACAGCAGTGCGCCCACAAGGTCCTTTTCGCTGTCGCCGAAGCGGCCCATGGGGGTCGCGGCGAGGATCTTATTGGTACGGGCCGTCGGGGTGCCGTCCTCATTGTAGAGGAGGCTGGCGTTCTGCTCGCTGGCGAAGAAGCCCGGGGCGATAGCATTCACCCGGATGCCGACTTTGCTGAAATGGACGGCCAGCCACTGGGTGAAGTTGGTCACAGCGGCCTTGGAGCCGGAGTAGGCCGGTATCTTGGTCAGGGGCAGGTAAGCGTTCATGCTGGAGATGTTGAGGATGTTGCAGCCCGGGCGGCCCACCATCTGGCGGGCGAAGGCCTGGGTGGGCAGCAGGGTGCCGATGAAGTTCAGGTTGAACACCATCTCTACGCCGCTCTCGTCGAGGTCGAAGAAGGTCACGGTATCGTCCTCGAGGTCGGCCATCTCGAAATACTCTTTGTCGGTGTTGGCGCGGGCGTTGTTGCCGCCGGCACCGTTCACCAGAATATCGCAGGGGCCAAGCTCTGCCATCACGTCCTCAGCCACCTGCAGGCAGTTGGCCTTGTTCATGACGTTGCAGGTGTAGCCCCTGGCGATGCCGCCCTCGGCCTCGATCTCGTCGGCCAGAGCCTTGAGCTTCTCCATATTGCGGCCCAGCAGGGCGACTTTTGCGCCTGCCCGGGCCAGAGCCTTGGCGAAAATGGAGCACAGGGTGCCGCTTGCGCCCGTGACGACGGCCACCTTGCCAGTCAGGTCAGTGTTCAGTACATTCTGTTCCATGTTCTTCCTCTTTACAGGCTCAGCTGCGGTACTCGGCGGGCAGCTGGTCCATGCTCTGCCACTTGGTCATGGCCTCTTCCAGCTTCATGCCGTTTGCCACAGCGTCGCGGCGGCAGGCGTTGACCGCCTGGATCTCCTTCATCTTCTCGCCGGTCAGGGTGTAGCCCTTCATGGCGATAAGGGTAGCGGCCCAGGCCACCATCGGGATGATGCAGAACAGCACGAGGACCACCCAGTTCATACCGGAGGTGTAGGGGTCGTACTGGGTGGGCAGGCTCTCGAGGCCGATGAAGCTCACAGCGATGCCGACGACGGTAGCGGACAGGCTGGACACCAGCTTGTCCACCAGACTGAACAGCGTACCCATGATGCCGGGGATGTAGTTGCCGCTGCGGTAAGTCTCGTAGTCGGAGCAGTCGGCGACCATGGGGATGGGCATATCGGCGGTGGCGTAGTATGCGCCGTAGCCGATGCCGAAGAATGCGATGAAGAGGATGGTGTAGAGGTTGATGGACAGGCCGTTGTCCCCCATGATGGACAGGGTGAAGGCGTCGCTGCGGCCCCAGAGCATCAGCAGCACCAGCACGCCGATATAGCAGATGAATGCCACGCTGACGTACTTCATCAGGCTGGCCTTCTGGCCCTCCTTCTGGCTGGTGCGGACGGTGAGCAGGAAGAAGGGCACGCTGAAGACGTAGCCCAGCACCATCATGGGCAGGTACAGGCCGTCATAATTGCCCATCATGCAGCCGTACAGCATACACAGGACGGTGGTGTTGGTGGCGATGGAGAGAGCCAGCTTGCAGCCGGCACCAGCCACCATCAGGCGCTGCATGGGGTTATTGTTCTTGATGATCTGGACGTACTCGTGCAGCTTGACCTTCTCGCTGGCCTCGCCGCCGATGCCGAAGTACTTGGGCTGGTCCTTCTCCCAGATACCGATGATGGCCAGAATGGTGAGGAGGATGGAGATGACGATGCCCACAGGAGCCAGGGTGCGGAAGAAACCGGCAGAAGCGTAGCCGCCCTCATAGTTTTTGGCGAGGATGGGGGCGAAGAACTGCATCGCACCCATGCCCAGCAGAGAGCCGACGGTGTTGAAAATGGTGAACAGGGGGCGCTGCTTGGGGTCGTTGGTCAGAACGGTCTGGCCGGAGCGGGTGCAGCTGGTCTGGAAGGTGTAGCCGATGACCCAGACTGCGTACAGAGCCACGAAAGCCGCATAGCGCAGGAACATCGAGCTGGCGGGGATGAGCGGGGTCAGGCAGTACAGCACGAGGATGCTGGCTGCCATGATGAGGTTGCCGATGACCATGAAGGGCCGGAACTTGCCGAACTTGCCGTTGGTACGGTCCATCAGGGCGCCGATGATGGGGTCGGTGATGGCGTCGAACAGGCGCATACCGGTGACCATGACCGAAGCGAAGATCATGGACAGGGCCAGCACCTTGCTGCCGAAGGTGGCGATGTAGGAAAGCACCAGCACATAGTACACGTTCGTTGCGCCGTTGTTCAGCGGGAACAGCACCAGCTGGTAGGTCTTGGCGCGGTTCAGGCCCGGCGCCTTTGCGGTTTGTTCACCCATTTGCGGTGTCTCCTTTTTTCTTATAAAAAACGGCAGCCTGCCCGCCGTTCTGGGGGACAGGCTGCCATTCATTCTTAACAGTTGCGGAAATCTGCGCCGGAATTACTTCTGGTCAGCTGCGGGAGCGGTATCGACCATGCTCTTCTTAGCCTTGATGGCCTTGCTCAGCTGCCATGCGCACAGGATGGTCAGGACGGCCAGCACTGCGATGAGCGCATAGATGGCGGTCTGCCACCACGGGGTGATGGTCTTCAGGGTATCGGTGGAAGCCCAGCCGTTCATGGCGTTGGAGTTGACCACGGTGTAGAGGATGTGGTGCATCGCATTGCGCATCTGAGTGACGATGTAGGCATCGTTCTCATAGTTTGCAGCCTTGGTGGTGTGGATCTTGGGCGTCGGGCTGTCCCAGATGTCGGAGCCGGCGATGAGGCCGTCCACCAGGTCCATGTACTGGCTGGAACCGGAGTAGTCGGTGATGCACATGCCGCGCATACCCAGCTCGCCGCGCAGGAAGCCGGTCAGCAGGTTGGCGTTCGCGCCGCACCAGGTAGCACCCCAGCGGTTGAAGCCGGTCATGACGCTCCAGGCGCCGCCATCGGTGATGGCCTTGTCAGCGACTTCCAGATAGATCTCACGAGCGGTCTGCTCGTTCAGCCAGGTGTTGACACCGCGGCGGCTGGTCTCGGAGTCGTTCAGGGCGACGTGCTTCAGGTAGACGTAGACACCCTTGGACTGGATGCCCTGCACCTCAGCAGCGCAGATGGTGCCAGCCACGAACGGGTCCTCAGAGTAGTACTCGAAGTTACGGCCGCAGTAAGCGGTGCGGTGCATATTGATGCCGGGGCCGTACAGGCCGGAGTAACCCATGGCCAGGCAGTCCTCGCCGATGCACCTGCCGACCTCGTTGATGAGGTCAACATTGAAGGTAGCAGCCATGACGTCCTCGGAGGTGTAGCACATTGCGGATGCACCACCGGTCAGGGCAGCGGTCAGACCCTGAGGGCCGTTCTCGTCCTTGGTAGCAGTCTTGCCGATGGAGGCAGCGGCTGCGGTGTTGTGGAAGCCGAGGGTGATGGTGTTGACCATCTCGCTGTAGGTCAGCTGGTCCAGCAGGGTATCCCACTCGGGATCATCGAAGTCCTTGCCGATCATGGAAGCGAGGGTCAGGCCGTTCTTGGCGCCCAGAGTGGGCATCTCGACGCTGTTGGCCTCAGAGCCGTCGTACTTGGTGAAGGCGAGGCTTGCAGCCAGAGTCTCGTTGGCGGTCAGCTGTGCGGGAGCGGTGGGGATGGTGCCGGTCCAGTCGGAGCGGCTCATCCAGGTCACACTGCCGGGAGCATTGCTGCTCTTGTTGGGGTCGGACTCGTCAAACAGGTTGGTGATGGCGGTGCCATTTGCGCCGGTGGAGAAGGTGGTGGTGTCGAGGGTGTCGTTGGTCCACTTCCAGACGAGGTCGGTGCTGCCGTTCTCGGTCATGCGGCCATTGGTGTTCTCGACGGTGTAGCCCTTGGCAGCCAGGATGTTGTTGACTGCGTTGTGGGAATCGGTGGCAGCGGTGAAGTAGTAGTCACCGGCGTCCACGATGTAGGTCTTGGCGTTGTTCGCGTCGTAGGTGCGCAGCTCGCTCTTCGGGACAGTGATGGTCACGTCCTCAGAAGCGCCGGGAGCCAGCACGTCGGTCTTTGCGAAGCCGCACAGCTCAGCAGCAGCCTTCTCGATGCCGTTTGCCTTGTCGTAAGCGGTGTAGGGAGACTGGAAGTAGATCTGGACGGTCTCCTTGCCGGAGAAGGTCTTGCCGGTGTTGGTGACCTTCAGGGTGACGGTGAAGGCATCGTCAGACTCGGTCACGTTGAAGTTGGAGTATGCGAAGGTGGTGTAGCTGTCGCCGTAGCCGAAGGGATAAGCAACGGTGGTCGCCCAGTTGTAGTCGCCAGCCTTGGCGGTACCCATGACGACATCCTCGTAACGGGTCTCGAAGTAACGGTAGCCCAGATAGATGCCTTCCTGGTAGACACTGTACATACCCTGCACGTCAGCGCCCTCGGTCAGCAGGTTGTACTCTGCTGCGTTGGGGTAAGCCTGAGTGTAGAAGTTGTACATAGCGGGGTTTGCCATGTTGTCGTACAGATAGGTATCGACCAGAGAGCCGGAGGGGGTAACAGCGCCGGACAGCAGCTGGCCCACACCGTTGATGCCGGTCTGGCCCACGTCGCCGATCCACATCGCAGCGTCGATGCCGTAGTCCTCACCGCAGATCTCGGGGTTGAGGAAGTCCAGCTCGATGGCGTTGGAGCTGTTGATGAGGACGACGATCTTCTTGAAGGTACCGTTGTCCTTCAGAGCCTTCAGGTTCTGCAGCAGCTCGACCTCTTCAGCAGACAGAGCGAGGTAGTTGCCGTCGCCCTCCTGGCCGGAGATCCAGTTGTCGCTGGTGCCATTCTCGCCGCTGGGAAGGTCTGCGCCCTCACCGCCGGAGCGGGAGAGGACCACGATCGCAGCGTCGCCGTACTCAGCAAAGCTGGACTCAGCGCTGGACAGAGCGCTCCAGGGAGCCTCGTTGACAGCGTACTGGGTGTTCGCCTCCAGAGTATCGGAGATGGAAGCGGGGGTCATGCGGCTGTACTTGCTCATCATGGAGTCAGAGCTGTACAGGTCCCACAGGGTCTGGTTGATGGTGATGCCCTGAGCTTCCAGAGCCTGCTTGAGGTTGGGAGCCTTGCTGGTATCGACAGAGCCGGAGCCGGTGCCGCCGTACATCAGGTCCACAGAGCCGTGGCCGAACAGGCTGACCTTAGCGCCGCTGGCCAGAGGCAGGGCATTGTTCTCGTTCTTCAGCAGAGCTGCGCCCTCGGCCTCGACCGTCGCGCACAGTTCGGCCTCGTAAGCCTCACGCTCCTCATCGGAAGCAAAGCCCTTCTTGAAGTATTCGGTATCGCCGGTATTCTCGCCGTGGATGATCTTATAGGTAGATGCATTCAGAGCGACGTTGATGGTGGTAGCGTACTGGTTTGCGATGATGTTGCCCACAATGGCAGCGACGGTCAGGATCGCCGTCAGGCCGGTGAGAACAGACCACAGCCGTACTTTCGGTTTGGTGTTTTTCACGGATTCTCCTCCTTTTTTCTATAACAACCGCCGGTCGGCGGAATGTTTCACAAATCAGACCCAGTTTGCACTCTTGGACTTGGTCTTGACCAGCTTGTAGCTGGGATTCGGGGTGTCCACATGACGGAAGGAAGCGGTGTCGGTGCAGTCACCGGCCACAGCCTTGACTTCGATCTCGCCGGTCAGCGGCACACGGAAGCTGAAGACGTGCTCGCCGGTCTGCTCGCCGACCTTCTCGCCGTTGACGTAGAGGGCGACGGACTTCTGGTTGGAGTAGACCCTCACTTCCATCTCGCTCTCCGTGCGGTCGGTGAACCGCTTGGAGCAGATGTGGACAAAGTTCTCGTCGCTCCACCATGCCTTGTAGAGGTAGAAGCTGTCCTTCCGGGTCTTCCGGTCGAAGGTGACGAGGCCCTTATGGTTCATGCCCGGCTCGCCGCCGTGGTCGCGGGCGTCGGCTGCAAAGTCGAACATATTCCAGACGTGGGTCGCCCACATCCACTTATGCCGGTCGAAGCAGCGGAGCATGTACTCGTGATACTTTGCCTGATACTCTTCGGTGTGGTCGCCGCGGCGGGGCTTCGAGCTGTGGAGGTTCGGCATACCCTCGGCGCCGTACTCGGAGAAGCCCAGAGGACGGCCCGGGTAGACCAGATGGAAGAAGTCCATCCACAGGTCGTTCAGGAACAGGCCCGGCACATACCAGCCGAGGTAGAGGTTCCAGCTGACGAGGTCGGTGATGTGGGCCACCGGGTTGAAGGGGCCGCACATGGCGTAGCAGGCCAGCGTGGTCAGGCGGGTGGAGTCCATCTTGTGGCACAGGTCGTTCAGCTCGCGGTGATTGTCGAGCATATCGGCCTTGTCCCTGGTGGAGATGGTGATTTCATTGGAGACGCCCCAGCAGACGATGCAGGGGTGGTTGTAGTTCTGGTAGATGAGCTCCTTCATCTGGCTGATGGTGTTGGCGCGGCCATTGGGCAGGTGCTCGGAGATGTAGGGGATCTCAGCCCAGACCACCATGCCGTACTGGTCACAGAGGTCGTAGAAGTACTGGTCGTGCTGGTAGTGGGCCAGACGGACGGTGTTGGCACCCAGCTCCCGGATGAGGGCCATATCCTCATCGTGCATCTCGCGGGTGATGGCGTTGCCCACACCCTTGCGGTCCTGATGGCGGGAGACGCCGTGGAGCGGATAGGGACGGCCATTGAGGAAGAAGCCCTTCTTAGCGTCCACCGAGAAGGTGCGCAGACCCACGCGGGTGGAAACTTCGTCCACCACGGTGCCGTCGCTGCTCAGGCGGACGACACAGGTGTAGAGGTAGGGGTCCTTCACGCCGTCCCAGAGGTGGGGAGCGTCCAGGTGGAGCTGAGCGTCTGCGCCCTCAGCCCTGGCCACGATGCTGCCGGCTGCGTCCTGCAGCTCGACGGAGACAGCGCCCTCGCCTTCCACGATGGTCTCGACCCGGATGTCAGCCTTGCCGTCCTTGAGGGCGGGGGTGATCTTGACGCCGGTGTCGCCGAAGTGGCCCAGAGCGATGTGGTTCCTGCTGACCACCATCAGGCTGATGTCGCGGTAGATGCCGCCGTAGAATGTAAAGTCGGCCTTCTGGGGGTAGACGCGGTCGTTGATGCTGTTGTCCACCTCGACGGTGAGCTGGTTATCCTTTGCCAGCAGGTCGGAGACATGGACACGGAAGGTGGAGTAGCCGCCGTCGTGGGTGCAGATGTTCCTGCCGTTCAGCAGAACTTTGGCGCTGGAATTGACGCCCTCGAACTGCAGCCAGACTTCCTGCGAAGCTGCGTCGAACGCCGGAGCGGCAAAGGTGGTGCTGTAGGTGCAGGTGCCGCGCCAGTAATCGTTGCCGCCGTCCTGGCCGTCTTTTGCGTTCCAAGTGTGGGGCAGCGCCACCAGAGTGGTCTTGCCGTCCGGCCCGGTGAACTGCCAGTCCTGCATGAGCTTGGCGATGCTTCGCATTCGTTTTCCTCCCGTGTATCGTAGCGTTTTCTCTGTTGTGCGGTCGTTTTTCTGTCTTTCGCCATTATTTTATCAAAGACTTTTCCTTTCGCAAGACCGTTGCGATAATCGGTAGAATGGTGTGGATATTCGGTTTTGCTCTCACAAATCGAAGCTGATATATTTGTGCATCTCTTACAAACAGTTGGATACAACGAGAGCTAAATGAAAGCTTGCAGGACAACAAAAAAGCCTCTCCCTTTGGGAGAGGTGGCAATGCTTGCATTGACGGAGAGGGCAAGCCTGTTGTAAAAGAGTCTCGATACAGCGATGAGCAAAAGCCTTTGGCAGAGGGAGAGCATCGCTGCGCACTATGCTCACGGGCAGCGGCCTTGCCCTCTCAGGCGCTCACGCGCCAGCTCTCCCAAAGGGAGAGCCTTTACGAGAGAGCGCTCGGAAAAATGATCTTCACCGCAAAGAACCCGTTCTGGCTCTCTGTGGTCAGAGTACCTTTATATTTCTGGACGATGCGGTTGGTCACTTTGACGGCGTAGTGGGCGGCGCGGGTGTCGGCAGACTCCGCCGGGCGGTCGGGGCTGATGACGTTCACCACCACGAAGCTCTGCCGGGTGCAGACCAGCAGGTCGATGCAGCGGCGCTCCGGTTCCGGCACCTTCACCGCGCTTTCAATGGCGTGGTCCAGCATATTGGCAAAAAGGGCGTAGAGGTCGCCGGCCTCAAAAAAGCTCAGACAGCTGCCGTCCGTCACCGCGTTGAGCTGGATGCGGCGGGACTCGCAGAGCAGGCTCTTTTCCGTGAGCACCACGTCCAGCACCTCATTGCCGGTGTTTCGGCTGGCGTCGTAGAGCTGAGCGGCCTTTTCGGCCTCGTCGATGTGGGCTTTCAGCTCCGGGTCTGCCGGGGCGCTCGACATCTGGCGGAGCGCGGCGATCTGAAGCTTCAGCTCGTGGCAGCGCTTGTTAATGATCTGGACATTCTGCCGCGCCACCTGATACTGCTCCCGCTGGCGCTCATATAAAAGGTTGAGGGTGTCCATCTCCTTCTGCATGGCCGAGAGCTTGAACACCTCGGTCTGGAAGTAGAGCAGGGTCAGGAAGTAAAACTGCCCGACAAACATCGTCATGACGAGACTGCGATCCAGCGCCACCACCTGCCCGCTGCTGAGCAGCGCAGCCTGAAACATGAAGAGGATTCCGATGAAAAAGGCGCTGGTCAGCTGGCGCGGGCCGATGTTATACACTCCTTTATAAGACATCTTCCGGGAGAGGGTGGTGCAGATAACAAAATAAAAGAATGCACCAGCGGCCAGCTGTGCCAGCATGACCGGCAGGCTTCTGAGGTCAAGGGGCGTTCCCCGCCACTCGAAGAATACTTCCACCAGATGCCAGCACTCGTAAGCGGTCTGGGAGGCCAGCAGGCTCCATACGGCGCAGTAGAGCGCACTCTTTTTGTCTATCTCAACGCAGGCGTATATCATCATGCCCAGCAGAATGAAAAACGCGACATAGAGCGTCAGCAGAGAGAATTGCAGCTCGTGGAGGCTGGTGCTCTGGGCCGCGGGGTCGAGCACATAGGTCAGCCCCAGCAGCGGCAGCAGCATCCCCAGCGCCCGCAGGCGGGCGTGAGGCCGGTGCTTGAGCGGGATGCAGAACGCCACCGCAGCAGTCCACCGCAGCAATGCCCGGAAGATGACATGGCGTGCAAGAAGATTCACAGCACACCTCCGATGTAGGACGCCACCGCCGTCAGGAAAGCCGCACGCTGGCGGCGGCTGATCTCCAGATGGTCGGTGTTGACATGGACAAAGTCGTTCTCCACAGCCTTTACATATTTCAGGTTGACCAGATAGCACTGATTGCAGCGGGAGAAATGGTACTGCGCCAGCTGCTTTTCGGCGCTGGCGAGGCTGGCACGGACGGAAAACTCACCCTTGGTGGTGTGATACCAGAGCAGCCGGTCATGGGTCTCGAGATAGTAGATGTCGCCGGTGGAGAGCACCTGCATCCCGCCTCCGGCCAGCTGTAAAACGACCTGTCCGCCCCGGCGGCGCTGCACCCGCTGAACAGCCCGGGAGAGCTTGGTGCAGAACTGGTAGTAGTTCACCGGCTTGAGGACATAGTCCAGTGCGTCCACCTCATAGCCCTTGATGGCGTACTGCGCCATGTTGGTCACGAACACCAGCACGGCGTCTGCGTCCACGGCCCGTATCTTCTCCGCCGCGCCGAAGCCGTCCAGTCCCGGCATCTCCACATCCATAAAGATGATGTCATACCCCGGCTCGTAGTGCTCCGCGATGACAGCTCCATCCTCGATGGGCAGCACCTCGACCTGCAGGCTGTTCTCGGCGGCGTACTGCCGGATGAACCGGCACAGCTCGTCCCGCACTTCCTGCTGGTCTTCGACGACAGCAATTTTCAGCATCCCGCAGTCTCTCCCTTCTCCGTTCCATTCCATTTGCCGCTTTTTATTGAAACATACTTTGGTGCGAAATGCAACGGAGAAGTTCGAAATCGTTTCCTTCCCATCCGCAAAGATCCCCCGGAGTGCAGATTTATCATCACGTTCAGGAAGCGCATCCCTGCGGAAGTCAGAGTCCAAAAACAGCAAAACCGCCCCGGTTTCCGCAACAGGAAGCCGGGGCGGCTCGTTATGCTATTATAAAAGCGTCGGCACTTCCTTTGCCAGCAGATCCGCCAGCTGTGCGTGGCCCTTACGGGTCAGATGCATGAAGTCCACCTGATTGAACTCGCAGTCGGCAGCATTGAGGAAATGGACGTTCTGACGTTCCGCGACGATACGGAACTGCTCAGCCACGCCCTTCGACTTTTCCACGCAGCCCTCGCCCATGACGGCATCATGGAAGCCATCGCCGATGCGGGGCGGGGCCACGACGAGGATGTTGGGAGCCTTGGTCCCCCAGCAGTCCACGCTCCTGGCCTTGAGGATCAGCCGTTCCATACCCGCGCCGATGCAGGCGGCATTGGCGTTGAACCGCTCTTTGACGTCGTTGGTCCCCAGCATGATGATGAGCAGATCGATGACTTCATGGCTCTTGAGGAGCGAATAAGCCACGCTCAGAGCGTCCATCGACTCATGGATGGGGTCCACGAAAACGGTCGTCCGGCCCGAAAGGCCCTCTTCCGTCACGAGATAGTCGCTGCCAAGCGCCGTCTGCAGGCGGCAGGTCCAGCGCTCGTCCTCGTTGAAGCGGATGCCGTGGTCGGCACAGTCCGCCGGGTCGGCACAGTAGCCGTGGGTGTTGGAGTCGCCCAGACAAAGGATATGTTTTTTCATCGTCTCTTCCCCTTTCAGATCTCGCCCCGCGACTGGCGGAAATAGTAAACTGCGCCCACCATGCCGGCGTCGTTGTGGAGTTGGGCGGCGCGGATCTCCAGTCCTTCCGCAAAAGCGGGCATCACGGAGGCGCGCACTTTCCTTGCGATGGGGTCTATCAGCAGCTCCTGCTGTGCGCTGACGCCGCCGCCGATGAGGATGAGCTGCGGGTTGAAGATATGCACCATGCCCGCAAGGCCCTGGGCGATCTCATCCGTCCAGTCGTCCAGAAGCGCCAGGATGGTGGGGTCGCCTGCATGGGCCGATTCAAAGATAGCGCGGCCATCCTTCCACTTCGGGTTCCGTGGCTGTGCGCCCCGCACCAGAGCGGTGGTTGCGGCGTACCGCTCCCAGCAGCCCGACGCGCCGCAGGTGCAGAACACGCCATCCAGCGCGTGGGTGCGGAAGTGTCCCAGCTCACCGCCGAGACCCCGCGCACCTTCCAACAGTCGGCCTCCCGTGAGGATGCCGCCGCCGACGCCGGTCCCCAGCGTGACACCGATGACGTCCGTGTAACCCTTCGCGCCGCCGACCCAGACTTCACCCAGCGTCATGCAGTTGGCATCGTTGGCGACCGTCGTCGGCAGG
>OKVF01001821.1_pt1 | contig 14344 bp, 11 predicted proteins | sample 1604831 | NCBI WGS metagenome assembly OKVF01 (sample SAMN01760980, study PRJEB22395) | human gut metagenome
CACCCGTGGGAGAGTAGGCAGCCGCCGTTTTTTTTTTCATACATTAGAGATCCCTCCGGAACGACACACTGTTCCGGAGGGATTTTCTGTTTTATTTCCTTTAGTGGATTATTTTTATCTCAAGTTTATGCTAAATTGCTGCCGGAAATTGCTAATCCGATGAATCTTAAGTAATTTTGTATGACTTTTCTTAAAACATGCTTGACCTTTTCATTATTTATTCAGAAAATATATTGCAGATATGAATCTTGTAAGATGCTGAATGGATGTTTGTAGTGGAACTAATATATGATATAAACAATAAATTAATTTTGTTAATATGAGAAAATGTTTCTTTTTATGGCTTGCTATTTGGTGTGTAGGCCAAGCTTTTGCTCAGCAGATTCGTTTTAAGGCGGCAGCCTTGAATGTGGACGGTTTGCCGCCACAGTTCGATGCTGTAGTGACGCAGATTGACATGAATCCTGACGGTCCGCAGGAAGCTGGAACCAGACGGATGAGTGAACTGATTTCAGAAAAAGGTTGGAATATTATCGGTGTTTCTGAAGATTTCAATTATAATGAAGAGTTGATGTCGCAATTGACCAACTATTATTCTTCAGGAACTTGGCGAGGAAAGATGGAGATCGCCAATGGTAGTATTCTTGAAATGCTGGTTCATACAGACGGGTTGAATTTTATCTGGCAGAAGTTATTGACTGTCGGTGGAGAGCAGTGGGTCAGGTGGAATGAAACCTATGGTAATCTGAAGAACGGTTATGATGAGAATATCGAAAAGGGTTACCGCTATTATTGGGTGAAGTTTGACGAAGGAATAGAAGTAGACGTCTACGTTCTTCACATGGATGCAGAAACAGATGCTGAAGACATTGCGGCTAGGGAATCACAATTGACTCAACTTGCTGATGCTATTATTGCAAGTCATAACAGAAGACCGATTATTATATTAGGAGATACTAATTGCCGTTATACAAGAGATAAGCTCAAGGAGTTGTTGATTGACCGTATAAATGCTGATGAGCGTTTTACGATCAATGATCCTTGGGTCGATACGCAGTGGAATGGAAGATATCCGGATTATGGTACGGATGCCATGATGACTTCACAGTATGGTATGCAGAAAGGTGAGGTTGTGGATAAGATCTTTTATATTAATAATACGGAAGCCAGTGGTTTGACGCTGACAGTGAACAGTTATTTGCATGATGCGGACTTTTCTTATATTGATGGTACGCCAATTTCAGACCATTATCCTGTAGTCGTGGATTTTACAATCAATAAAGAAAAAACATCTGATATTCTGGGAAGTTATTATTTGCAGAACGGTATGACAGATTTATTCCTTAAACCGGGTAGCTGGTGGGGAACCCATGCAGCAGAAGGTCATACCGGTCACGCCGTTAGTTTCAACAGGAATTCAGACGGTACTTATACTCTGTCTACGACTCTAGGTTATCTTTCACATAAAAATAATGATCCTTATATGGATACGTCAGTAGCTGATGCAGGAACCTGGAATGTTAGAAATGTAGGAGAAAGCAGTGATAAGTATGTGTTCACTTACATGGATGGCGATAAAGAAATGGCTTTGGCTTCAAATGGCGATGGTATTGTAGTTTGTCAGCCGTATGATCCTTCTTCGTCTGCCCAGCAGTGGAGCTTGAAGTCGGACAAGTCATTGCAGGCAGAAATGCGGTCTGCAACAGAATCTAATCCGTTTGATGCGACATTCCTTCTTAAAGCGGCAAATTTCGACCGTAACGATTCCAATAACAGTTTGTGGCAAGGTGAGCCGGCTATAGGCGGTTTGGATAACAGTGCAAACGGTAACTTTAATGCGGAGAAGTATAATGAGAAAAAGTATTTCTTTAATGTAGGGTGGGATGTCAATCAGACTATCAATGTGCCTAATGGACATTACAAGGTATCCTGTCAGGCTTTCTTCCGGGATGGCGATAAGAATACGACATCCGATTATGTCAATGCGGAATTGTATGCCAATGCTTCTGTTAAAGATGTAAACTCTATATTGTCATATGCTCAGAATAATCCTTTGAGTACGACGGATTATCAGAATGGAGCCGGTTACATTCCAAATGACCAGAGTGGTGCCTCTTATTACTTCAATGCCGGATTCTATCCGGTATCAGTGGATGTGAATGTGACGGATGGTACTTTAAAATTAGGTATCAGAAAGAAAGTGTCAGATAAAAAAGAATCCTGGACCTGTTTCGATAACTTCCAATTGGTTTATTATGGTCCTGATGCTTCTGAAACGGCTGTGTATCAGCGGGTAAAAGCTGCAATGGATGACGTAGAGATGAAGAAAAACAGCTTGACGCCGGAAGGACAGGCTGCTTTTGATAATTTCACTGTGGAAACGCGTTATAATAACCATGCCATAGTGGGAGATGGAACTGAAGAAGTCTACTATTGCTATAAGGCTTTGGCTGCTGCTGCATGTGCCCAAACAGAAATTGGGGCAGACATGACTTATGCTGTCATAAATCCAGGATTTGAATTGGGAACGGATCTGGGATGGACTGTCACGCCGGCTTCAGAAACACTGGTCGCTTCTCAGAGTGACAGTCGGTTTGCAACGTCAGGTTGTGAAGGAAACTATCTCTTTAATACTTGGTCGGTTACGGCATGTCCGCCGCTTGAGCAGACTGTTTATCTGAAAAGTGGTGTTTATGAATTAAAGGCATTGGTGGCTTCTGACTCTGGAAACACGGTATATCTCACGGTGGACGGCCAGCCTAACAATGGTGTGAAAACTGTAGGAGGTACACAGTTCGTAGAAACGTCCATGCGCTTTATTGTGAAGAATTCCGGAGCCGTGATTGGCGTATCAGGTGGTGTGGGTGAAGAATATTCTGAGGCCGGAGGATGCTGGTTTAAGGCAGATCATTTCCGTCTGACATACATCGGTGATGCTGTAGCTGCCCAGTCCTATGATCGCGTCAAATATGTTTTGGATGACGTAAAGGCGAAGATCCTGACTTTGAATGAAGAATACAGAACTGACTTTGATATTTCAGAGATTGAGGAACGATATCTGAATTTCGAACTTGAAGGTGATGGTGAACATGAAGTGTTGGCTTTGTATAATGAACTCGCAGATGCGGTTAAGAAACAGAATTTTGCAGGTGCAGATATGACTTATGCGATTGTCAACAACAGTTTTGAAACAGGAGATGATACAGGTTGGACTACTTTGGCTTCCAGTGATACGGGAGTACGTGAGAATGCCAATGAGACTTATAAGACCAATGGATGTGATGGTAATTATCTTTACAATACCTGGTGGCAGGGCACGCCGATAACTCAGACCATCACTGATCTTCCTAACGGAAAATACAGATTGGATGTGCTTGTGGCTTCTGATGGAGGAAGAATATTCCTGGTTGCAAATGGCGTACCTAATGAAGGAAATCTTACTACAGACAAGACTGAATTCCTGCCTGCTACTATTACATTCAATGTGACAGATGGAAAAGCTACGATAGGTGTCGTGGGTGGCTCGGATGAAAATACGGGAAAAGTTTATGTACCGGAAGGTTATTGGTGGTATAAGGCGGATAATTTCCGTTTGACCTATTTAGGTAATGAATTGACATTGGATGAAAATGTTGCTGCTACATTTGAGGATGGTCATTATAGCAAGGTTACTCTGTTGCGTCAGATTTCGCCTGATAAATGGTCTACTTTTGTTGTTCCTTTCTCAATGTCTATTCCGGAAGGCTGGGAAGTCAAGGAGTTGGCTGAAGAAACGCTTGCTGATGATGACTATTTGCATTTGCGTTTCACGGATGCTTATTCAATAGAAGCCGGCAAGCCTTATATGGTTCGTACATCTGAACAAGTAAGCAATATAGTAGTGGAAGATGTGGATGTGACCCGACAGTTAGAAAACCTACAGGTTGGAAATGTATCATTCATCGGTACGTATATGCCCGGATTTGTTCCTCAGGGTGATTATTTCATCAGTAATAACCTGTTCTATTATGCTGTTGATGGAACGAATAAAATCAAAGGTTATCGTGCTTATCTGTCTGTTGATTCGTCAGTGAAAATTAATGGAATCCGATTCTTTACTGATGATGACGGGGTGCTTGGTGTGGATAAAACTGTTTCAGAACCTGTCACAGTCAAGGAAATCTATAATCAGAATGGAGTAAGATTGAATAAACCGGTTAAGGGTATCAATATTTTGAAAATGAGTGACGGAACAGTGAAGAAAATCATATTAAAAAATTAAGTAATGAGAAAAAGAGTATATATTAAACCAGAAATGGTTTTTCATCAGATACAGATTGAGTGTATGTTGAGTGTGTCAACCGGAGAAACCTTGCCTGGCGCAGGACATGGGGGAAATGGTTTCGGTATGGAGGCTGATGCCAATTCTGATATATGGTCGGGTAAATTATGGTAAAAACCGGGATATTCATGACCGGATTCTGATAGGAAGAGCTTTCCCTTTGTGGGGGAGCTCTTTCTCTGTTAATTAAAGGTAGAGAATAGAAATCAGACTTTAATCCAGTAGCCGTCAATAAAATGAATTTCATACAAAACAAAGTGGATTTGCAGTGAGAACTTTTGATTTGTTACTTTTATAGCTAATTTTTCTTATAAATTGTTTGTTTTCTATGAAAATCCGATTATCTTTGCATTCAAAATAAAAAAATAAGAAAATATGATAAGTTCTACTATTTTGCTAGCCATTCTGGGGATTCGATTGCAGCGTGTTATCGGAAGTGTGGTTTGTGCATAATAGTGTAGTGACAATATACGAGAGCCTTTCCCACTTCCTGGTGTGAAAGGCTTCTTTTTTTAGAAAACAACGATAAAACATAAACGATATGAGTGACAGATTATTTATTTTTGACACAACGCTTCGTGATGGCGAGCAGGTGCCGGGTTGTCAGTTGAATACGGTGGAGAAAATCCAGGTAGCCCGTCAGCTTGAAGCCCTGGGCGTGGATATTATAGAAGCGGGATTCCCAATTTCGAGTCCTGGTGACTTCAATTCTGTGATTGAGATTTCAAAAGCGGTGACATGGCCTACGATATGTGCTTTGACACGCGCCGTACCAAAAGATATCGATGTGGCTGCAGAAGCTTTACAGTATGCCAAACATAAACGGATCCATACCGGTATAGGGACCTCTGATTCGCATATTAAATATAAGTTCAATTCCAATCGTGAAGAGATTATAGAACGGGCTGTGGCAGCGGTGGCTTATGCCAAAAAGTATGTAGAGGATGTGGAGTTCTATGCAGAAGATGCTGGTCGTACAGATAATGAATATCTGGCCAGAGTAGTGGAAGCCGTAGTCAAGGCGGGTGCAACAGTTGTGAATATTCCCGATACTACAGGTTATTGTCTTCCACAGGAATTTGGAGCCAAAATCAAGTATCTGATGGAGCATGTCGATGGCTTGTCTGCCGGAAAGGCTATTCTCTCTACTCATTGTCATAATGACCTTGGTATGGCTACTGCCAATACGATTGCAGGTATTATGAATGGTGCCCGTCAGGCTGAGGTCACCATTAACGGCATCGGGGAACGGGCCGGAAATACTTCTTTGGAGGAAGTGGCCATGATATTGAAATGTCATAAGGGTATTGGTATAGATACCAATATCAATACTCAGAAGATTTATCCTACCAGCCGTTTGGTTTCAAGTCTTATGAATATGCCGGTTCAGCCCAATAAGGCCATAGTTGGACGAAACGCTTTTGCACATTCAAGCGGTATTCACCAGGATGGTGTTTTAAAGAATGTGCAGACGTATGAAATTATGAATCCGAAGGATGTAGGCATCGATGATAATGCTATCGTATTGACGGCACGAAGTGGAAGAGCTGCCTTGAAACACCGCCTGAGTGTGCTTGGCGTTGAGTTGGAAGGCGAGCGTCTGGATGCGACTTATCAGGAATTCCTTAAATTGGCAGACCGGAAGAAAGAGGTGAATGATGATGATATCCTTATGTTGGCCGGAGCTGACCGTACAGCTGCACATGCCATCAAGTTGGATTATTTGCAGGTCACAACCGGTATGGGAGTTCGTTCGGTAGCTTGTATTGGACTGGATATTGCCGGCGAGAAATTTGAATCTTCAGCGAGTGGAAATGGTCCTGTGGATGCTGCGATAAAGGCTCTGAAGAATATCGTTAAACGTCACATGATACTTAAGGAGTTTACTATTCAGGCTATCAGCAAGGGATCAGACGATGTGGGTAAGGTACACATGCAGGTGGAATATGACGGTCATATCTATTATGGATTTGGAGCCAATACCGATATCGTTTCAGCTTCAGTCGAGGCTTATATAGATTGTATCAATAAGTTTAAGAAATAATTCGAATACAGAATAAAATATGGCAAATACACTTTTTGACAAGATTTGGGACAAACACGTGGTGCAGAATGTACCTGACGGTCCGACACAATTATATATAGACAGGCTTTATTGCCACGAAGTAACCAGTCCGCAGGCCTTTGCCGGATTGCGGGCCAGAGGGTTGAAATGTTTCCGTCCGGATCATATTTATTGTATGCCGGACCATAATACACCGACTCATGATCAGGACAAGCCAATTGAAGATCCGGTCAGCAGAACACAGGTGGATACGCTTGCCAAGAATGCAGCAGACTTCGGACTGGCTCATTTCGGAATGATGAATCCTAAAAATGGTATCATTCATGTGGTAGGTCCGGAAAGAGGACTGTCATTGCCCGGTATGACCATTGTCTGTGGGGATTCACATACTTCCACACACGGCGCAATGGGTGCAGTTGCATTTGGTATCGGTACTTCCGAAGTAGAAATGGTGTTGGCTTCGCAGTGCATTCTCCAGCAGAAACCCAAATCCATGCGTATAACCGTCAATGGCAAACTGGGCAAGGGAGTGACAGCCAAGGATGTCGCTTTATATATAATGAGTAAAATGACAACCTCAGGAGCGACAGGTTATTTTGTGGAATATGCCGGAGAAGTCGTACGTAATCTGACTATGGAAGGCCGTCTTACCTTATGTAACCTTTCAATCGAAATGGGTGCCCGTGGTGGTTTCATTGCACCGGATGAAGTGACATTTGCTTATCTGAAGGATCGTGAATATGCGCCAAAGGGTGAAGACTGGGATAAGGCTGTTGCTTATTGGAAGACGCTCAAGAGCGGTGATGATGCCGTTTTCGACCGTGAAGTGGAATATGATGCTGCTGATATAGAACCTATGGTAACTTATGGTACGAATCCCGGTATGGGAATGGGTATTACACAACATATCCCTACATTGGACACTGTGCCGGAAGCAGGTCAGGTATCATATAAGAAATCTTTGGATTATATGGGTTTTGCACCGGGTGAAAGCATGATTGGAAAGAAAGTGGATTACGTGTTCTGTGGTTCTTGTACGAACGGCCGTATCGAGGATTTCCGTGCTTTTGCATCTATCGTGAAAGGACGTCGTAAGGCTGAACACGTGACATGCTGGCTGGTTCCCGGTTCCTGGTTGGTAGCAGAAGAGATTAAGGCTGAAGGTTTGGACAAGATTTTTGAAGAAGCCGGTTTTGAGCTTCGCCAGCCTGGGTGTTCTGCTTGTCTGGCCATGAATGATGACAAGATTCCGGCCGGAAAGCTGTCAGTATCCACTTCAAACCGTAATTTTGAAGGCCGTCAGGGACCAGGTGCGCGTACAGTCCTGGCCAGTCCGTTAGTGGCCGCAGCTGCAGCTGTAACCGGTGTAATTACAGATCCACGAACTTTAATGTAATCAAAGACTTATGAAACAGAAATTCGATATCATAACCAGTACATGTGTACCTCTTCCTTTAGAGAATGTTGATACAGATCAGATCATACCAGCCCGTTTTTTGAAAGCGACTACCAAGGAGGAAAAGTTTTTCGGTGAGAATCTTTTCCGTGACTGGCGTTATAATCCGGATGGTAGCGTGAATAAAAATTTTGTTTTGAACGATCCGACTTATGGTGGTGAGATCCTGGTTGCCGGTAAGAATTTTGGTAGTGGATCCAGCCGCGAACATGCTGCTTGGGCTATTGCCGGCTATGGTTTCAGAGTTGTGATCAGCAGTTTCTTTGCAGATATCCATAAGAATAATGAATTGAACAACTTTGTTCTTCCGGTTGTTGTCAGTGAAGAGTTTCTGGCAGAGCTGTTTGCCAGCATCAAGGCTGATCCTAAAACTTTGGTTGAGGTAGATGTACCCAATCAGACTGTGACCAATAAGGCTACCGGTCGACAGGAACGGTTTGAAATTAACGGATACAAGAAATATTGTCTGATGAATGCCTTGGATGACATTGATTTCTTGTTGGAGAATAAAAATAAAATTGAAGATTGGGAAGCGCGGAATGCTTAATGAAAAAAAAATAAATAACCCGAATCCTGTCAGGATTGAGATCATGGACACGACGCTGCGAGACGGAGAACAGACGAGTGGCGTCAGTTTCATGCCTCATGAGAAACTGATAATAGCTAAGGCTTTGCTTCAGGATCTGAATGTGGATCGCATTGAGGTGGCTTCGGCTAGGGTGTCAGATGGTGAACGTGAGGCTGTAAGAAACATCTGTCAGTGGGCACGGCAGACAGGACGGCTGCATCGCGTGGAGGTGTTGGGGTTTGTTGACGGACATACTTCTTTGGACTGGATACGTGACTGTGGTTGTCAGAATATCAACCTGTTGTGTAAGGGATCCCTGAACCATTGTGTCAACCAGTTGAAGAAAAGCCCGGAAGAGCATTTGGCGGATATTCGTGCGTCGTTGGCTTATGCGGCGGAGTTGGGTATCAGTGTCAATGTCTACTTGGAGGATTGGAGTAACGGTATGAAACATTCTCCTGACTATGTATTTGCCATGGTAGATGCACTGAGACATGAAAACATTCGTCGTTTCATGCTTCCGGATACGTTGGGCATATTGAATCCTTTGCAGATGCTGAGTTTCATGCGTAAGATGGTGCGCAGATATCCTGAGTTGCATTTCGATTTTCATGCTCATAATGATTATGATCTGGCCATATCCAACGTGTTGGCTGCCGTACTTGGGGGATGTCGTGGTATTCATACTTCGGTCAACGGTCTTGGTGAGAGGGCAGGTAATGCTCCGTTAGCCAGTGTGCAGGCCATATTGAAAGACCAGTTCAATGCACAGACCAATATTGATGAAGGCCGTCTGAACGAGGTGAGCCGGATGGTGGAAAGCTATTCTGGCATTCCTATTCCACCCAATAAACCCATTACGGGAGAGAGTGTCTTTACACAGGTGGCCGGTGTGCATGCGGATGGTGACAATAAAGCCAATCTGTATTGCAATGATTTGTTGCCCGAGCGTTTTGGACGCCGGCGTGAGTATGCTTTGGGAAAGAATAGTGGAAAGGCTAATATTCTGAAAAATCTGGAAGAACTGGGTCTTGAGCTTTCACCTGAGCAGACACGAAAAGTGACGGAACGGATTATTGAGTTGGGTGACAAGAAAGAACTGGTTACTCAGGAAGATTTGCCGTTTATCGTTTCCGATGTTCTGAAGCACGATACGCCGGAAGAGCATGTCCGGTTGTTGAGTTATATGGTTACTACGGCTTACGGCTTGAAGCCGATGGCTTCAGTGAAACTGGAGATCAACGGTCAGGCTTATGAAGAGAATGCTTCGGGTGACGGACAGTTTGACGCTTTCATGCGTGCGGCACGACATATCTATAAGAACAAGCTTTCACGTAAGTTTCCGTGGCTGACCAATTATACGGTCAGTATCCCGCCAGGCGGGCGGACAGACGCATTGGTACAGACCATTATTACATGGAACTGGAATGACCGGATATATCGTACGCGTGGTTTGGATGCGGATCAGACGGAAGCGGCCATTAAGGCTACAATCAAGATGCTCAATCTGATTGAAGGTGATTTTTAAGAATAGAAATTTAAGAAAGATATAAAATATAAAATTATGGATTTGAAAATTGCAGTATTGCCAGGTGATGGCATAGGACCAGAGATCTCAGAACAGGGAGTGGCTGTGATGAGTGCGGTCTGTGAGAAATTTGGTCATAAGGTAAGTTATCAGTATGCTTTGTGTGGAGCAGACGCCATTGATAAGATTGGTGATCCGTTTCCGGAAGAAACTTTCAAGGTTTGTATGGAGGCGGATGCCGTTCTTTTTTCGGCAGTAGGTGATCCTAAGTTTGACAATGACCCTACGGCCAAAGTTCGCCCCGAGCAGGGTTTGTTGGCTATGCGTAAGAAATTGGGCTTGTTTGCCAATATCCGTCCGGTAGAAACTTTTGAGTGTTTGATACATAAGTCTCCGTTGAAGGATGAGTTGGTACGTGGAGCTGATTTTATCTGTATCCGTGAGTTGACAGGTGGTATGTATTTTGGCGAGAAATACCAGGATGATGAAAAAGCTTATGATACGAATGCGTATACGCGTCCGGAGATCGAGCGTATATTGAAGGTGGCTTTTGAGTATGCCATGCGTCGTCGCAAACACTTGACAGTAGTAGATAAGGCTAATGTTTTGGCATCAAGCAGATTGTGGCGTCAGGTTGCAAAGGAAATGGCTACACAATATCCGGAAGTGGAAACAGACTATATGTTTGTGGATAATGCAGCCATGCGTATGATTCAGGATCCGAAATTCTTTGATGTGATGGTTACGGAAAATACTTTCGGTGACATTCTGACCGATGAAGGGTCTTGTATTACCGGTTCTATGGGCTTGTTGCCTTCTGCTTCAACAGGTGAGCATACACCGGTGTTTGAACCTATTCATGGTTCCTGGCCGCAAGCAAAGGGATTGAACATAGCCAATCCTTTGGCTCAGATTCTTTCTGTTGCCATGTTGTTCGAATATTTCGACTTAAAAGAGGAAGGTGCTCTGATCCGTAAGGCTGTAAATGCGTCTTTGGATGCTAACGTACGTACGCCGGAAATTCAGGTAGAAGGCGGTGAGCGTTACGGAACAATAGAAGTAGGACAGTGGATTGTGGATTATATCAAGAAAGCCTAATCGCATTAAGATAAAAAGAACAGCCAATGTGCCATCCTGAGCATATTGGCTGTTCTTTTTTATTGGTGTATAGCAGTTTTCTCTTTAGTGTACCAGACAATTCTGGCGAGGATTTTTTCCTCATATCTTTATGTCAGGAAGCCGTTGTATATCCCAGTCTGTCTGTATAATAGACCGATGTTTTTGTGGGTTAGGATGAATACGTTTTTAATGTTGTTGAGTTATTGAATCTGGAAAAGTCCGTAGAGACTCAGGCTTGAACAAATCCTCCTTTTTATAAATGACTTTCCTCCAAATCTCTTCTATTTCAGCCGAATCACGGGCGTTTTTGGCTGTGCGCAGGATTTCGTCCAGATTTTTGTGGTATGCCTCTTTTCCATATAGAATCTGAATGATTAAGGCACGGTTTAACTGATCTCCAAAATCTTTTTTGACCGCTATCAACGAATCGTAGATAGCCTCTGCCTTAGTGAAACAAGATAGTGCCTTGATGCTGTCATTCTTCATTTGGTATATCCATCCTTTACAGAAATAGAATTGCGGGTTACGGGGATATTGGGTGTGCAGTGTGTCAATAAACAGCAATGCATTTTCCAGATCCCTTTTACATAATAATGAATCTAAACGCGTTTCTGCTTCAAGGCGTTTTTGTTTTACCTCCTTTTCAGACGGGAAACTTTCATTGGAAGGTTTGCATCCGTGGATAGCAGTCACGAAAAGCGCAAGGCAGATGATAATGCCAAGCGAAGTAGTTCTCTTTTTGTTGAAAAGTAATGTTTTTTTATTCATCTTTATAACTCGTTTAATATTAATTAGTTGTTTGAGTTCAGGTTGATAATTTTTTGGAGCTTTTCAGGTGTATTTGTTACGACACTTTTGATGAAGTAGGTTTTGGACGTGCCTTGGCGGACTTGGCATACAAGTTGTTCATTCTCAAATCGGATGATGATGCGATGTAGTGCCCCAACATGTTTGGGTGTGGCGATGAACAAGGTTCCCCCATGTAAGATGCGACTGCTATGCGTGGGATTCTCTAACCAATGCCTGCCTTTTTGCAAAAACGTTCCCAAATCCTTGGTGTTGTCATAGAAGTCTCCGTCAATGGTGTCTTTACCGGTACATTCTTGTAGGGTCAATGCTTCTACCTTATTTCCTTTTATTTGTAGAGGAATGAGTACGTTTCCTGAAGCCTGTGGAGTGATCATGAATGTAATATTCGTCAGGCTGTCTGCGCATCCCTCTAAATAAGGTTCAATTCCTCCAACGAAGAGTCCATGTTTATAACCGGTCGGGACAGTCTCGAATGACAACTTATATAAGTTGATGCCATGAGCGAACGAATCACACAAGGTGATTCGTTCAGCTTGTATTTGACTTATATGGTATTTGTATGCCGTTTTTGTGGTGAAATGCTGTATGGTTAAACCTATTGCCACGATCAGGATGAGCAAAAGCACTATTGCAGCAAAAATACGGACCACAATTTTTATTGGTTTCATTCATTATTTATTTAGGCGTGACATAAATGGGCTTAAATCATATTCCACGATGGTATAAGTCATTTTGATATTGTCGTATTCTATTGTGTACAGATGCTTGTTTACAATAACTATTGTATTATCAGAACCTAGAGTACCATCTGGAAACCAACCGGTTGTCGCGTCTAATCGAGGCAAACCGGAAATGGGATATTTTGTTATGGTATGATGTATGGTGTCTATTATTGCAATCGAACCCATGTCATAGTCGATTGAACCATATATAAGAAAAGTGTCTATTATTCCATATAAACTCATATACGGGGGACTGTTTTCCAAATCCGTAAATACCGGCGTACCGTTATGTTGCATCTTGACGATGTCATTTTTTCCACTGATTTTATTTTGCAACTTATTAGGGTATGTGAAGAGATAGGTTACATCGTGACTTCTGTCATTGTCCGCAACGCTGTCAGGTACATTTTGGGGTCTTGCTACTATATAAAAACTGTTGTTTCGTAATTTTCCCTCAAGATATTCTCCATCTATGCATAAGGGAAAATGTTCAACATCTCCTTTGCCGCTTTTGTGGATACGAAAGATAGAGTTGGCCTTATCCATGTAAAGAATGGATTGGGCTTCATCCTTGAAATATTCAGAGTTAGCCTCATTGAAAGAATAGATGTATTTGACTTCATTTATAAAATAAGCGGAATCGTTTACCAGCTTGAATAAAGCATTCTGACAGTGTCTCATAGACAAGCCGAGGTCTCGGCTCCATTCCATATTCTCTCCTATGAAACAAGCTAATCGGACGGGCTCACCGCCTAAAATATAAAAACGCCCCTTACCGTCCGTGTCAAAACCTTTAATCGTACCATCATATTCTCCATGGTCGCATGGAAATTGTTCATCGTCATAATTGAATGTCCATTTCTGAATAGGTCTCAGGCTGTCGTTTTCCATACGGATAGTTCGATAGTTTTTTTCAGGCATATTGTCTCCTATTCCTGTTTGCAAGCAGGAATAGGAGGATAATGGAATAAGTGCTAATAGGTATCCGATAAATGTTTTCTGCATCACTATTTCCTATAAACCGTGGGTAATTTATGTTCTTTAAACCATGAAACAAGGGCATGCCTTAATACTGTCTGTCCTCATCTGTAATATCCATTCTTTGTCGAAAAAGAATGGGGAGTCGAAGGGATATTCTTTATCATTCGTTTAATTTGATCCATAGCTTCTTGTAATTTTTTAGTTGCAAAGTCAATGCAGATGATAAATTCTCAACATATGAGTCATCTGTTACATGAAGGATATTCAATGCTTCTTTGAATAGACCGTTTTTATTAAAGGTCAGTACCATATAATCCGTATATGGAGAATCCGTAAGAGATATCATGCAGCTTTTACTGACAAAAAAGAAATAGTGACCATTGTTCTCTATGTATCGTCCGGCTGTCCATTGTAAATTCCGTGGCCAACACCCACAATCGTGGGTATCCGGAATTAGAGAAAAACATTCCGGAAAAGGTAAGTCGGTATGTGGGGTTGCAGGTGTAAATAAGGAATCGTTGACATAAGGTTTTTCCCATATCTTAAAATAAGACATAAATTCTTCAAACCGGATAGGGGTGCGATTGTTCTCCGGGTTTTTAATAGTTTCTTTTTGGGATGCCCCGACTGTTTTATCCTTGATTTTTCCGTCCGGACTTATGGTATATTCGTATTTTCTTACCGTGTAAGTCAGATCTTGGTATCGGAGGATTGAAGTAGGCAGAGTCAACCAGCGAGTGCAACATTACGAAATATTTTTGAAAAAGACCTCCT
>OKVF01001826.1_pt1 | contig 14310 bp, 8 predicted proteins | sample 1604831 | NCBI WGS metagenome assembly OKVF01 (sample SAMN01760980, study PRJEB22395) | human gut metagenome
AAAATCATTCCCGCAAATTGTGACGCACATCTTGCAGAAAGCCTTTTTCAAACACTCTCTAGCGGATGGTAGTTCCTGTTTTCCCTTCATAGCCCTCTTTGGCATGAGCCATATCGGTAATCACAGTGCTCCGGCCTTCCCCTTTCTCAATAAAGGAAATACCTGCTTCGATTTTGGGAAGCATGGAACCGGAAGCAAACTGGTTCTCTTCAATGTATTTCTTAGCGTCTGCTACAGTGATGCTGCCAAGCTTCTGCTCATTTACCTGACCGTGGTTCAGACTTACGTTCTCTACACTTGTGAGAATCAGAAGAGTATCGGCATTTAATTCTTCCGCAAGAAGTCCTGCAGCAAGATCTTTCTCAATGATGGCACTGGCACCGTGAAGGTTGATGCCCTGCTCAAGCACTGGAATTCCACCGCCGCCGGCTGCGATAACAACCTGGTCTGCATTGAGAAGTGCTCGTATGGTCTCAAGCTCTACAATTCTCTGTGGCTTCGGAGCTGCTACGATTCGTCTGTATCCGCCATCAGCAAGTCTGGTGACAAAGTTTCCTTTTTCTTCTTCTGCTTCAGCTTCTTCCTCAGTGAGAACACGTCCGATAATTTTCTCCGGATCTGCAAAAGCGTCGTCATATGGATCAATAACAGTCTGGGTAAGAATGGTAGCAACAGGTTTGTAAATTCCGCGGCTGATAAATTCAGAGCGGATCGCATTCTGAAGGTCATATCCAATGTAGCCCTGGCTCATTGCGGAGCAGACTGACATAGGAGCGAATGTATAATCCGGGTGTGTCTTTCCAAATTCATTCATTGCAGTGTGGATCATGCCGATCTGTGGGCCATTGCTGTGGGAGATTACCACCTTGGCCCCCTCTTCAACAAGATCTGCGATTGCTTTTGCTGCGGCTTTGGTGGCTACTTTCTGCTCTGGAAGTGTGGTGCCGAGAGCTCTGTGACCTAATGCAACTACTACGATTTTTTCACTCATAGGAGATACCTCGTTTCTGTCAAGAATATAATGCGGATATCAGAGTTAAGTGGATTACTGTGAAAGTATTCACAGCAACATGAATGATTTCTCCGGACATCCTTGTGTAATATCTTCCATTATAAAAGCTAAGGGTGGGAATTGCAATAGAAAAGTCCTTGAAACAGGAAAAGCCATCCGCATCAGGCAGATGGCTCATTTCCTATATTTTTGAGGGGGGAGATAGAGAGTGGTTTTTCATCTATCCGAAATTCATTATATCGGCAATTTGTGAGGAAAATGTGTCTCAAATCTAAAAGAAATCGAAAAAATATGAAATGAAAATAAAATCCGACCCTTTATTGCATTTAAAGACCAAGTGTGGTAAAGTAAACCTATCTTGTTTCTGCATTCTGCAGAAAAGAATTTCTACCGCGCCGGTTCGGCGCAAGATAACCCGTTTTTTGAAGGAAACCTGTTAACCTGGGCGTTTTATACGCTTTTTTGAAAATGGATGCATACAATGGCAAGGCAAATTTGCTTCGGAATGCTGTGAATAGGATCTGTTTAAGTGAGAAAGGTGTGATTCCCATGTGCTGTCAGTGACTCATTTATATGGTGATGTCGCCAGTAGGCGGCAAGTCCGTTTTGTAAAATAGTAGTTTAATAACAGAGATTAGTGAAAAATAGGGGTAGAAAAGGAGAAGTTATAATGAAAAACAGAATATGGAAAAAGATACTGGCAGTGGGAGTAAGTCTGCTTGCAGAAGCTGGGATGCTGGTTGGATGCACGGCGCAGCCGGCAGTGGCATATGGAGCAGAAATGGAAGGCGGGTTATCTGTTGCCCAAGATGCGGCATGGACAGATTTACAGAAATTTCAGGCGGTGATTTCTGTAAAGGCAGATGGGCTGGCGTCACTTACGTGGGAAAATGAAAACCAGGAATATGAAAGTGGCGATGAAAATTTATTCAGCAGTGGAAATCAGGACGGGAGCCTGGAAAATGATCAATATGATTTTCCGGATGAAACAATACCTCATCCAACATCTTACGAACTGGTAGTCTGGCTTTCTGAATATTTTCAGCCAGATGCTTCGTTTATGGCACCTGAAGGCTGCCTGAAAGAGGAGCTTCCTATCGAGACTGCTGACGGAAGATCCAGCAGTATAACCGGATTCCGCTGGAAAATAAATCCGGGAGAACAGGGCAAACAGCTGAAAATTCCGGTTACCTTGCGGGATGAATATCGTTTTCCAGCAGAAAAACACACAGTTCCTACCTGTCAGGATATTTTGCATGCAAATGGTGCTATAAGCGGAGAAGAAAATGGAGGCGGAGTTTACATTGTAAAAAAAGTGGAAAATGAAAAAAACATTTTGTGTAAAGCCTTATCTAAGAGTCTGGAGATACCAGCTGCATACATGGATTTTTCAGTGGAGATGGAAGCCAAGGAAAAGGCGCTTTATAATGGAAAACGCATTCATATGGCAGTGAATCTGACAAATAATGGTCAGGTACCTTTTTATAAAATTTCCCTTCAGGCCAAAGTAAAAGAACAGGAACTGGTACCTGTGTGGGAAAAGGAGCCTGGCCTTGAAGTTTCGGAAAGTGGTGCAGTGCTGGAAAGCCTTTCCGCAGGGGAAACACGAATCCTGTCTTTTTATATAGATCCGGACATGGATCAGAAAAGTAATCTGGAGCTGGAGCTTTTTGCAAAAACAGAAAATCCGGTTTCGTTGGAGAAAGCAGCAGAAAAACAGTTAACATTACAGCAGGGAAAAGCCTCTTTTACGGTAAAGAAAACAGCTGACTGCGACAACGCCAGCCCTGGGGAGACTGTGACTTATCAGATCAGTATTCACAATACCGGGGAGGTGACTCTGCATTCCGTAGTTACTACAGAACGTTTCGGGCTTGCCGGAGTAACAGCTACTTTTCAGGAACAGAGAGGTATAACCCTGAATAAAAGCAGGACTCAGGCGAAAATCCAGGAAATCGCACCTGGTGGCTGTGTGAATTTAAAGGCAAAAGTTGTACTTCCAAAAGATCTGAAAGACCAGAATCTGATGAATCAGATTATTGTAGTTACTGACGAGACTGGTGAGGAAAGCGCAGTGCGGGATCAGGCAACCATCCGTGTGGAAGATAAGGAGAAGGATGGAAATGGAAATGGAAGCGGAAACGGAAATGGGGGTGGAAATGGAGATGGAACTGGCATAGGCAGTGGGAATAATGATGGCAGCACAATGGCTGCGTCCACCTCTCCAAAAACAGGGGATACTTCCCACAAAGAGCTGTTTCAGGTACTGATTCTGCTTTCGTTTCTTTTTTCCGCTGTAGCCGCCAGAAGAATGTTTGGAGGCAATGCTCACAGATGACCCGTGAATGGAAACTATAATGTGAGGTGAACGGTTATTGCTTTTTTAACAGGAAAGATTGAAAACAAATTCTGTGTGTGATATTCTATAAAAGAGTATGCGTTGCTGTATGATGTCACCAGATTAGAGCGTGTTTGAAAAATCATTCCCGCAAATTGTGACGCACATCTTGCTGAAAGTCTTTTTCAAATAAGCTCTGGCGTGATTTTAAAGCAACGTCAATATAGGGAGGCATATATTATGAAATTATCATCCTTATTAGAGAAGTTAGAATACACCTGCGTGCAGGGGAGCACAGAGCAGGAAGTCACTGGTGTTGTTTATGATTCCAGAAAGGTAACAGACGGCTCTCTGTTTATCTGTATCAGAGGTGCTGTTGTAGATGGACATAAATTTATCCCGGATGTGACAGCAAAAGGGGCTAAAGTTCTGATAGTAGAAGAGGAGGTTTCTGCACCGTCAGATGTTACGGTTATCCAGGTGACAGACACCAGATATGCTATGGCATTTATTTCAGCGGCCTGGTTTGGACATCCGGCAGAGAAGCTGAAAACAATCGGAATTACCGGAACCAAGGGAAAAACCACTACTACCTATATGGTAAAATCCATTCTGGAAAATGCCGGATACAAGGTTGGTCTGATCGGTACTATTGAGGCAATTATCGGAAATAAGATAATACCTGCTTCTAATACCACACCAGAATCCTATGTAGTTCAGGAGTATTTTCGCGAAATGGTGGAAGCTGGCTGTGATTGTGTGGTTATGGAAGTTTCCTCACAGGGGCTGATGCTGCATCGTACTCAGGGATTTGTGTTTGATTTTGGAATTTTCACAAATATTGAACCAGATCATATTGGTCCAAACGAGCACAAGGACTTCGATCATTATCTGTCTTGTAAAGCTATGCTTCTCAAGCAGTGCCGAGTAGGAATTGTAAACCGTGATGATGAGCATTTTGACAGAATTGTAGAGGGACATACCTGTACTCTGGAAACCTATGGCTTTTCAAAAAAAGCAGACCTTCGCGCTGAGGATGCCAGACTGATTGGCGGAAAAGGCTATCTTGGAATTTCCTATCAGCTGAAGGGACTTATGGATTTCCCTGTTGAAATCGACATCCCGGGTAAATTCAGTATTTACAACTCTCTTACCGCTATTGCAATCTGCCGTCATTTTAAGGTTTCCCAGGAAAATATCCTGAAGGCTCTGAAGGTAGCAAAAGTAAAAGGCCGTATTGAGATGGTGAAAGTATCTGATGAATTTACCCTGATGATTGATTATGCACATAATGCAATGGCTTTGGAAAGTCTTCTTACTACATTGCGTGAATATCATCCACACAGACTAGTCTGCCTGTTTGGCTGTGGCGGAAACCGTTCCAGGCTTCGTCGTTATGAGATGGGAGAAGTTTCCGGTCGTCTGGCAGATCTGACCATCATTACTTCTGATAATCCGCGAGATGAGGAGCCTCAGGCTATTATTGATGATATCAAAGTGGGCATGGCGAAGACAGAGGGTAAATATGTGGAGATCCCAGACCGCAAGGAAGCAATCGCTTATGCCATCCATCACGGAGAACCAGGGGATATTGTGGTGCTGGCTGGTAAAGGTCATGAAGATTACCAGGAAATCAAAGGTAAAAAATATCCTATGGATGAGCGTGTGTTGATCGCTGATATTCTTGCTGGAAAGTAAAACATGACATATGCAGATATTATTGTAGACATTTCCCATGAGAAGCTGGATAAAAGCTTTCAATATCTGGTTCCGGAGAAAATGAAGGACGAGATACAGGTGGGAATGGTGGTTTCCATTCCATTTGGAAGAGGAAATCATGTGCGCAAGGGATATGTAGTGGGGATTTCTGGTGAGCCTAAGGTAAAGGGAATCCAGCTCAAGTCTGTTGCCGGTATTGAAAATGATCAGGAAACCACAGAATCCAGGCTGATCGCGCTGGCAGGGTGGATGAAAGAAAATTATGGCTCTACCATGATCCAGGCTCTGAAAACAGTTCTTCCTATTCAGAAAAAGATGAAAGCCCAGGAAAAAAGGTGGATAACCCTTCTGATTTCCAGAGAAGATGGGGAAAAGCTTCTGGAAGAGCTCAGCATGACCAGATTTAAAGCACGTATCCGCCTTCTGGAAGCACTCTTGCAGAATGAAAATGGGAAAATTGAGACTGCCTGGGCTTCAAAGGAGCTTGGCACTACGGCTTCTGTCCTGAGATATTTTGAAGAACAGGGGATTGCTTCTGTGGAGTCAGATGAAGTGTATAGAAATGCAGTTGCAGATGCAGAGAATATTCCGCATGTGGCACCAGCAGTATTAAGTATATCCCAGCAAATGGCTGTGAATCAGATCTTATCAGAATGGGAACACCCGGATCCGAGACCGGTTCTTCTTCACGGAGTTACCGGCAGTGGAAAAACGGAAGTATATATGGAGCTGATCGATAAGGTGATAAAGGAAGGCGGTCAGGCAATCGTGCTGATTCCGGAAATTGCGCTGACTTATCAGACTGTACGGCGATTTTATGGTCGTTTTGGTGATAAGGTGTCGGTAATTAACTCCAGACTTTCCCTGGGAGAGCGTTATGACCAGTTTAAAAGAGCCAAACAGGGAGAACTGCAGGTTATGGTGGGACCCCGTTCAGCACTTTTTACTCCTTTTGGAAGGCTGAGGCTGATCATTATTGATGAGGAGCATGAATCTTCTTATAAAAGTGAAAACAGTCCAAGGTATCACGCCCGGGAAACGGCTATCCACAGAGCAAAGCTGGAAGGCGCAAGAGTAATTCTTGGTTCTGCAACTCCATCTATGGAAGCGTATTACAGGGCGAAAGAAGGAGAATATGTCCTTGTAAAGCTGGAAGCCAGATTTGAAGAAAGACCTCTTCCCAGGGTATCAATTATTGACATGAGGGAACAACTAAAAAAAGGAAACCGCCTTGCCCTCAGTCTGGAACTGAGAGAAGACCTGAGCCAGTGCCTGAAAAAAGGGGAGCAGGCCATGTTGTTTCTCAATCGCCGTGGCTACGCAGGGTTTGTTTCATGCCGTTCCTGCGGTCATGTAATGAAATGTCCTCACTGTGACGTTTCCTTAAGTGAGCATAATGGCAGAAAGCTGATCTGTCATTATTGTGGTTATGAAACTGTGAAACCGGACAAATGTCCAGTCTGTTCTTCCCCATATATAGGCGGTTTTAAAGCGGGAACCCAGCAGATCCAGCAGGTGGTAGAAAAAGAATTTCCAGAGGCAAGAGTTCTTCGAATGGATTACGACACTACAAGAGCTAAGGGAAGCTATGAAAAAATTCTGTCTGCTTTTTCCAGGCATGAGGCCGATATTTTGATTGGAACCCAGATGATCGTCAAGGGACATGATTTCCCGGATGTTACGCTTGTGGGGATCCTTGCTGCAGACTTATCCCTGAATGCTGATGATTATCGCAGTGGTGAGCGCACTTTTCAGCTTCTTACCCAGGCGGTGGGACGAGCAGGAAGAGGAAGGAAAGAAGGCCATGCCTTGATCCAGACTTATAGTCCGGATCATTACAGCATACAGACAGCTGCAAAGCAGGATTACGAAGAATTTTACCAGGAAGAGATGGGATACCGTCTTCTTATGGATTATCCCCCGGCTGCCCATATGATGGCAGTGCTTGGTTCTTCGGAGGATGAGAAGCTTCTTGAGACAGCCATGCACTATCTTGGTCTGTTTACAGGAAAAATATATGCGGGAAAAGATCTTCATGTGATCGGTCCCGCCCCTGCGTCTGTAGGGAAAGTAAAGGATGTATACAGAAGAGTACTTTATCTGAAACATGAGAATTATGATCTGCTTGTCCGAATAAAGGACAGGCTGGAGGAATATATAGAAATCAATTCCGGCTTCAGAAAAGTTAATATACAATTTGATTTTTCATAAGGCGAAATACCGGAAATAAAGGGCTGCGTTAAGGTGCAGGGCTTTGAAACAACGGGTATTTCCAAATTCAAAGATAAAGGAGATAACACAGAGATGGCACTTAGAACAATCAGAACAGAGGGAGATTCCGTTTTAGAAAAAATCTGCAGACCAGTAGAGAAAATCGACAAACGTACAAAGGATCTGGTAGGAGACATGCTGGAAACCATGTATGACGCATGCGGTGTTGGCCTTGCAGCTCCCCAGGTGGGTATATTAAAGAGAATCGTAGTGATCGATATTGGAGATGGTCCAATTATTCTTATCAATCCGGAAATTCTTATGACATCCGGTGAGCAGACAGGCGAGGAGGGATGTTTAAGTGTTCCGGGAATGTCCGGTCAGGTTACCCGCCCAAATTATGTGAAGGTAAAAGCTCTTGATATGGATATGAATGAGCAGATATATGAAGGAGAAGGACTCCTTGCCCGTGCATTTTGTCATGAGCTGGATCATCTTGACGGAAAAATGTACACACGTCTGGTTGAAGGTGAATTACATCATGTAAGTTATGACAATGAGGAGGAAGAGGAATAAATGAAAATTGTTTATATGGGAACGCCGGATTTTGCAGTTAATCCCCTTCATGCACTGGCTGAAGCTGGCTATGAGGTGGCAGGTGTTATAACCCAGCCGGATAAGCCGAAGGGAAGGGGAAAGACTATGCTTCCCACTCCTGTAAAGGAAGAGGCAATGAAACATAGGTTCCCGGTTTACCAGCCTGTGAAGGTACGCGATCCGGAATTTTTACAGGTTCTGGAGAAACTGGATCCCGATATTATTGTGGTAGCTGCCTTTGGACAGATCATTCCCAAAAGCATTCTGGAGCTTCCGAAATACGGATGTATTAACATCCATGCATCCCTGCTTCCGAAATACCGCGGTGCAGCTCCTATTCAGCAGGCAGTTATTGATGGGGAAAAGGAGTCAGGTGTTACGATCATGAGAATGGGAACAGGTCTTGATACAGGAGATATGATCTCAAAGATCGTAGTGCCGATTGCAAAAGATGAGACGGGCGGAACTCTGTTTGATAAGCTTGCAGAAGCAGGAGCGAAGCTTCTTGTTGAGACATTGCCTCACATTTTTGATGGCACAGCTGTTTACGAGAAACAGCCGGAGGAAAGCCCTACTCCCTATGCCGGTATGATCACCAAACAGATGGGATTGATCAATTTCGGGAAATCAGCCGAGGAACTGGAAAGACTGGTGCGAGGTTTAAATCCGTGGCCAAGTGCATTTACTTTCTGGAATGGAAAAACTTTGAAGGTATGGGAAAGCTTTGTAGTAAAAAGTGAAGAAGCTGGCGCAGAAAAGTCAGAACCTGGAACGGTAGTAAAAACAGACAAAAAAGGAATTTACGTGGCTTGCGGTGAGGATGTTCTGGTACTTTCACAGGTACAGCTAGAAGGAAAAAAGAGAATGGATGCGGATGCATTCCTTCGAGGATGTCATATAGAAACCGGAAGCAGATTCACAGATAAAAAGGAGTGATCTTATGTACGGATATGGATATCCTTATGGATTTTATGTTGATCCTACTTATGTATTGCTGATCATTGGAATGGTGCTGGCACTGGCTGCATCTGGAAAGATGAAAAGCACTTTTGCACGTTATCAGCAGGTGCGCAGCCATTCAGGTCTTACAGGAGCTCAGACTGCCCAGAGGATTTTAAATGCAGCCGGAATTTACGACGTAACGATTGTTCCAATTTCCGGAAGCCTTACAGATCATTATGATCCGAGAACAAAGAGGCTGGCACTTTCACAGGACGTATATGGAAGAACTTCTGTGGCAGCTGTATGTGTCGCTGCCCATGAGTGTGGTCATGCCATTCAGCACAATATAAATTATGCACCGCTGAATATCCGTTCAGCTATTGTTCCGGTGGCAAATATCGGATCTTCCCTTTCCTGGCCGATTTTTCTTCTGGGACTGATCCTTTCCATACCGGCACTTACAACTGTAGGAATTGTGCTGTTTTCACTGGCGGTACTGTTTCAGCTTGTAACACTTCCGGTAGAATTCAATGCTTCCTCAAGAGCTTTAAAAATGCTGGAAAGCACAGGAATTTTAAGCCGCGAGGAAAACAAAGGTGCGAAGAAGGTTCTTACAGCGGCAGCCCTTACTTATGTAGCAGCTCTTGCTTCTTCCATTTTACAGCTTCTGAGACTGATCATACTTTCCGGAGGTAGAAGACGGGATGATTAACGGAATCAATTCCAGGGAGATGATCCTGGAAATTTTACTTGAAATCGAAGAGGGCGAGCACAGTCACGTGGCAATTCGGAATGCCCTTTCCAAATATCAGTTCCTTCCCAAACAGGACCGGGCATTTATTACCCGTGTCTGTGAAGGAACGCTGGAATACCGGATCCAGATTGATTACATTATCAATTCTTTTTCCAAGGTGACAGTTGATAAGATGAAGCCTGCAATCCGGGAAATTTTAAGAAGTGCAGTATATCAGCTGAAATACATGGATAGTGTGCCAGACAGCGCAGTGTGCAATGAGGCTGTGAAGCTGGCGCAAAGAAAAGGTTTTTATAATCTGAAGCCTTTTGTAAATGGTGTTCTTCGTACCATAGCCCGGGAAATGGATCAGGTCCGGTCCCCTCAAAAAGAAGATGATCTGTTGAAATATCTTTCTGTAAAGTATTCCATGCCAGAGGTGCTGGTAACCAGGTGGCTGGAAGCCTATGGAGAAGAAACAACAGAGAAGATACTGGCGGATTTTCTTACGGAACATCCTCTTACCATCAGATGCCGAACTTATCTGAATTCCAAGGAAGAGATTGTAAAAAGCCTGGAAAGTCAGGGCGTTCATGTAGCGCCTGCTCCATATCTGCCTTATGCATACAGCATTTCTGATTTTAACCACATTCTTGCACTGGATGCTTTTATCAAGGGTAAAATCGTCGTGCAGGATGTAAGTTCCATGCTGGTTGCGGAGGTTGCAGATCCGAAGAAGGGTGATTATGTTATTGACGTGTGTGCTGCGCCAGGTGGAAAGAGTCTTCATATGGGAGACAAGATGGAGGGATATGGAACGGTAGATGCAAGAGATGTAAGCCAGTATAAAGTCAATCTGATCGAGGAAAATATCCAACGTACCAATTCTATTAATGTACAGGCAAGAGTGCAGGATGCTACTATTTTTGATCAGGATTCAGAACTGCTTGCAGATGTTGTAATTGCAGATGTACCTTGTTCCGGGTATGGAGTGATCGGCAAGAAGCCGGAAATCAAATACCGTGTTACGCCACAGAAACAGGATGAAATAGTGATTCTGCAGAGAACCATTCTGGATCGCGCAGCAAACTATGTGAAGCCAAGAGGAGAGCTGATCTTCAGTACCTGTACCATTGCAAAAGAAGAAAACGAAGAGAACATGATGTGGTTTTTGAATAATTATCCATTTAAGCTGGAGAGCCTGGATCCTTATCTTCCAGAGGAGCTGCACTCAGAGACAACTGCACTTGGATATCTGCAGCTGCTTCCTGGAGTACATAAGACAGACGGCTTCTTTATTGCGAAATTCAGAAGAAAATAGGAATATAAATATGACAGACATTAAGTCGATGACGAAAGACGAACTGAAAAATCTGATAACCGAACTGGGAGAGAAACCCTTTCGGGCAAAGCAGATCTACAGCTGGTTACATGAACATCTGGTAACCTCTTATGATGAGATGGGAAACATACCAGGAAAATTAAAAGAAAAACTGAAAGACTATCCCATAGCGGCATTGGAAATGGTGGATGAACAGGTTTCTGCCATTGACGGCACAAGAAAATATCTGTTCCGCCTTTCTGATGGAAATGTGATCGAGAGTGTTCTTATGCGTTATAAGCATGGAAATTCCGTATGTATTTCGTCACAGGTAGGCTGTAAAATGGGGTGTCGTTTTTGTGCTTCCACTATTGGAGGCTGGACAAGAAACCTTCTTCCTTCGGAAATGCTGGATCAGATTTACAGGATCCAGAGCATAACGGGAGAGCGGGTATCTAATGTAGTAGTAATGGGAACCGGCGAACCTATGGATAATTATGATCATATTGTACGCTTTGTACATCTGCTTTCCGATGAAGATGGTCTTAACATCAGCCAGAGGAATATCACCGTATCGACCTGCGGAATTGTTCCGAAAATTTATGAGCTTGCAAAGGAAAAACTGCAGATTACCCTTGCCCTGTCTCTGCATGCACCAAATGATGAAAAAAGACAGGAACTTATGCCTATTGCACAGCGGTACAGTATGGACGAAGTCCTGGATGCATGCCGCAATTATTTTCAGGAGACTGGCAGGAGAATTACTTTTGAATACAGTCTTGTGGCTGGTGTTAATGACAGTGACGAAGATGCAAGAGAGCTGAGCAGCAGAATCCATGATATTAATTGTCATGTAAATCTAATCCCGGTAAACCCTATTAAGGAGCGTTCTTACAGGCGTTCTACGCATCAGGCTGTAGAGAATTTTAAAATAAAACTTGAAAAATGCGGAATTAATGTTACTATTAGAAGGGAAATGGGCAGTGACATAGACGGTGCCTGTGGACAATTACGAAAAAGTTATATGGAAAAAAGTTACGATCCGCAGTAATGAAAAACTGGTGTTTCTATGTTGAACAACAGTACGAAAAGGACAGAAAGCGAGAAGTGACATGAGGGTATATTCAGCTACGAATATAGGAATGAAGCGGAAGATGAACCAGGATTATGTGTTCGCTTCCCAGGACACAGTTGGAAATCTCCCGAACCTCTTTGCTGTTGCTGATGGAATGGGAGGGCACAATGCAGGTGATTATGCTTCCTCTCACGCGGTCAGGATACTGGTAGATGAAATCAGGGAGGATACGGATTATAATCCTGTAAAGGTAATCCGCCATGCCATTGAGACTGCGAACACAGAAATTATAGAACAGGCGCAGAAGGATGAGAAGCTTCGTGGAATGGGAACTACCATGGTAGTAGCCACCATTGTAGGTCAGTATGCTTATGTTGCCAATGTGGGAGACAGCAGACTATATGTGGTGGATAAACAGCTGAGGCAGATTACCAGGGATCATTCACTGGTTCAGGAAATGGTAAGAATGGGTGAAATCACTGCTGAGGAGGCAAGAAATCATCCGGATAAAAACATTATCACCAGAGCTCTGGGAGCAGAAAAAACTGTAGACGTGGATTTCTTTGATATGCGTCTGGAACCGGGAAGTACGATCCTGATGTGTTCCGATGGTCTCAGCAATATGGTGGAAGACAAAAAAATGGAAGAAATCATATTGAATTCTGATGAGGATATCACCTGGAAGGGAAATACTCTTATCCAGGAAGCCAACAACAACGGCGGCAAGGATAACATTGCAATCATATTGATAGAACCATTCACGAATGAGGTGGAAACATGTTAAAGACAGGTATGATTATAGTAGAACGCTATGAAATTGTAAGTAAAATCGGTACCGGCGGAATGGCGGACGTATATAAGGCAATGGACCATAAACTAAACCGTTTTGTGGCAGTTAAGGTTCTGAAGCCGGAATTCAGGGAAGATGCAACTTTTGTAAAGAAATTCAGAAGTGAAGCGCAGGCAGCAGCAGGTCTTACCCATCCAAACATAGTAAATGTATTTGATGTAGGCGATGATGAGGGTGTTTATTATATCGTAATGGAGCTGATCGAGGGAATCACTCTTAAGGAGTATATTTCCAAGAAAGGCAAGCTTTCGGTAAAGGAAGCTACCAGTATTGCCATTCAGGTATCTATGGGACTTGAGGCAGCACACAGCCACGGCATTGTACATCGTGATGTGAAGCCTCAGAATATTATTATTTCCACAGACGGCAAAGTAAAGGTAACAGACTTTGGAATTGCAAGAGCTGCTTCTTCCAATACCATCAGCTCTAATGTTATGGGGTCTGTACATTACAGCTCACCAGAGCAGGTACGAGGCGGCTACAGCGATGAGAAGAGTGATATCTACTCACTTGGTATCACTTTATATGAGATGGTAACAGGACGTGTTCCTTTTGACGGAGATACTACAGTTGCCATTGCAATCAAACATCTTCAGGAAGAGATGGTACCGCCAAGTGTTTATTCCCCAGATCTGCCGTACAGTCTGGAACAGATTATTATGAAATGTACCCAGAAGAGTGTGGATCGCAGATATAATAAGATGGAGGACGTGATCGAAGATCTGAAGCATTCTCTTATTGACCCGCAGGGAGATTTTGTGAAGCTTACATCTGTAGACACAGACGCTAAGACGGTTGTAATTTCTGATGAAGAGCTTGGAGAGATCAAGCACACTCCGAAGCAGACTCTTAAACCGGATATAGAAACTCTGGAAAAAGAACTGAATGAGACAAACTACGATGATGATGACGATTTCGGGTATGACGATAAGGAAGAGAGCTCGAAAGGCTCCAGAAAGAACCGGGATCGTGAACGAAGCAGAGAGCGGGAAGAGAGAGAAAGACGTATCAAAAAGCAGAAAAGAGGCGTCAGTGTAGCTGGAAGTATTATTGCTTTGATCATAGGTGCCGCAGTTCTGATCGCGGTAATTCTTGTTGTGGGAAAGGCAGCAGGTCTGATCGGAGACAGCAAGGATTCTTCTTTGGATCAGCAGAATCAGCAGGCACAGGTTACCCAGGCTGCTGACGAAGATGATGGTATGGTACCAGTACCTGATCTTATCGGTAAGACAGAGGCTGAGGCACAGGAACTTTGCGCTTCTGTAAATATCGGAATGACCTACAAAGGTGAAGAGGCTTCCACACAGGAAAAAGGCAAGATTTCTTCACAGGATCCTGTACAGGGAACAAAGGTAGCTAAAAATTCAACTGTTAACTATTATTTAAGTAAAGGTTCTGAGTCCGTTACCCTTACAGATATGTTCGGTCAGAATGGCGCTTTGGCGCAGGAAACTCTGGAAAGCCAGGGCTTAACGGTTCAGATCAATAAGATTTACCCGGATGAAAGTCAGT
>OKVF01001827.1_pt1 | contig 14277 bp, 10 predicted proteins | sample 1604831 | NCBI WGS metagenome assembly OKVF01 (sample SAMN01760980, study PRJEB22395) | human gut metagenome
TCGGTGATATCTTCGGACTGGAAGGTTTTGCATTCAGAACAAGAACAGGTGAGATCTCCATCCATGCAGAGAGCATGACTCTTCTTTCCAAGAGTTTACAGATCCTTCCTGAGAAATTCCATGGTCTGACAGATACAGATATGCGTTATCGTCAGAGATACGTGGACCTGATCATGAACCAGGACAGCAAGAACGTATTTATCAAACGTTCTAAAATTCTCAAAGAGATCCGTAACTTCCTTGCAGGACGTGACTTCATGGAAGTAGAGACTCCAATGCTTGTTGCAAATGCAGGCGGAGCAGCTGCAAGACCATTTGAAACACATTACAATGCACTGAACGAAGACGTTAAACTTCGTATTTCTCTGGAGCTTTATCTGAAGAGACTGATCGTTGGCGGTCTTGAGAGAGTTTATGAGATCGGCCGTGTATTCCGTAACGAGGGTGTTGATACCCGTCATAATCCGGAATTCACTCTGATGGAACTTTATCAGGCATACACAGATTATGAAGGAATGATGGAACTGACAGAGTCTATGTTCCGTTATCTGGCAGAAACTGTATGTGGATCTACAAAGATTTCCTACAAGGGTATCGAGATCGATCTTGGGAAACCATTCGCACGTATGACAATGAATGATGCGATCAAGAAATATACAGGAATTGACTTTGACGAAGTAGCCGATGATGAAGCTGCTAAGAAGCTTGCTGACGAGCATCATATCGAATATGAAGAACGCCATAAGAAAGGTGATATTATCAACCTCTTCTTCGAAGAATTCTGCGAAAAAGAGCTGATCCAGCCTACATTTATCATGGATCATCCGATCGAGATTTCTCCGCTGACAAAGAAGAAACCATCCGATCCGACAAAGGTAGAGCGTTTCGAACTTTTCATCAATACATGGGAAATGTGTAATGCATACTCAGAGCTGAATGACCCGATCGATCAGCGTGAGCGTTTCGCAGCACAGGATGCCAATGCAGCAGCAGGTGATGACGAAGCAGAGCATACAGATGAAGACTTCCTGAACGCACTGGAGATCGGTATGCCGCCTACAGGTGGTATCGGATACGGAATCGACCGTCTGGTTATGCTCCTGACAGACAGCGCAGCAATCCGTGACGTATTACTGTTCCCAACTATGAAGAGCCAGGGTGCAGCAAAGAATGAAGCAAACAATGCAGCACAGGCCGGCGCAGCTGAAACAGCAGCACCTGCAGGTGACAACAATGGTTTCTTCACAGACAATGCGAAGATTGATTTCTCAAATGTAAAGGTTGAGCCTTTATTTGAAGAAGCAGTAGACTTTGACACCTTCAGCAAATCTGATTTCAGAGCTGTAAAGGTTAAAGAGTGTGTAGCAGTGCCGAAGAGCAAAAAACTCCTCCAGTTCACACTGGACGACGGAACAGGCACAGACCGTACAATCTTAAGCGGAATTCACGCATACTATGAACCAGAAGAACTGGTAGGAAAGACACTGATCGCAATCACCAACCTTCCACCAAGAAAAATGATGGGAATCGAGTCCTGCGGTATGCTGCTCTCAGCAGTAAACAACCTTAAGGATTCTGAGGATGAAGAACTTCATCTGATCATGGTTGATAACCATATTCCGGCTGGTGCGAAACTGTACTAAAATTAAGAAATAAAGAGGACTATCGTTAATTAAGATAGTGAAAATAAATTATCCTGGCAGGTACAAGACTTGTTCAGGATAATTTTATTTCTTATTGATTAAAACTTAAGAAAATTCCGAATACAAATCAAACTCTCAGACGTTATATTATATGAAGAATATTTATCTTGAATAAGACTAAATGTATAGCGGAATATAAAAGTTTTCTGCATGGTAACTAAATGATAATTGAGTATGTTTGAGAAAGAGAGTGAAAGATATGCTTACATTAGTATTTGTCTGCCTGATGATCGGAGTTTTTGGAAAGTTGATCGGACTTGCTGTTAGAATGACATGGGGAATTACAAAAGTGTTGTTTACACTGGTGTTCCTGCCGTTTGTTTTAATTGCACTGGCAATTGGTGGATTGGTTGCAATTGCTCTTCCGCTTGTAGTGGTAGTTGGAATTATTTCACTGGTATGTGGAGCAGTACGCAGGTAATAAAATATAAGTGAAGTTTGTTGAAGAAAGATTCCAATTTGAGCAGTTAGCCTATAAAAGTAGGTTAACTGCTTTTTTACGCTAAAGCGTGTTTGAAAAATCATTCCTGCAATCTGCACGCCCCACTTTGCGGTATATTTTGCCCGAATTCGGTTGTCGTAGCCCAGGAATTGAAAACTTGTTTAAGTAATATGTTATAAATAAGTTTTTATTGAACTTGTTTAAGTAATGTGTTATAAATAAGTTTGAGGTGAGCAATATGAAATATAATTTTTCAGAAGATATAAAATCAATTCGGGAGATATTAGGTCTTTCTCAAAGTGAATTTGCAGAACAAATTGGTGTGGAACAGGTAACTATTTCAAGAAATGAGTTGGGGAAAACAGAACCATCTGTAAAAATTCTGGAGAGTGTATATACATTTGCCTTTGCAAAAAATATAAAGATAAATAAATTAAAAGAAATGCTTTGGCGGGATGACTTAAGAAAAAATGAGAAACTGCTTTTTCATGGAGCTAAAAGTGAAATTAACGGAGAAATAGATATTCACAGGGGCAGACATAATAATGATTTCGGACAGGGGTTTTATACAGGAGAAAGCTATGAGCAGGCAATTTCGTTTGTTTCGGGATTTGACCATTCATCTGTATATTATATTCGCTTTGATGATAAAAATTTAAAGTGTAAAAGATACGAAGTAGATCAGGAATGGATGATGACGATTGCTTACTATAGAGGTGCACTGGATGAGTACAGGAATCATCCAATTATAAAGAAACTTATAGAGCAGTCAAGAGATTGTGATTACATAATAGCACCAATAGCAGATAATCGTATGTTCCAGATCATCAATTCATTTATTGCCGGGGAACTTACTGACGAACAATGCAAGCACTGTCTTGCAGCAACAAATCTTGGAATGCAGTATATTTTTATAAGTGAAAAAGCAGTGTCTCAGGCAAAGCTTATAGAACGTTGTTATATTTCGAATAATGAGAGGGAATACTATAAGAATGTACGACTTGAAGAGTCAAAATTAGGGGATAATAAAGTAAAATTGGCAAGAAAGCAATATAGAGGAAAAGGTCGGTATATTGATGAAATATTGGAGTAAAGAGGTGACTGGTGCATGAAAAAGATAGATAAGGACGGTTTACTTTTATGCGAACTTCAGGCGACAACATTTGAAAACTCTATTGATAAAACGAAATCGAGTTCTGAAATTTTTATCAGACGTTTTATGAGAAGTAAGATAGCAAAAAGGCTTGATAACGAATCTGTTCTTGAAAGTAATATTCAGGCAAATGATATTTTACAATTAGTAGATGAAGAATATGGAGTTTCAGATTATGGATCTGTAAAATATACTCATAATGAAATGTACTGGATTGGGTATCTTTACAGATATTTTTCAATTACCTATGAATTAACATCTGTACAGGTTTATAAAATTGTGAAACCGAAAGAATTACGAGGCTTGTTTTTACCATATCATACAATGGATCCGTCTCAGGCAATTGAGAGAATACTGGAGGCAAAGGGTATGTTAACAGATGAAAATGCGGAATTGGAACGACAGTATGAAATATTTAAAAGAATAAGAATGCAGAGAGCAGAAGAACGATGAAAAACGGAATATCAATGATTCCTTTCGGCCTGTTATCCGGTTTTATGGATGGGAAAGAAATCAGGATTATAGAGCTTGCTGAAGAGGGATTCCGGTTCAGACTGTCTGAAAAGGCAGCTTCGCCGGAGTCCTTTTTGGTTTGTTTTTATGATATGGAACAGGCAGATTATCATGAAATAGAAATTAGGAATTATACAATTGAAGAGGACAATGCTTCTTCGGAACTTGCAGAGTTTTGCACGGAATATACAGTGCTTGTAAATAGTGAGAACTACAGGATGGAAGTAAGAAAACTGCAGAGACAGTACAGCAGATATATCCGCCTGAAATTGGAAGATGACGATGAAGAACTGGCCAGAGTATTAACGGGATATCCGGAAAAAAAGTCAGTTGATTATTACAATCTGGAGGCCAGGCAGAGTTACAGTCTGGAAACGGCAATTGAAATTGACCGACCGGAATTATACAGAGAATATTTGCAAAACGACATAAAACAGTTGATAGAGCAATGTTATGAATGGAGGAGGATAACGGGAAATCAATCAGGATCAGATAAGCAAAATGACAGCCCGGAGAGCGCCTTGAATATTGGATATAGCCTTAATTTGAATCGCATTTATATTGGAAATCAGTTTTGCCATCTGTTATTCCCAGACGAAAAAGAACTATTTATGATGTTGGAGAAAGCACATAAGGAAGCTCTTGGAATTACAATTGCGTTCTCTTATATTCGAGAGTTTATGTTAAAGCCTGTCGAAAAGCTGATAAATCGTCTTATGCAATGGTGCAAAGAAAAAGATACCTGTATAGAAATCGTTATAAATGACTGGGCGATGGCAGATATTATAGCAAGACAAAATGCAGAATCAGCAATAAAGAAATCAGAAGATATTAACGAAATGAGACAGTATCTTATTCCATGTTTGGGTATCCTGTTAAACAAACGAAAAAAAGATCCAAGATTTCCCTATAAAAAAGGTAATAAAAGCTTGTATAGTCAGAACAATTTAAATGAAGATTTCTATCGCAAATATCTGCGGAGTGAGTTTGGAATTCAGCGTTATGAATGGGAATCCTGCGGCTATGAGCAGGAATTTCCACAGGGAAAAAACAGTCTGCATCTTCCATACTATCAGACCAATACATCTCAGTATTGTCCGCTTCACGCAATCTGTACAACAGGAAATCGAGGCACACAGTATCTGGTGAAAGAATGTCCGCATTATTGCAGCACATATAGGTTGGCATATCCAGAACAGTTGAACATGGCCGGACGATTTAACTCTTTGTTTGGAATAGATAAAGAATTATTGGATCATCCGGAAAAAATAAAAGCTTACGCAAACGCAGGAATCGACCGTCTTGTTATTGGATGGGAGTAGAGAACTATGTTTAATTAATAAGTCTCTTGTTTTAATCCAATCAAGTAAATTCCATGCTTCAATTGCGAAAAGCAATAAGTAATGGGGAATTGTGAATATTGGTTTGATAAACAACATCAAAAAGAATCTTGGAAAAAAGGAAAAAGAAGTATGAAAATCACAGCAGGCTTAGGCTCAATAGATGAATATATCAGATTTGCAGAAGCTGGTGCAGATGAATTTTTCTGCGGTTATGTGCCATATTCCTGGGCGAAGAAATACGGCACAGTTATGCCATTAAACAGACGGGAAGTATTTTGCTACAATGTCCAGCTTGGCTCCTACAGCGAACTGGAAATACTTTCCGCAATGATAAAGAAATATGGAAAACCTGTCCATCTGACATTTAATTCTCTCTATTACATTCCACAGCAATACCCTGAAATAGCAGAAATCATTCAAGGCTGTATGAAACTGGGTTTCCACAGCTATATCATAGCAGACCCGGCACTGATCCTATATTTGCGAAATCAGGGAATTGACTGCAATATCCACCTAAGCGGAGAAACCGGGGAAATAAACAGCCATATGATCGACATTTTACAGCGTCAGAAACTCAAACGCATTATATTCCACAGGAAAAATACTTTCGAAGACATGCAGTCAGTGATCCATGCAGAACAACTGGCAGGCGGCGAACGGGTGCAGACAGAATTTGAAGCGTTTGTCCTCAACGAAATGTGCCAGTTCAGCGGTGCATTCTGCAATTCTCTTCATTGTGATGAAATGGGATATCTTTGCAGAGTTCCATATCATTTAGAAAAGATTGCAAAAAAGGACCAATTACATATGTGTGTCAGCGATTACAGTAGCAGTGACTTTGATGAAATAAATGAGCGGGAGTTGGGTAAAGGAGAGAGATATGGCAGGCAGATGGCAGAAGATTTAGCCGGGAAGTCTGCAGAAGTGGAAGCAATTCTGAAAGATGAGACTTGGTTTGAAAAATACGACGACACAGGCTATTTATGCGGTGAAACCGGATGCGGTTTATGTGCTCTTTACCAGCTGCAAAAAGCCGGTATCACTCATCTGAAACTGGTAGGCAGAGGCAACTACACAGATTTTATGGAAAAGGACATCCGTAATCTCAGGCAGGCATTAAACATTCTGGACAGAAGTTTCGAGAATATAGGGCAAGATCAGAATAATGAGAAAATATTTCAACAGCAAATGAAGCAGACGATTTTTCCAAAGGGATGCAGTGAAAATTGTTACTACAGATAACATGTATTAATAGTAGGAATACATTATTTTCAGGAAAAATCGGCTTTAGAACAAGGAAAATTAGTATGATCTGATAAGGAAGAATTTTTTCCGGAAACCTCGATAAAAACAGAAGAAAACTTACCTTAAATTTCCCTGTTTTGTTGCTGATTGACTTAAATTATGGTATTATGAACCTATATTAAGCTAATATATACAAAAAAACTAAAAAAATCAGGGCAGGAGTGGTCAAAATGTATCAAGAAGAATACAAACGTTGGTTGGCAGCAGATCTGCAGGATGCAGACCTCAATCCGGAATTATCCAAGATCGAAGGAAACGATGAAGAGATTAAAGATCGTTTTGCAGTAGCGCTGAAGTTCGGAACAGCAGGACTTCGTGGAGTACTTGGTGCCGGAACAAACCGTATGAATATTTATGTAGTACGTCAGGCAACACAGGGACTTGCTAACTGGGTAAAAACACAGGGCGGAAACCAGACAGTAGCCATCAGCTATGACAGCCGTCTCAAGAGCGACGTATTTGCAAAGAACGCAGCAGGCGTACTTGCAGCAAACGGAATCAAAGTAAGAATTTACGATGCACTGATGCCTGTACCGGCACTTTCTTTTGCAACACGTTATTATGAATGTAACGCAGGTATCATGGTAACTGCATCCCACAACCCGGCTAAGTACAATGGATACAAAGCATACGGTCCTGACGGATGCCAGATGACAGATGATGCAGCAGCAATCGTATACGATGAAATTCAGAAGACAGACGTACTTACAGGTGCTAAATACATGTCTTTCGCAGAAGGTGTAGAAGAAGGCCTGATCCGCTTTGTAGGTGATGACTGCAAACAGGCTCTCTATGAAGCAATCGAATCCCGCCAGGTTCGTCCGGGTCTTTGCAAAACAGCAGGCCTGAAACTGGTTTACAGCCCGTTAAACGGCTCCGGACTTGTGCCTGTAACTCAGGTATTAAAGGACATCGGAATCACAGATATTACAATTGTTCCGGAACAGGAATATCCGAACGGATACTTCACAACCTGCAGCTATCCGAACCCGGAAATTTTTGCTGCCCTTGAATTAGGATTAAATCTTGCAAAAGAAACAGGCGCAGACTTAATGCTTGCAACTGACCCGGATGCAGACCGTGTTGGTATCGCAATGAAATGCCCGGATGGTTCCTATGAGCTGGTAACAGGTAATGAGGTAGGTGTACTCCTTCTTGACTATATCTGTGCAGGCCGCATTGAAAAAGGCACAATGCCAAAGAACCCGGTAGCAGTGAAATCCATTGTTTCCACACCACTTGCAGATGCAGTGGCAGAGCACTATGGAGTAGAACTCAGAAGCGTACTTACAGGATTCAAGTGGATCGGCGATCAGATCGCACAGCTTGAAGCAGCAGATGAAGTAGACAGATTTATCTTCGGATTTGAAGAGAGCTACGGATACCTTGCAGGACCATATGTACGTGACAAGGATGCTGTTATCGGATCTATGCTGATCTGTGAAATGGCTGCATATTACAGAAGCATCGGAAGTTCCCTGAAACAGAGAATGGAAGAGATCTATGCACAGTACGGACGTTACCTGAATAAAGTAGACAGCTTCGAATTCCCGGGATTAAGCGGAATGGATAAGATGTCAGCTCTGATGCAGGGACTTCGTGACAAACCTCTCACAGAGATCGCAGGTCATACTATAGTAAAAGTAACAGATTACCAGAAACCGGAAGAAACAGGACTTCCTGCAGCAAACGTACTGATCTACAAGCTGGATAACGGCGAGACAGTAGTTGTCCGCCCATCCGGAACAGAACCAAAGATCAAAATCTATTACACAACTCTCGGCAAGAATCTGGAAGAGGCAGAAGCTGAGAAAGAAAAGCTTGCAGAAGCATTAAAACCGATCATGGCATAAGCAATTGTAAGCAGAACTGAATAAAATATACCAAACCGGAAAGGCTGTGCTCATTGGAGGTGCAGTCTTTCTTTTTGTAACCCGCAGGGGACTTACTGTTACTGTGAACGGAGTGAACAGTAACGACTTACTTGATTCGGTTAAATAGGATTGATATAATTAACACTCTTTGCTACAATAAAAAACAGCGAAAATAAGAATAAGACTGCTTATGAATGAAAGGAAAATATACTATGGAAGAATATGAAGTAATCAGCATTCCGGTATCTGACGGAACAGAACGGGATTTTGCAATCATGGATACCTTTGAATTTGAAGGACAGGGATATCTGGCAGTTTCTCTGATCGAAGGAGATGAGATCCAGGAGGGCGTTTACATTTACCGTTACCACAATGCAGAAGATGGAGATGTTGTGGTAGAGCAGATCACTTTGCCTGCAGAATACAAAAAGGTGACAAAATTTTACGAACAGATGTAAGCAAAAAAAATATCTCGAAAAGAACCTGCATCTTGTGGTAAAATAAAAAAATCAAATTTTGATCAATAAAAACAGGAGGAAAAAACGATGGAAAAATCAACCGTTTATTTTACTGATTTCAGATGTCCGGTTGGCACCAGCCAGCTTGATAAACTGAAGAAACTCTGCGTTACAGCCGGAATCAAAGACATTGATATGGATGGAAAATTCGTGGCTATTAAAATGCATTTCGGAGAACTTGGCAATCTGGCTTTCCTGCGTCCAAATTACGCAAAAGCAGTAGCTGATCTCTGTAAAGAGCAGGGAGGACTTCCGTTCCTCACAGACTGCAACACTCTTTATCCGGGAAGCCGCAAGAATGCACTGGAGCATCTGGAGTGCGCAAATCTCAATGGATTTAACAGCATTTCAACAGGATGCCAGATCATCATCGGTGATGGCTTACGCGGTACAGACGAAGTAGAAGTACCGGTAGTTAACGGTGAATATTGTCAGACTGCACTGATCGGACATGCGATCATGGATGCAGATATTTTTATCAGCTTAAGCCACTTCAAAGGACATGAAGCAACCGGCTTCGGCGGTGCTCTGAAGAATATCGGAATGGGATGCGGAAGCCGCGCAGGTAAGATGAAACAGCATGCCAGCGGAAAACCTGCAGTAAATGAAGAACTCTGCCGCGGATGCCGTCGCTGCGCGAAAGAGTGCGGAAGTGATGCGATTACATATCCGAATAAAAAAGCAGTCATTGATTATGATAAATGTAAAGGCTGCGGCCGTTGTATCGGAGCCTGCGGTTTTGATGCAGTATACAATCCAAACAGCAGTGCGAATGAACTTCTTGACCGTAAGATGGCAGAATATGCACAGGCAGTCTGTCATGGCCGTCCGCATTTCCATGTAGCGCTTGTTCAGGATATCAGCCCGAACTGTGACTGCCATGGCGAAAATGATGCACCAATCCTTCCTGATATCGGAATGTTTGCAAGCTTTGACCCGGTTGCTCTGGACCAGGCCTGCGCAGATGCCTGTCTGAAAGCAACTCCGATCGAGAACAGCCAGCTTGGAGAACACCTGGCAAAACCTGACTGGCATTGCCACCACGACCATTTCAAAGATTCCAACCCGAACATTGAATGGCAGGCAACACTGGATCAGGCAGAGAAGATTGGTCTGGGAACCAGACAGTATGAACTGAAGATTGTGAAATAATATGTTTATCAGCAGTGGAAAATAAATGCGAAAAAGTAATAAACAAAAAGGACCGGATGAATGAACTATATTGTCTTTGACCTGGAATGGAATCAGAATCCTTCGGGAAAGAAAACACGTAACGACAGGCTTCCATTTGAGATTATCGAGATTGGGGCTGTAAAAGTAAACAGTAAAAAAGAAATAACGGATCATTTTCACCGACTGATCAAACCACAGGTCTATAAATGGATTCATGACAGCATCCATGAGGTAATTCATGTAGATTATAAAGATCTTATGAAAGGAGTGCCCTTTGAGCAGGCAGTCAGGGAATTTATTGACTGGTGCGGAGAAGACTGGTACTTTTTTACCTGGGGAAATCAGGACGTGATGGAACTTCAGAGAAATATGAAGTTCTATGGCCTGCTGGATCTGCTTCCCGGACCTGTGACCTATTATGATGTGCAGAAACTATACAGTATCAGTTATGATGACGGTACACACAGGTGTGCATTGGAGCATGCGATCGATGAGCTGAAAATAGAGAAATCCAGGGGATTTCACCGGGCGCTTGCAGATGCCTGGTATACAGCGAAAGTCCTGGAGAAAATAAATAACATAATCATCATCAATCATCCGTCACTGGATGTTTACCAGAATCCAAAGAAGAAAAAAGACGAGATACATATTTCCTATCCGGATCATGACAAATATGTATCCAGAGAATTTGCCACAAGAGAGCGAATCATGAAAGACCGCGAGGTGACCAGCACCAGATGTCCGGTCTGTCATCTGCCTGCAAAGCGCAAACTCCGATGGTTTATGAATAATCCAAAGGTTTATTACAGCATATCCAATTGTGAAGAACATGGACTGATAAGAGGCAAGATCCGCATCCGAAAAACAGAAGATGAGAAATATTTCGCTGTGAAGACATTGCGTTTCACAGATACAGAAGAAGCAGAGGAACTTCGTGAAAGAAAAGAAGTCCTCCGCCTCAGGCGAAAACTAAAAAGAAGCGTTGAGAAGGAAATCTGAAAGGATTTCCTTTTCATATTGCATTCCATATCCGACCATATGGCCGTCTAAATAATATTTACTTTTAATTCGCTTTGGACCGACAGAATTGTTCAGAAGTTTCTGCTTCTTTACAAGCTGGCTCACATCGGTTCCTGTGGGGACAGTTACGTACACATGCCTCATATAATAGAAGGAACACAGATTATTCCAGTCCTTTAACAGGTGCTTTTCGCATGGGAGAAATACTGCCGGTACCGGATCGGTATCTATATTCAAGTCTACTTTTTCAAAATTGTCGAAGCCGTAATCCAGCAGAGAAGTTGTGTCAGGAAAAGCACCGTTTGTAGAATTCAGCACAACTGCAATGAGAATGGAATTTCCTCTCTTGGCATAGGTGACAAGCGTACTTCCCGCTGCATCGGTGTATCCGGTCTTTCCTCCCAGAACCCCATCGTATGCATAAGACTGTCCGGGCATCATCTTATGGTGATTGAGAAGATAACGGGTTTCAGACTGCTTATTAGTCGGAGGAATCTCATAAACCTGTGTGGTCACAAATTTACGGAATCTGGGATTATACCAGGCTGCCTTAGCAATCTTCATCATATCACCTGCGGTGGTATAATGCGTCTCATCCGGAAGACCATTTGGATTATTAAAATGGGTGTTCTTACAGCCAAGCTGAGCTGCCCTCTGGTTCATCAGTTCAACAAACTTCTTTACAGAACCGCTTGTTTTTTCTGCCAGAGCAAGAGCCATCTCATTGGCGGATTCCAGCATCAGAGCCATCAGGGCCTGCTCTACTGTGAAAACCTCTCCTGTTTCTGCGTAAATGCTGGAGCTTCCGGCCTCAATCCCATAAGCCGCTTCCTGAGACATGGTGATCGTATCGTTCATATCCAGATATTCACAGGCCAGAAGAGCGGTCATGATCTTAGTGATACTGGCGGGATATAGCTTATCTTTGGCATTCTTGGAATAAAGAATAGTATCAGTGACTGCATCCATCAGCACTGCGGACTGTCCCTCGATATTAGGACCTGTGGGCCATCCTTTGACAGAATCGATATCTGAGGCCTGTGAATAGGTTTCTGAATGACCGGCTTCAGGAGTGGCAGAGGTCTCGGCAGCGTAAGTGACTGCAGGCTGGGAGGTCAGAATCCCTGCACAAAGCATTCCGGTGAGGAAACGTTTCATTAATTTATGAAATTTTGTTTTAAACATTTGAAATTACCCTTCATTAAATATACATAGTAGTTGCTTTCCATATCCTAGTACATCGTCTTAAATGACGTTCGGACAAAATATTCTACCTTATTATATCATTAATTACAATGCCTGTGTAAAATTTATATGATAGTATGTTAACAGTGTGTTACTGTTCGGGAGTTTGACAGTAACCAGTGTTATTAAACAGTAACAGGATTACCCTAATATTCAAAAAAATACTTGACACAGTGAATTTTGTGACCTTATAATGAATCCGCATAGTTAAATAAATGATATGTCCACAAAAACGTTGATGGAGAGAGTAATTGCAGGGGAAAGCAGACAGCGAACCGGGGAGGGTGTGAGCCCGGTGGTGAGTAAATGCAGTGAAGATCACTCCGGAGTTGCAGCTCTGAAGGGTGTACAGACAGGTAAGAGCTGACGGAAATCCCCGTTAAAAGATTCATGTATCGGCAGAGGATGCCCGTACAATGTAACAGGTGGTATAGCGAACGTCAATAAACCTTCGTCCTTTTACAAAAGGGCGATTTTTTTATGGGCTTATTTTCGTTCTTAAAGGACACCGGAAATATTTTTCAGTGTATATAAACGTCCTGCATATTTTCAGGTGTCTGATACAAATAATTTAAACAGGAGGTAAATTACTGTGTACCAGAAAGTTGATACGAACTTAAACTTTGTAGACCGTGAGAAAAAAGTAGAAGAATTCTGGAAAGAAAACCATATCTTTGAGAAAAGTATGGAGAACAGAAAAGAAGGAGAAACCTATACATTCTATGATGGACCGCCCACTGCAAACGGCAAACCGCACATCGGCCATGTACTTACCCGTGTAATCAAGGATATGATTCCGAGATACCGTACAATGAAGGGCTACATGGTTCCGCGTAAAGCAGGATGGGATACCCATGGACTTCCGGTAGAACTGGAAGTAGAGAAGAAGCTTGGTCTGGATGGCAAAGAGCAGATCGAAGAATACGGTATGGAGCCATTCATCAAACAGTGTAAGGAAAGCGTCTGGAAATACAAAGGAATGTGGGAGGATTTCTCCTCTACTGTTGGTTTCTGGGCTGATATGGAACATCCATACGTAACTTACTATGACGATTATATTGAATCCGAATGGTGGGCATTAAAAGAAATCTGGAACAAGAAGCTTCTGTATAAAGGCTTCAAGATCGTTCCTTACTGTCCAAGATGCGGTACCCCTCTTTCCGCACAGGAAGTATCCCAGGGATACAAAACTGTAAAAGAGCGCTCCGCAGTTGTAAGATTCAAGGTTGTTGGTGAAGATGCATACTTCCTTGCATGGACAACAACACCATGGACACTTCCGTCCAACGTTGCACTCTGCGTAAACCCGGATGAGACTTACTGCAAAGTAAAGGCAGCAGACGGATATACCTATTATATGGCAGAAGCACTCCTTGACAAAGTCCTTGGCAAGCTTGCAAAAGAAGAAGGCGAGAAAGCATATGAAGTTCTGGAAACCTACAAAGGAACAGACCTGGAATACAAAGCATACGAGCCGCTTTTCGCATGTGCAGGAGAGGCAGCAGCAAAACAGAAAAAGAAAGCTCATTTCGTAACCTGTGATAACTACGTTACTATGAGTGATGGTACAGGTATCGTTCACATCGCACCTGCATTCGGTGAAGACGACAGCAGAATCGGACGTAACTATGAACTGCCATTCGTACAGTTCGTAGACGGACAGGGTAACCTGACAAAAGAGACACCATACGCAGGCGTTTTCGTAAAGAAAGCAGATCCTATGGTCCTCACAGATCTGGACAAAGAAGGCAAGCTCTTCGATGCTCCGAAATTCGAGCATGATTATCCACACTGCTGGAGATGTGACACACCACTGATCTACTATGCAAGAGAATCCTGGTTCATCAAGATGACAGCAGTTAAGGATGACCTGATCAGAAATAACAATACAATCAACTGGATCCCTGAGAGCATCGGTAAAGGACGTTTCGGCGACTGGCTTGAAAACGTTCAGGACTGGGGTATCAGCCGTAACCGTTACTGGGGAA
>OKVF01001833.1_pt1 | contig 14202 bp, 14 predicted proteins | sample 1604831 | NCBI WGS metagenome assembly OKVF01 (sample SAMN01760980, study PRJEB22395) | human gut metagenome
ATGTATTTGCCACAGATTGTAAAAAGGGACTTGCACCGAGAGGATTGCAGTTTCTAGCTGATGTATGTGACAGTGTTGACATTGATGTTTATGCCATAGGCGGAATATCGGAAAATAATATGAAACAATGCATAAGCAGGGGCGCAAAAGGTGTCTGTATGATGTCCGGGTTTATGAGATAATATGTTAATGCAGCAATTGATATAAACTTTCAGGTTTATGAACGGAGTTTTCTTCTTGGAATATCAGCAATAATACATAAGTGCACATTTTTTTGTGAAAAAATAACAAATTTTTTGTATAATGTTGCTAGAAATGTACAAATACGATAAAATAGAATAAATCATAAAGCCAAAATCGTTTGTGAGTAAATTACAAACGATTTTGTCGTAAAGAGTATAGGGATTTTGGAAAGCAAAACTTATGAGAAGCTTATCACCATGTATTGCAAAGAAATCTGAAATAAATGATATAAATTGTGAAAACCTTATTTCATACAACGTTACCTTCAATAATTTTATTAAGCACATTGGTGATGCTTATAAGACGGCAAGTGAGTACAATGATGAACTTGAGTACGGTCTTGGAAGCTTATATCCGATGCCGGGAGGTTTAAAGGAAAATGTAAAATGGTTCTTAGGTGAGGATGTCTCCGTCAGACAGGTTGAAGGTGAGCATGAGGCATATAGATTTCTGACCCAATATAAGCCGGAGCAAAATGGACCTGTTATGATTGATATTCTTAACTGTGGAAGCGGATGCCTTTTTGGAACTGGAACAGAAGACAACATTGATGAGCAGAAAGTATATGCTGAAATGTCAAACCGGAGAAGAAAAGCAAAGCAGGAAGAAAAAAATCAAGATTTAAGAGTGCAAAGGTTTCATCATGGACTAAAAATGCAAGACCTGAGGACAGGTATAAAGCATTGTGTAAACAGTTTGAAAAGCTTGACCCGAACGATTTTGTAAGGAAATATACTGCAAAAAAGGTTGAAATGAAATCACCGTCAGAGAGAGAGCAGAATGAAATATTCAAAGATATGAATAAAAATACGGCAGAGCAGAGAAATATTGACTGCGGATGTTGTGGTTTTGAGAATTGTAAGGACATGGTTAAGGCTATTTACAACGGAATAAATCGAAAAGAAAATTGTATTCATTATATAAAAAGCGTTGTTGAGAATGAGAGAGACCAGATAGACTTACTTCGTCATGAGGAACAGGAAAAACAAGTAAAAAAAGACAATATGATTGCGGATATAGTGGAACAGTTTGACAGTTTAAGTGTAGGAATTACAGAACTTTCACAGGCAAACGAGACATCAGCCGGAGAAGCTACTGATATGTCAAAGAGTGTATCCGAAGTCTCAGAAAGATGTGTAAAATTAAATGAATCGCTTAAAGTTATATTAGAATTTATAGATGTATATAAATCAACATCGGAGGATATTACAGGAATAGCAGGGCAGACAAATATGTTGTCACTCAATGCAGCGATAGAGGCAGCGAGAGCCGGAGAATCGGGAAAAGGTTTTGCTGTAGTTGCAGGGCAGATAGGAATGTTGGCGGATGAAACAAAAAAACTCATAACAAAAAACAATGCACAGGCAGATGAGACGCTCCCTAAGCTTCAACTTTGTATAGATGTAATAAAAAGTCTTGTTACTGAAATGGAAAGTATTAATGAGAAAGTTGCCACAATAGCTGCAACTACAGAAGAAATAGCGGCACAAAGCCAGAGTTTGCAAAAGATGTCAGATGATATAGCTGAAAATGTCAAACTTATTTAAAAAAAAGGTTTATATTGAAATTGCCAAAATACTATAAAAGAGTTAAAATAAATTTGAAATAAGTGTTGAACGGAGGATAGTGTATGAGCAATCAAAATAAAGAAAAAAAAGGTGCGAATAAAAAAGATGATTTTAAAATTAATTTTTGGAATTCTATAAAAGCAAAAATATTACTGCTTGTATTTGGAGCTATATTATTGACTGTGCTTCTTAATCTTTGGACGGTCATTCCGAGGGTGTCATCAAATATATCAGATATTACATCAAATTATATAGTTGATATAGCGACTGTTGCAGGTGAAGGAATTGACAATGAAATCAGAATGTCATCATATGATTCGATTATGACAACAGGAAATTTAAAAAGACTTATAGGCAATGTAGCGATAAAAAATGTTGACGGAAGTTATTCGTATATAGTAGATGCAGACGGAACTATGCTTTACCATCCTACTGCTGAAAAGATAGGTAAGAGTGTAGAAAATGCAGTTGTAAAAGAAGTGGTTGCAAAACTAAAGTCAGGCGACAGACCAAAGCCGGAAGTGATAGAATATACATTTAATGGTCAAAAAAAATATGCAGGCATTTATGTAGGAAAAAATAAAGAATTTGTGATGGTTGTAAATGCAGAAAAAACAGAGATTATGTCGGGATTAACATCAATAGTGTCTGCAATTGTAAAGGGAAGTATATTTGCACTTATTGTATGTCTTATTATTTCTGTATTTGTCACAAGACATATAGTGGCTCCAATTATACATGCTACAGATACCGTTAAGAGATTGGGAGAACTTGATTTTAGTGAAGACAATTCTGCGGATAAAAAAATGTTGAGGAGAAAAGATGAAGTAGGTGTTATGATACGTTCATTTGCCGACTTTAGAAATATTATAGTGGATGTTATGTCTAAGATTTCTGCATATAGTGATAAGCTTCAGGAGGCGGCTAAGACGCTTAATAAGAGTGCAAGTGAATCTTCAACAGCAGCTGAACAGGTAGAAACAGCAATTACGGGAATAGCGGATGGTGCGACGTCTCAGGCACAGGAGACACAGTCGGCAACAGAAAACGTTATTGTCATGGGGAATATGATAGAAGAGACTTCGAAAGAAGTAAGTATGCTTGGTGAGAATGCGGCAGTTATGCGTAAAGCAGGTGAAAATGCGATGAGCATTTTAGCGGAACTTGAAGAAATCAATATAAAGACAATGGATGCAATACAGATAATAGGGGAGCAGACACAAAAGACAAATGAGTCTGCTGTAAAAATTAAAGTTGCAACAGATATGATTTCGGAAATAGCAGAAGAAACAACGCTTTTGTCGCTTAATGCGAGCATAGAGGCAGCAAGGGCAGGAGAGCAGGGACGGGGATTTGCAGTTGTTGCAAACCAGATACAGAAACTTGCTGAGCAGTCAGGTGATGCGACTACGCAGATTACGGAAGTCATTAATGAACTCGTAAATGATGCGCAGGAAAGTGTACAAACAATGGAAGAAGTCAAGGAAGTAATGAACCGGCAGAGTGAGAATGTTTCACAGACAGAAAAAGCATTTAAGAGTGTAGAAAAAGGAATTGCAGAATCAATTGAGAGTGTAGAAAGTATCATTGATAAAACAACGAAGCTTGATGATGCAAGATCAAATGTTGTTGATGTAGTGCAAAGTCTTTCAGCGATAGCGGAAGAGAATGCAGCAAGTGCAGAGGAAACATCTGCGTCAGCAAGTGAGGTTGGGTCTATTATGGATGATGTTTCGCAAAACGCAAATATGCTGGATGAGATAGCTGTGCAGTTAAATGAGAATGTTAAGAAATTCAAGGTTTCGTAGAAATTGAGTTTTTTGAGCAGGCAATAATTTACTCTGTGTATAGATTTTTTTATATGTGCAGTCATAGAAATTGGCTATTATACGACACATGTTTTCTTCGAGGCGAGAGCCGTCAATTTGTCGTATAATAGCCATTTCTATGACATTAAAAACAATTACATTTTATTGATGATAATGTGTAAGGAAATCTTTTAATCCGTCCATAGATTTTTCAAGAACTGAAAGCTGTGGCAGATATACAATACGGAAGTGGTCGGGACTGATCCAGTTAAAGCCACTTCCCGGTACTATTAAAACTTTCTTTTCACGAAGGAAATCTATTGCAAATTTTTCGTCATTCAGTATATTAAACTTTTTCATATCCAGTTTAGGGAAGATATAAAAAGCTGCTTTTGGCTTAACGGCTGATACTCCGGGAATGTCATTTAATGCTTTATAAATAAATTCTCTTTGCTCATAAATTCTTCCGCCCGGCTGTATATAAGTTTCAACACTCTGGTAGCCGCCTAGAGCAGTCTGTACTATGGACTGTGCAGGAACATTTGAACAAAGTCTCATATTTGACAGCATATTAAGACCTTCAATGTAATCTTTTGCAATATCTTTTCGTCCGCTTAAAACCATCCATCCGATTCTGAAACCGGCAATCATGTGTGATTTTGAGAGACCGCTGAATGTAATACAGAATAAATCAGGTGCAAGAGACGCAATTGAAATATGTTTCTGACCATCCATGACAAGCCTGTCATAAATTTCATCAGAGAAAATCATAAGCTGATGTTCTCTTGCAAGTTCAACTATTTGTTCAAGTATTTCCTTTGGATACAATGCACCTGTAGGGTTGTTTGGATTGATAATAACAATGGCTTTTGTTTTATCTGTAATTTTTTTTCTCATATCTTCAATATCAGGATACCACTCAGATTGTTCATCACAGATATAATGTACGGCTTTTCCGCCTGCAAGTGTTGCAGTAGCAGTCCAAAGAGGGTAATCAGGTGAAGGAATAAGTATCTCGTCTCCATTGTCAAGTAAGGCCTGCATACAAAGGTTGATAAGTTCGCTTACACCGTTTCCGGTATAAATATCATTTATTGTTACATTAGGCAGGTTTTTAAGCTGGGCATACTGCATAATAGCTTTTCTTGCTGTATATATTCCCTTTGAATCTGAATAACCCTGTGAATATTCGAGTTCATGACGCATATCGATAAGAACTTCCTCAGGAGCCTCAAAACCGAAAGGAGCAGGATTTCCGATGTTAAGTTTAAGGATTTTTGAGCCTTCAGCCTCCATGCGGTTTGCCTCGTCAAGAACAGGGCCTCTTACATCGTAAAGTACATTGTCAAGTTTTGAAGATTTTTTAAAAGATTTCATTTTTGTATATCCTCCGTTTTGCGTTAAATTGTTGTTATTAGCTAAAGAGCCGTTATTTACATTTATATTAAAAGCGGTGTTCGTATCGTTCGCTTCAACATTCTCTGCAGTTATATTATCTGAACCGGTCATATCAGTTGAAGTCTGCGGTACATCAAAACCTTGAAGCCACAAGGGATTTACATCAAGTGCAAGACTAAGAACATTTAAAATGTCTTTTCCGGGTTCATTTTTACCGTTGCAATACTGGCTTAAATAATTTTTTGCCAGTTTAACATGATATTTTTCACAGTATGGTTTTGTGAGATTAAGCACATCAACCTGTTTCAGACCACGCTGTTTCATAATATAACCCAGACGGGCGGCTACACTTTCTGTTTTGTTCATAATGACCTCCATTTGTAAATATATTAGGTGAACTTTATATTTGGAATTATAACGTAAGTTCAAAAAAAGTTCAATATATTTTTTGAGGGAAATTGAACAAAGTTCAAAGAGAAAAAGCAAATTATAAAAGTTCAAAATTGCGAAGAATATATATAAGGTTCAAAAATCAAAGTTATGCACAAGGTTTGAAAAATAAGTGGTTTAGTTTGAAAAATATGTTGCACTGTAATTGCAGATTAGGTTATTATTAGAACTGTATGAATAAAAAAAGGGGTATTAAAATTATGAAGAGAAAAAAGTTAAAAACAATTAAAAGAAAAATGATGTCGTTATTTCTGGTGCTGAGTATTTCAGTGTCATATATAATGGAAGCCGGAATATGCGTAAAAGCAGATGAAGAAGTTCCGGCATGGGTGCATCAGTTTGGATATTACAAGTATAGTGACAGCTATGATAAAGATACTGATACGTTGATAATCGGGAGCATAAATTTATATGTAGCTGAACCTGAAAAGAAGCAGCCGATACGTAATGCGGCAAGCTGCAATGAAGGAAAAGGGAGTGTAACAAGTGTAGAGTGGTATTTGGACGGTAAAAAAGTTGATGCCGGAACAATTGCAGGATATAACAAGAACTATACAGCGAAGATAGAGATTGCTCCTCCAAGTGCCGGAGAGCATAATATACGTTATGCGGACTCGGTTTCATACAGTATAGGAAATGGCAGAGCTAATAGTTGTGCAAGAAACAGTGACGGCAGTCTGACAGTTACAGCAAGTGTTACGACAGGAAAAGGTTCTATTTCCAATGGAACTTCTAAAGCAACAGTTGTATATGATGGAAATCCCATTGATATAGAAAAATTAGGGATTTTCAGATTTGATAAAAATGCAGGTCCGGTTGAAAGTTATACAATTGTTGGGATGAATTATGATAATGAACCGACAACAGGAGAAGGATATATAGCAGGAAGTATACTTACTGTTACGAAGCCGGGAAGGTTTGTAATACAGGCCACAACGCAGGAAACAGAGGAATATGTTTCCAGTCACCCTAAAGCCACACTTGTTGTAAAGGGTCCTGAAGAGGTAGGTGCCACATCGACACCAAGTCCGACAGAGCTGCCAGAGCAAACGGCAGCACCGACAAACACACCGGTACCAACGAAGACAACAGTACCAACGGAGACACTGGTGCCAACGAAGACAACAGTACCAACAGAGACACCGCAGGTGACAGCAGTGCCAACAGAGGCACCACAGTATTCATCTACGCCTTATGAACCTGCACTTTCCGGACAGATTAGCATTGATGACAATAAATGGGAAATTTTTTGCAAAGATTTTAACTTCAAAATTTTGTTAAAAGATAAAGCTAAGGTAAGCATAGTGCCGACAAATATTGTCAGTGATGTAGCACAGATTAAATATTATATATCTGATAAAGTTCTCTCAAGAAATGATTTGATAAAACTTAATAAGGATTTGTGGAAAGCATATGAGGACGAATTTTATATAGAAGATACAGGAAAAAATGTGGTTTACGCAAAACTTAGCGATTCTATGGGAAACAGTAACTATATATCATCAAATGGTATAACTTTGTACAAAGATACCGTACAAAAATCAGACAGTGCAACATATGTAAAATCATCCGGTGAGGATTGTAAAGTTGAACTTGAATTAAATGGAAATATTGTCAAAAAGTTAAAAAACGGCAATGATGAACTGACTAATGGAACTGATTATGCTATGTCAGAGGATGGAACAGTTATATTGAAAAGCCGGTATCTCGAGAATTTAGAAATAGGGGAACATGAATTCGGAGTTTCATATAGACTGGGTGATTATGAATATGAACATGATGATGAAAAATTGTTAAGTGACACATCATTTAAAGTCAAAGTAGAAAATGCGGCTATTGACAATGGTAATGATAACAATAGTGATGCCGGAAACGACAACAATAATGGAAAAACAGATGATAACAGCGGCAATGATGATGATAATCAAATTCTACAATTTGATGTTCAAAAAAATAAAATCAAACTGAATGCAGGATTTAAGGTATCTCAGGTTAAGGATATGCTTGTTGTGTCGTGGGGCAAACTGAAAAGTTCAACAGGATATGTTATATATGTTCAGGAGTGTGATAAAAAATATACAAAGAAATCACAAAATATTGTTAAATCCGGAAAGGCAGGAAAAATTAAGATAAAAAAGGTCAATGGAAAAAAACTGAATCTTAAAAAGAATTATAAGATTTATGTATCTGCCTATACCATAGTTAACGGACAAAAGTATAATATAGGAAAAACCATAACAGCACATGTAGTTGGAAGGAAAAATGCAAAGTGGACAAATGTAAAGAAAGTTAAAATTCCAAAAAAATTTTATGCATTAAAGGTTGGAAAGACTATCGGGATCAAGGCAGAAACAGTGCTGGTTGACAAAAAGAAGAAACCTCTTTCAAATAAGCATGCAAGAAGATTAAGATATGCATCTGATGATAAGAAAATTGCAACTGTATCAAAAACAGGAAAGATTAAAGCTAAGAAAAAGGGCAAATGTAAAATATATGTATATGCCAGAAATGGATATGCAAAAAAAATAAATATAACAGTAAAATAATAATTGGAGGCTATTACTATTATGGCAAAGAAAAATAACGATTATGGATACGAGGAAACAGTAGTTACACTTACGGATGAAGATGGTGTCGATAAAGATTTTTATATTGATGAAATCTATGAAGTAAATGGAAAAACTTATTGCGCTGCAATTCCGGGCGATGTTGAAAATGTTACGGAATATTATGTATTCAGACTTAAAGATTTAGGCAACGATGACTTTGAGATGGAAGACATAGATGACGAGGATGAATATGATGCAGCAGCGGATGCATATGAAGAAAAGCTTGATGCAAGAGCATGGAGCAGAATGATGGAACAGCAGTAAAAAAAGAAAGCAAAAATAATGTTGGGGGCAAATTAAAGTTTGCCCCCTAATTGATGTCTTAGATTATTAAATGTTTATCAGCTTTTGACCCTTGCATCATACTATTTTATATTATATACAATTTTAGCTTTTACATCCTCGGCTGTTTTCTTATCTTTAAGGCGTTCGATAATAGCGCCTGCAAATTCAATGCATGTACCCATTCCACGGCTGGTTGTGAATTGACCGTCAATAACAACAGGTTCTTCAAGGTATTTGGCACAATTCAGTTTTGCTTCCATTCCGGGATAGCAGGTCGCTTTGTTTTCTTTTAAAATTCCAAGTTCACCGTAAACCGTAGGAGCGGCACAAACAGCAGAGAGAAGTTTTCCGTTTTCTTTAAACTCTAAAATTTTATCAGTAAGTGGTTTGAATGCTAAAAGATTTGGTGTTCCCGGAATACCACCCGGAAGAATTATCATTTTTGCACTGTCGAAATCAGCATCTTTAAATAGTTTATCAGCTTTTATGGTAACATTGTGTGAGCTTGTTACTTCAAGGGAATCAGTGATGGAAACCATGTCTATTGTAAGTCCGGCACGGCGAACCATATCAACAACCGTGAGCATTTCAACTTCTTCATATCCCGGTGCTAAAAAAATAAGTGCGTCTGTCATAAAATATTACCTCCATAATTAAAATAAAATGTTGTATGCTGTATTGCTGCATTTAAAGCATAAAATTAAAATTTGCTTAATTTTGCAAAACAGTACTTTTAAAAAATCTGTGATTTGTTATTATTATAATACAAAGATTAAAAACATTAAAGGGATATAAAATAAGGGAGGAGCATATTTATGGTTGACGGCGAAGAACAAAACAAAAATCAGTTAGACAAAAGCAATGAAGAACAAATACCCAAAATCTCAAAGAATGATTTAGAGAAAGAAGATAGAGACAAATGTGAAAAAGAGAATACTTCAGACAGTGTTTTTCACAGTGAAAAAAAGCTTTATCTGCTACATGGAAAAGCAGAAAGAGAAACAGTTGGATGGTTTAATTTTGATAAGAAATATTTGAAAGTATGTTTATATGCGTTATTTGTTATATTTTGGGGAGCCATCATTTTTATAATGCTTCAAAACTGGAGTGCGACAAAAGCATTTGTGATGAACTTTTGTAAAGTGCTGTCACCGTTTTTTGTAGCAGTAATAATTGCATATTTTGTTTCACCGCTCTTTGAGAAGATATATGGATTGTTTGAAAGACATGTGGAAGGGAAAAAATGTCAGAAATCGGTCAGAATGTTATCGCTGTTTATCTCATATGTACTGCTTATAGGTTTTATAACAATAGCCTTTGTGTTTGTGATCCCACAGATAGGAGACAGTATTGCAGAACTGACGGGAAACATCCCTGTAGTGTACAACAAAATTATTAAATTTTTGGCCGATTTGCATGAAAAATATCCTGAGATAGATACGGATTATATAAGTGAACGATTAAATGAGATGGTTCCGAACCTTATAAAATATGGAACAAATGTAGTTGGAAATGTGATTCCTATGGTATTTTCGGTATCAGTTTCAATCGTAAAGGTAGTAATAAATATTTTGTTGGCGTTGATTATATCAATGTATATGATTGTAGAAAGAGAAAAGTTTAAATATCAGGGAAAGAGATTTGTATACTCAATATTCAGTGAGAAAAAGGGAGATACAATCTGTAAAACATTTGGAGAATGCAACGATATATTTAGTGCATTTCTTATAAGTAAGGCGATTGATTCACTTATAATAGGATGTTTATGCTTTGTGATAATGAATATATTACATTTGCCTTATACGGTACTTATAAGCGTAATAGTCGGAATAACAAATATGATTCCGTATTTTGGACCATTTATTGGAGCAGTTCCGGGAACACTTATATATCTTTGTACAAGTCCGAAAGATGCACTTATATTTGTCATAATGATATTTGTACTTCAACAGTTCGATGGTTTAATTTTGGGACCGAGACTTTTGGGACAATCAACAGGGCTCAGTCCGATATGGGTTATATTTGGAATAACAGTTGGAGGAGCTTACTTCGGAGTAGTAGGAATGTTTATAGGAGTTCCGGTAGTAGCCGTATTCGCGTTTTTGTTAAACAAGATAATATCATATAGGCTGCGTGGGAAAAAAGTAGAAGCATTGGATGAGTGAAAAATTCAAAAGAATGAGCAAAAAATTAGATAGTGAAAAGATTAAAAGATAATTTTCAGATATTAAAAAGATTGGAAGATAATTTTAATAAAAAGACTGCCGTTACTTGTTTAGCGGCAGTCTTAATTTCTTTATAGGAAAGACCGTCTTTGGTGTTCTAAAGTAGTTTCAAAATGTATCGTCATTCATGAAATATGGTAATAGTAATTTAATATAATATTACGCTCTGTGACATATTAGTTTACAGATAGGCTTACCCTGATTGAAAAATTTTTCTTCGTATTCTGTCATGATATTATCTTTAGCCGGACCGTTTTTGTGTAAATCAAAGTCATACATATCAATTATCCATCCTGATTCCTTTATTTCTTCAAGAGAAAAATCAAAAAGTGGACGATTATCCGTCTTGAATTGAATATGTCCATCCTTTGCAAGAATTTTGTCATATCTGGCAAGAAACTGTGAGGATGTAAGACGTCTTTTAGCGTGACGGTCTTTTGGCCAAGGGTCTGAAAAATTCAGATAAATTCTTGAAACTTCTTCAGGGGCAAAATATTCTGCAATATCCTCAGCATCCATTCTAAGAAACATAAGGTTATCTGTTTCAAGATTTTCTCTTTTATCAAGAGCACGGACAAGAACGCTTGAATATTTTTCAATACCGATATAGTTTATGTCAGGATTGTTTGAAGCAAGTCCCATAATAAACTGCCCTTTACCCATACCTATTTCAATATGAATAGGGTTGTCATTTTTGAAAATTTTTTTGTTCCAAAGACCTTTATAATCTTCGCCGTTTGTTCCATCAGTTTGTATAGTATAAGGGTTTTCAAGAATTTTTTCCTGAGAACCTTTTACATTTCTAAGTCGCATAAAAATCAAATCCTCCGATATTTAAAAATAATGCAGATAAAAAATGTTGCTAACCTATTTATAATATGATTAGCGGTAAAAAACACATTACAACTAATATTACATAAAAAAGCGGAATATTGCAAGCAAAGAGTTGGAGGAAGATACAAAGGAAGGGTCTGAAGCCAATAGTTACCAACTGCATCTTCCACAATTGGTACAGTTGGTACACTGACTTTTTGCTTTTGTAATTTGAGGTATGAATTCGTCTGTTTGTACTATAACTGTTCCATCCTCAAAATCCTTCACCAAAATTTTCAGTTCATTCCTTCCATTATTAAAAACTATATTTTCATTTTCAATTTTTATGGAGACAGGTATTATTCTGAAAGTGCCGGGAGTCATGCAGCTTTCTATGGCTACAGGTTCTATTTTTTCTATAGTATATCCTGAATTATCTATTACTTTAATTGAGTTTTTTGCTAAATCAGTTTCCAGTAGTTCATCTGTTTTTTTTAATATTTTGTTCATTTTAATCCTCGTTTTTTGACTGCGTTTATTATTTTTTTTATTTTAAATAATTGCAAGCCTCTGTTGTAAATAACAAAGGCTTGTTTAGAATTTGTTATAATATTTAAGATTAATGACAAACCTTGCAGGCTCTAAGTTTTAAAGCTTTAGCTTTTTTTAGAGATATTTTTTTAATAGTTTTGCTTCGTTTTAATGTACGACAGTTACGGGTTGAATGATATGCGTAACTGGAACCCGGAACATAATAAACAGATTTTGCTTTAGCCAGTGCGGTAGTTGTACTTGTAGTGTTTAAAGGTGCAAGTGCAATACTTGATACAAGGCATAATGATAAAGTAATTGAATAAAGTTTCTTTTTCATAATAATCAGCCTCCTTATTAGTACTGGTACAACGAATATGGTCAATATATCAAAGATTTAATTTTCGTTGTACTGGTTGCAATGGCAACTTACTTACAGTATAGGAGTGTAGATAAAAAAGTCAATAGTTATAGGAATTATTTTCGCTGTGGCTACTTTAATGCAGTATACCTTGCCAGTCCATTTTTTTGAGTTTCTTGCCACTTTTGTAAATATACGCGGGTCTGTTTTTAATGGTATCCTGAATATCCTTTTATCCTCATATTTAGGATGAAAACCATATCTCTGACTATCCCTGCTTTTATCATAACCCTTATATAGTAATTCTATTTCTTTCCCACTGTCAGTTATGTAATATACTTTTCCTTTGTAGTTATAAACTATATTCGTATCTTTAAACTGCTTTGTTTAATCTCACTGCCACATATTTCTTATGTCTATAACAGGTGTTATTCCCTCTGTGGTAAGCCATTTCCATGACGTTCGGGTGAAATAAAAGATGGTCGTATTTTTCTTTGAGCAGTGTTTGAAGCTGCTTTATATCCTAGATTTGATTTTTAAAAGAATTAAATAGATATAATAGCAAAATAATACACCCCCATTTCAAATGGGGGTGTTAACTTAGGGCATAATGTTTAGACATAGAGTCTTTGTTATGCTATTTTCCACAGCTCTTCTTATCAATCTGATGATTAAAAGCATAGAAGTTTCGGCAGTCAAGATTTTCCTGAGTGCGTCTTAAACATTCGCCGAATCTCTGGAAATGAACGATTTCTCTTTCACGAAGAAAACGGATAGGGTCAGCGACTTCCGGGTCTTTGACAATGCGGAGAATATTGTCATATGTCAAACGGGCTTTTTGTTCCGCCGCCATATCTTCGTAAAGGTCGGTGATTGTATCACCTGTGCTCTGGAACTGGCTTGCACTAAAAGGTTCACCGCTTGCAGCCTGCGGCCAAATGGCAAGTGTGTGGTCAATATAATATTTATCAAATCCGGAGGCTTTGATTTCTTCTGGTGTAAGATTTTTTGTAAGCTGTCTGATGATAGTTGCAACGATTTCAAGGTGTCCAAGTTCTTCAGTGCCAATATCAGTAAGGGTTCCCATAACACGACGGTCAACCATGCTGTAGCGCTGGGAAAGATAACGTAATGCCGCACCGGCCTCGCCATCAGGACCACCGTATTGACTTATAATTACCATAGCTGCCTTTGGATCACACCTTGTTATATTAACGGGATATTGCAATCGCTTCTCATAATTAAACATAAATTCCTCATTTCTGCGACAATCGCAAAGATTTTTAATATATTATTTTGATTTTGCCGGAGCAGAACGGTGCTCCTTTACTCCCAAGGCCATGGGTCTTTTACCCATTCCCAATAGCAGGAATCTTCAACGTCATATTTTGAGAGAGGTCCGTATTTTTGCGTATATTCTCTTACAGCATCTCTTCTTTCTTTTTTTAGCTGCTCGTAATAACAAAGGGCTTCTTTGTCACAGGGATGAGTGTCAAGAAATAAAACCGTGTCATCCATTGCGAAGCTTACCTGAGTGATATAGGCTAAAAGATTATGCTTTTCTCTGTTCATCTTGTACCTCCTTTATTATTGCAAAAACCATTTGGAATACAACCATAGAAAGGTAAAGATAATTCTTTGAAAATTGTTCCCTGTGAAAGACCGTCACAAAGTGCATTTATCTTTCTCCATTTTTGCCATGGAACATATCCGATTGCTATAGGAATGTTATGCATATCAATATGAGAAATTGCTTCTGCACAATTTTCATTAGTTACAGACTGCATATTATTACAGTTACAATTATTTTGAATAGGGTTTACATTCTGCCTGTTGCAGCTGTTGCTGCACTGCGAACCCATCTGGCGGCCACATCCCTTGTTGTCATTTCTTGGTTCAATGACAGGTTTG